>JACCDJ011081895.1_pt1 | contig 51762 bp, 72 predicted proteins | sample 7444481 | NCBI WGS metagenome assembly JACCDJ01 (sample SAMN15323435, study PRJNA562643) | freshwater metagenome | isolation source: river surface water | place: USA:Blue River Watershed | collected 2017-08-15
CATTTCCATTTTGAAAAATACCCAGAACATTCCAGAGAATGGTTCTACATATGTTTCTATATCTCTTGGTATATAATCTCTAATCCAAGTTCCTATTTTACTTTTACCACCGATGTAACTTAATGCCATTTAAAAATAATATTTTTAATTTATATGAAAAATCTAAAATAAGTTGCATTTAGAATTATAAAATAATATATACAATATGTCAATAAAGAAATTTGATAACTTTTTAAACGAGGATATACAGGTACAAGTACTAGATGTAGTTATCGATGATAATGGTAATGTCTATAATGGATTGGTGAAAGATGAATTTGACAATCCTTTTCCACTAACTAAGGGTAATTTGGAAAGAGTAAGAAATGCAAGAAGAATTGAAGTAGTAGGGATTGTAAGTAATAGTGGTAGAAACTTCACAGCGGGAATAGATAAAGGTGGAAATTTGGTAGCACCAAATAATAAGATTGATGATGAGGGCTACTTACTAAACTCAAGAGGTGAAAGAATGAAAATACCAAAATCAACTCTGATGATAGGTAAATTTCCAAGTAAATTTTGGAAGAAATTCGTCTTAAATGGTCAAGTTAAAGTAAATTTAGATTATACCTTTTTGATACCAATATTACCAACTGGTTGGGTCAATGTTAAAATTGACATGGAAGTTGTTAAAAGAGTTAGAAGATATTCAAAAAACTTAGGAACAAATACTAAGGGATTCAAATCCTTTGTGGACAAGATATCCGACTTACAAAGAATGAGCGGTGGAGTTAAGTTAAGGTCGAGGTCAAGAGAGACAATACAAAAAGAATTATCAGTAATTATACTTCTTCATTACATAAACGAAATTAAAGATTTCTTTAGTCCTGGTTCATCTGGTTCACTTTTTGAATCATTCATTGCTGGGATGATTCCTAATGCACAAGTGAAAGACGATAATAGCGCCGTAGACGTTGTAGCAGAGGGTAAGAGTTATCAATTAAAGTTGTACGACAGCCTTACTGAAAATGTTCCAATTAACGCATCAGATAAGCTTGATTACTTATTAATAGGATTAAAATATCCAAACAAGATTGTTTTATTTGTTTTAGGTGGTGAAGAATGTGACTGGAGAGATTTTACTAGAACAACGGATTCAGGTTCAAGAGTTAATGTTAGAACAATCACGAATTCAGTAGAGGTACCAAGATTCACTTTTGAAATTTCAAATATCGAAGAAAAGATTAAAAATATCGCAAAAGGTCTAAAAGAATCTTTAGATGATTTATATTCAGAACTAAGTCAATTTCAATATAATGTGGAGTCAATTGTCAGTGGTGTAGATAAAGAAGGAAAGGTTTTAGATGATACCGCATTCTTAGTCACTGAAAGGAATTCTCAAATAAATATTGAAAACATGAGGAAACAATTAGATTCTCTTGTGAGAACAATTGACCATAGAAATCGAGGTTAATCTAAAAGAGCATTTGTCTTTAATTCATAATCTAATAGAGCCAATCTACAAAATCTCTCAATAATTTTTGGTTTTGTATCATAGTATAGATTAACATTATTAACTCTGATTAAATTCTTTCTCCGATTTTCTTTTATTACAATAGGTGAAGCATTTTCAAAATGATATCCAACATTATTCTTAATAATAGAATCATATATCACCTTCTCACGTATTCCAGTACTTTTAGCCTTGGAAACAATTGAATTTACTAACGACTCGTAATCGAGTTTGTCAGTAACAGATGTAAATATTTTATTGTATAAGTTTGATAAATTTTTATCAGTGAAATTAGAATTATCAATAACATTAGAGTAAATACTTCTTGATAATACATTATCTTCTGCGACCTCAGGCTTCACCTTAGGATTTTTGATAAACTTTAAAAGTGACCTTCTTATTTCAATTTCTACGTCACGAGCTTCTCTTTCAGTTGAATACTCAACAAGAGATTCGTATTTAACTGGTCTAAAACACTCTGTTGAGTTGTATTTAGTTATTCTTGCTAATGGTTCTGTAGTGAATCCGAATTTAAAAATATCACCCATTCCATCAGAAACTATATAAATATATCCTTTTATCATGTCAATTTTATTTTAATAATATCTAAAGTTTACCAAATCTCTGGATTATTTTCTTTCATTTGTTTATAAACATCTTGACCAGTTTTAACCCATTGATTCCAATTCATTCTCAATTCATCTGAAATAAATCCTAATGCACTACCATTGTTTCTCTTAACAAATGACATAATGCTCTCGGCGTGTATTGAGTGGTGTCTATATTCATTTTCACCACAACCACAAGCAGTAGAACGACCATTATTAAATTCCCAAACAAGTGGAATTAATCCGCACCCATTACAGGGTAGCCAAAATTGAGGATTATTTACTTTTTTATAGGCTCCTATTGCTTTGTATTTTTTTCTATACTCTTCCCAAACTTTAGAATATTTCATTTCTTGTTTTTTCGAAGTATAGTTCTTTATCCATCTTTCATCATTTGATAGGTTACCAACATCTGATTTATCTGGTATAGATTTTATAAATTCTCCTCTATTCATTTCTCTTAGTTGATAGTTGTTTTTAGTGTTTAAGAACCTAAGAGCAGAGGATTTGTCTTTCCAGAATTTAGCACAATAAATGAATTCAGTCGGTCCATTTACAGAATAATATACTAACTTGACTTCTTCACCAAAAAGCTCAGATAACTGATTATCTCTAATAACTGATTTATCACCAACCTCATAGTAATAGAATGTATCTCTCTTACCAAAGTAAATATTTAATAACTCATTCTGATCCATCACTTAATTAAATTTGTTATTTTAAGATTTCTAAGTTCTCTTTTATAGAAGTCTGAAACATTTATAACACCTGGGTCTGGAATTTTTTTAGTTAAAACTCTAACTAAAATATCATCTGACATTCCAGTTATATCTAAAGAAAATTTAGATCTTTTTGACTTTTTTATATGTAGAGTTTGTTTAGTGAGACTATAGAATTTAATCTCACCTGAGCCTACTTTATCGTCTAAAATGGATTTTATTTTTGCTTTTATGAATATATTTTTCATGGTAAGCAAATATAGTAAAAATTACCTAACTAAAAATATAAATCCCTTTTTTTGAACAACTTCAAATGTTCCATAAAATCTATAGTCAATAAAATAGACAAATGGTTTAGGAGATCCGAAGTATTCATCACCGCCTAACCATTTACCATCTATATCTTGTGTTTTGAACACACACTCACCATTGGAGTTAAAAATCTTCATTGAGAAATACTCTACTGAATCTTTTTGTAAACAAAAAACGCCAAAATAATCATTTTGGCCGTCTCCGTCTGGTGTGAACGCATTAGGAATAAATATCTGTTGGGAATATAGACTTATTGTAATTAATGAAAAAATGACGGCTAAATATCTTTTCATTTTCCCTCAGATTCTAATTTTGTAATTTTATCTCTAAGTTCAGCTGCTACTTCATACTCTTCATTTCTGATAGCATCATCCATCATTCTACGAAGATCATCAATAGACACAACTGATTCTTTTTTCTTCTTACTCTTCTTAGGTTTATCTTCTACAACCTGACCTGTATCATCGGTTTGAATTCCACAAGTAGTTAATACTTCTTCAGTTACATATAGTGAGCAATCGAATGTTAGTGCTAATGAAAGTGCGTCACCAACAGTTGTTTCAACTTCTAAATCATCAACTCCATTATTCGTAACTATTTTACAATAAAATACACCTTCTAATACTTGGTATATACAAGCCTCTTGACAATCGATTCTATATCCATCTGCAAGAGATTTGAATATATCGTGTGTTAATGGCCTTGGAGTCTTTAAATTTTCAAGTCTCAATGCTATAGTTTGAGCATCTTGTGATTTAATCACAATAGGTAGTTTTCTATGACCATTAACTTCTGATAGAACTACTACATAAGCATTTGGTTGACTCTGTGAATATGATAATCCAATTATTTTTACTTCTCTTTTCATTTTAATATTGCGTTTATTTGAAAGAATCTTTGGTATTCTAAATTACAAGCTAAGTTTTCTCGAAGCAAATGTAACAATTCTAAATTAGAATTAAAACTATTTGTTTTAAATTTTGGTTTTTTCTTTGAGAAATCTACTGTTATAAATTTATACTCATTATATTTATTTGACTTTTTAAGTTTAGAATCTTTTATAATTATTTCTTTAATAGCGAAACAAAGTTTTCTATCTTGAAAAAGAATAAAGTATCGAACCTGACCATCTTCTTCTAAAAAGTTGATTCCAGGTCCGATACCTCTTGAGAAGGAGTAATCTCTCCATCCCATTCTTCTTAATATAGTAGTATTTAACTCAAACATTAGTCTTGTAATAATAAGTCAGCTGCACTTGTTGCTCCCCAAGCAAGTGGCTTAGCATAAACTCTATAATTCATACCACGTAACCAAGGTACATAAGCACGATAGGCCATGTTAGACTTATTCTTAGAAATACCTCTTTCATTAATAGTTCCTTCAAATGGATTGAAGTCTACATGAATATCAACAAGTCTGTAAGGATTTACCTTTTCAAACTCCGTTAAGTTTATATTTTTAATAAAAGTCTCTTCTTGGTGTGCTGGAATATAATCATATTCACCATTACACTTCATCAAGTGAAACTTATATCTCTTTCTCTCTAATTCTGTTAAGTCTTTTCTCTTGAAAGAACCTTCAAGTTCTTTATCTAAGAATTCGGCAATATCGTGACAAAACTGAGCCTCTTTATGAAGTCTTTCAAAATTGTCTCGAATTTTTTCAATATTCTCTCTGAAAAATACAACGTGAGCACCATTTCTAATATCAGTATTATATAACATTATAGTGCAAGCGTATATTGTTCTCTTTCTTTTCTGAATAGAGTCACAACCAACACTAATTGTAGCATTAGGCTCATTTTTTATATACTCTTTAAGATATTCTATAATATCCGGGATGTACTCTCCCCCAAATTTTTTGAATCTATTTTTAAACATCTGATTCTTCTTTTATTATGTTAATACTCAATACTGACTTTTTAACCACATCGGGTGGTATTATAACAAATCCACCATTTTCGGTATTCATTTCAAATCCGGTCTCATAATAGTTTTTTGAAAGCTCTACAATATTTCTATACTGTTCAAATGATACTTCCAATATTTCACCATAATAAATACCGTATTCACAATGTAGTGTAAGTTGTATTTTAATCATATTCATTAATATTTATAAAAAAAGAGAGCCTTTGTTTTACAACACAGGCTCTCTCTCTTTTACAACAATCTCAACATCTGATTATTTACCAGGCTTGTTGATTTTCTTAATTGTTCGAAGAACATCTTCGAATCCCAACAAGAAGGTCTTAATCTTCGGTTTAGAGATATCAAGGTTGTTGTCAAGTATAAACAACAAGTAAGCCGTTAATTCATCTTCACCAACTCCTTTCAAGAACTTAGTGATGTTAGTAAGTTGCTTTTCAGTGAACTTACCAAGATCCATCTCTTTAAGAGACTGAATAAGTTCGGAGTTCTTATCACGGTTGTACTTTTTCAAGTCAGCCGCTACACGATCATAGTCGTTGATGATATCGTTGATATTGATATTCAACATATCTTCACAGTACTGAAGGAACTTCATCGCTGAGTTTCCAACATATCCTGCCGCGATTTCTTTAAGAATTGGGAGGAACTCACGAGGACCAGCATCCATTCCGAAGTTAGACACGATGAAGTCACTCAAGAACGTCCAAGAACGTGGAGTTGCATATGCCTGTGAATTATCAGAGGTCTTATACAAGTTCTCTGGATGTGCTTGTAAGTAACTTACGATCATCTTGTGAACATTGTCTTTTGCAAATCCTTCTACCCACTCTGGGAAACTCAAGGTGTGTTTGATATGAATCAAACGGTTATTCAACGCTGAGTCGAACTCTTCTACGTCTGTACCATCTTCGTCACCAAGGTTACCAGAAGACATCATAAGTACAGTGTCATTGAATTTGAAATTCACACCGATTTGACGCTCAAGTAGAATCTGAAGAGCCGCGTTACGAACAGATTGAGAAGCTCGGTTCAACTCTTCAAAGTGAATAATTGTAGGTTGTTTGTTAGCCTCGATAGCCCAACGAGGTACTACGAAGTCAAGACACTTTACACCTTCATTGTCTGAAACGTGTGGGTACAATCCAACATCAGTTTCGTCAACCATTGACAATCGGATATCCATATATCGGAAACCCATTTTCTGAGCGATAGAACGAGCTATCGCCGACTTAGCTACACCAGGTTTTGCTGTAATATACATTACACCTGACTTACCCCACATCATTCGGAAGTAAGATTGTTCACGATTTGTAAGAGTAGGAAGCTTATCCATAAACTCTTGAGGCATCATTTTACTGTTATTCATACTTTTTTGTTTATCTTGTTTATACAAATATAAGGAAACTTTTTCAATTTCAAAGAAAAATCCAAATTTTTATATTTGGATTTTTCTTTCTTGTAGCCGGGGCGGGAGTCGAACCCGCACGGGATTTAGGCCCAAGGGATTTTAAGTCCCTCATGTCTACCGATTTCATCACCCGGCCAAGGATTCCCTCATTTAGAGGGAAGATATTAACCTTTAATAACTTCTACGTTTTTAAGAGCGATTACAGGTTTTACTTGTTCCATCACATCAGAAACTTGACCGTAATTCTTCATTACATCGATGGTTCCTTTTGCCACTGAGAATACTGTAACTGCTTTGATGATTTTACCTTTATCTTCATCAGAGATTTCATCACAACCCTCGATAAGGTTTGAGAGGATTTCACCATACTTCTCAATCATATCGTTATCGAAAGCGAAAGTTGTCTTTTCTTCAACAATTTCTTCGCCAAATTCTTCACGAAGAGCTTCTGCCTTTTCTCCAGTCAAAGAGATATATTTATCAGAAGGTACAAACATAACTTGTGCTGTATCACCTGCTACACGAGATTCTAACATCACAGAGCCTGGGTTACGACCCGTCTTTTGGTACATTTCAGACCACTTTTCTTTACCAAGATCTTTAATTTCATCTGAAATCATATCAGCCTTAGCCTTATCTGACTTCATACGATCTTGAAGAGACTCAAGTGTTTGAATTTTTTCGAAGAAAGTTACATCATCTACATTGATGCGAACTTTACTGTCTTTCTTATCAGTTGTTTTAGTTGCTGCTGTTGATTTTGCCTTTGCGAAAAGATTAGCCATATTTTTTGTGTTTTATCGTTGTTTGTTTTACAAATATAAGGAACTTTTTTCATTCACCAAACTTTTTTCAAAGTTTTTTTTTATTTTTTGTGAGTGATTTATTCCCTAATTGTTTTACAAATATACGAAATTATTTCAAATTGTCAAGCTTTTTTTTTCAAAAATCATCATAATCATCATCCTTTGAACGATACTTTCTTGTAGTGTAGTCATCTTCTTCATCATCAAAGTCGTCAAAGTCATCGTAACCATCAAAGTCATCATCATCAGCCTCCATATATGGATATACTTCCAATTCTTCAAATAAGTCACAAATTTCTTCTATCTCAGAATCTGTTAGATCAATATCTTTGATTTTAAAAGTGTATTGATTCTCAGCATTATACTCTATTTTACCTTCTTGTAAAAGAGTATCAAGTTTGTCAAACAATTTCTCTTCATTAGTGCATTCATCAAATGAATAACGTGTAAATAATTTAGATTGCATATTAATTAATTTTATTTATTTTAAAATTTTAAAAATTTCTGTTAGTGGTAGTCTACTCACATCTGAGGATTTTTTATATTTAGTAAATATAAAAAGTTTATTATCTCCATCTAATAATCCTATGTCCATTATTTTATCACCTACTAACACTTTTAAGTGTGACTCAGTTATAGAAACTGGTATAATTTCAGATTCTGGATCTTCATCAAAATTTGAAATATTTTTCACAAAATTAAAATTTTCTTTTTTATAAAATTCTTGTTTAAGAAGTTTTAAAAATTTAGAATTATTTTCTAATACCTGATTCTTTCTAACACCGAAAACATCTTTCCATTTAAATCCTAATGTGATATGAAAATCGTGTTCAGGTAATCCATATCTCTCTCTTATAATGTTTAGTTTATCAGACTTACAAACAACAAAATAAGCAGTATTCTCATTTTTATTCGCAGTACCAATACCTAACATTTGTAAATCATCAATTTCGGTATCAAAAACTACCTCTAATGAGTTAATAAACTTATCCATTCCAATTTCTTTTGAAAGCTTATTATAATCCATAACATTAATAACAGTCATGTGATAACTTCCATGATCTCTTTTTTGTTGATTAGAGGTATATACCTCATATTCTTCTTCTGTTAAGACTTCTTTTAATTTATCTAAAAATGGATTAATAACCTCATTGTTGAACTTAATACCAATATAGTTGTTGTCTATAGTATCTTTTAGATACGTAACATAATAAATCATTTGATTTTTTAATTTTTGATATATATAAATTATTTTAATAAAGTTACTGTTCCATATTTAATAAAATATTTCTTATTAACTCTACATATCACTTTATAAACATACACATCGTCTTGTGCTATTTTATTATTAAATCTACCATCCCATCCATATTCAGGGTTATTACTTTTAAATATCATCTCACCCCATTTATTATAAACCTCTAATACGAAATCTTTTTCATCAACCTTTCCATATATTTTAAAAATATCATTTAGATTATCATCATCAGGTGTAAATGTGTTAGGAATCCAAATAATTTCACAGGGTTTTGATTCTATAAGAACTTTCTTCTCATATCCTGGACAACCACTAGAATTGTACTCTACTACACTAAGAACATAGACACTATTTGAATCTGGAAAGATAACTGTTACCTTATTATTAATCTGACTTAAAATATATCCATCACTAACTGACCAATTATATGTAGATCCACTATTATAATCTACATAAAATTTTTGAATTCTATCAACAGAGTCACAGTTTTGATAACTGAAACTTTGAGATTTAAGAAAAGATGAAAAAAACAATAAAATAAGCAGTATATTTCTCATGAATGTGTGTGTTTACCTATATATTACACACATCCACGATATAAAATTCTATTCCTTGTAAATTGGTGAAGTATTAGGTGATAAATTTACAATAATATCATAAGTTATTTGTCCAGAACATCCATTAGGATCATTATAAGTATAAGTTATTGTCTGATTACCTGATGAAGGATCAAATGTATTACCAACAACACCAACACCAGAAAAAACACCACCCGCTGGATTACCAACAAGATTTACTATAGGATCAGTATCACAAAGTGGTGGAATTGGATTAATACTTAAATTAGGTCCATTTACAACATCTATTTGACAAGTAACTGGTTGACCAACACATCCACTTGAATTCGTTTCAATTACTTGTAATGTGTATGTGCCAACTATTGAACCCCAATTGATAAAAACTGTTGATGTTCCTTGGCCAGATGTAATCACACCTCCTCCTGATAGTGACCAATTATATGTTGATCCGGGTGTATTAATAACAAAATAGTCCTCATTTTGAGTATTTATACAGACTATATCCGGACAAACTTGAGTTTGAGCAGATATGTTTGATGTAATTAAAGATAAAATTACACCTAAAAAAATTATTATTTTTTTCATAAAAAAAAGAGTTGAATTTCCTTATATATACAGGCCTTTCAACTCTTTTTTAATTTTTATATAAGTGTCTTATAATGTGATGTTTATATTAATAGTTTTTTAAAATTTTCTATTTCTAATCTTTTAATCTCATCACCAAGCGCTTTGCCTTTAAATCCCTGTGACATTAGATCTTCAGCAGATACAGTTGGAACATAGTCAATAAATCTAATAAATATTTTATTATGTATTCCACAAGTATCTAACCAATCAATTATTTGATAACTGGTAACGTGACACCTAATTTTCCTTTTATACATATCGAATGCATTCTCAGGTGATAATTTTAAAAGATCAATTAGGAAGACGACCTTAGATGATATATCACTCTCAATCTTATAATCAAGTATCATTTTGTTTTCAAGTTTTGAAGTATCTTCAAACTTAAATAGGTTAGAAATATAAGATGTCAGTTCATGTGACTCAACAATGTCAGTATTTATTTTAGATCCTGGAAATACCTCTTCCCACATATCAAATTCATTAAAGAACTCAAGATAGTGTTTATAAGATTTAGCTTGTTTAAAAGCCTTTTTCATTTCTTCCCAAATTCTCTCAGCAGAAATTCTTTTCATTTCACCGGTCTCTGGATCAATATTTTGAAGTTGTTTTCTTTCTTTAATAGCTTTTGATAAATCATCAGAAAGTGGGGTACCATAACGAGATGCGAATCTAAATGCTCTAAGAATACGAAGAGAATCTTCATCAATCCTTTCAATAGCATTACCGACCATCCTTGTTACTTTATTCTGCATATCAGAAACACCACCAACAAGGTCCACAATTTCTTTTTTATCTAAGTCATAGAAAAGAGCATTATAGGTTAAGTCTCGTCTCTTAACATCATCTTCAATAGTAACACCGAGTTTAACTTCGGGATTACGACCTTTGGAAACATCTTCACGGAATGTTGCAATCTCCATTCCGGTAGGCTCATCTTCGGTATAAACAACTACTACACCAAAAGCCTTACCCTGTAAGTTAGTTCTGTATTTACGACCAAGAATTTGAAGAACTTCATCTGGAAGAGCATCAGTAGCGAGATCAAAATCCTTTGGCTTATCACTGTTTAGAAAATCTCTAACCGCTCCGCCAACTACATATAACTTTTTACCATTAGATTTAAAAAGTTCATGCAACTCTTTAACAGATTGTGGAATGATATTCCACATATCGTTTTTAATACTCTCGCAAAAAAGTTTGTATTTAGTTATCATAATGCAAATATATGAAAATTAATTTACTATTCTATTAACAGCATCTTTGGGATTTTCGTTATATAAAATATTAGTATTAATATTTTTGAACGCATCTATAACTTCCTCAACATCTGATATTTCAATAGTTGGTATTTCTCTACCAATAATTGAAAACATAGCTTCGGAGTTAGTTAATAATCTATCATCATCTTCATCTTTATAACCAGTATAGACTTTTATCTCATTACTCAGTATCTTTTTAAGTATATTTTTGAAATTATTAGCTGATCTTCTATCACTAAACATAGATCCCATTTCACCATAAGTGAAAAATCCCACAGGTGAAACACTGGATATGTTACCTTTTTCATCTAATTTGAAGTAGGTATTTAACTCCATTGTCCATAATTTATAATAATTACCAGACGTGCCACTATAGTGACCTGCAGTTTCTGCCTTAAATACTGATAAATACTCTGGTTTTATTTTCTCTAACTCTGTTTCATTCATATTAAATGAAACAGTAATAGATACTGGAAAGTTGTTTTGTGATTTATAATATTCAATATCATCAACAAATATATCAATATTAATATGCACCATTTGAACCTTAACTTTGATTGGTGTTTCGTTGATTATTCCCTTCAAAACCTCTTTTGAACCCCTACCAGCCGGATATGTATTCATCCACTTAATCCAAATGTTTAAATCTGGTGTTTCATCAAGTTGTCCTCTTTTCGCCCAATCTATCATTTTCTGACCTCTATCAGAATGTCCGGCCTTTCTCAACTTCTCACCCGCCTCGATGTAAGTCTTTATATTTAGTTCTTCAAATTTCTTTAGATGTTTCATTGTTTATAAAAATTCATTATTGATGATTTTTGTATATCTTCTTTAATTCTACCCATATCTATACCATAAGTAGACGCTATTTCAAGTCCTTGAATAGCATCTCTCTCAATCTTATCATACATATTTGTAATATCTTTATAACCACTTGGGTAATCAAATGTAGGATCAAATAAGTTTACTAACAGTCTCTTTAATGCAACTGCGGTTTTTCTATCAGCTATTTGATGTTTTGGTGAGCTATCATAATCATTGATACTAATACCTTTAAAAGTGACTTCACTATTTAAAACTTTATATGTTGGCCAAATCCACATACCCCAGAAAAATCCGTTGTGAAACTCACCATTGAAATTTTGTATAATTTCCTCAATATCTTCAATGTTTTTTGGTATAAGTCCTACAGCAAAACCAAATGAGAAGTCTCTATTATCTGGATCCTCATCTTCCCAGGAGTCAGTTAGCATTTCAATTTCTGTAAGAAGTTCTAAATAAAATGAATATACTTTTGGTTGAATAGCTGGAGCACCTGGTCTTGATAGTTCAATATTAAACTCACCATATTTACTGAATGTTTCCACACTCTTCTTCCATCTTGACATCTCTTCTCTTCTCTCAGCTTCTTTTGAATGTAGAAGTAATTTATCAGCTCTCTCTTCTGCACCAATAGCTTTACCCAAAGTTGGCTTTTCTTTCATTATCTGCTTTAATTTACGAGCAGCACTTCTATAAGTTTGTGATTTTAACTCCTCATTGAATTTCTTTAAGTACTTCATTTCAAAAAATTGATTTTAATATATATTAAAATGAAACACTTGAAATTTTTTGAAGCATTTAAATACAAAAACTTTACTATACAAGATATCATAAATTGTATTAAAAGTAAAGGATTTATCTACGCTAGTATTGTTAATAATTTACCGGATAATGACCCAGATATGGCAATTAATCCAATGAGTGTCGATGACGATGGTCTAATTACCGTTGAAATCGATGGTAAAGAATATGAGGTAGAATTAAGAAACGTAGAAAAAATAGAATTCTGATGATATTCTATCTGAGTAATTTATTAAGCTTCAAATCTCTATCCAATCTTGTTAAAAAGGTCTTCAATTCATCTCTATGAATATAAATCTCAGAACCTGTACAAATGTGATTTATTAGATGTTGATTTTCTAAACTAAACTGCATCACTAAATGTTTATTATTTTCGTAACAATAATTAAACAGTTTTTCAATTGCTTCTTCATCATCTTCAGTTAAGACATCAGCATGATAAAATAAAATACATTCTTCTTTTAGAAGAGAAAAGTCTAATGAAGATATATTTTTAGTACCTCTTTTGTGTATTGTTGATTTTTTAACTTCATCAGGTAGTTTTCTTTTATAGAGAAGGAGCGTAGAAAATCCGTTGCTAATGAATACATCATTAACATCGGATATTTCAGAGTTAAAAGTAGTTATCCAGTTATTATAACTACGAGCCTCTTTATCACACCTGATAAGTAGTATCATATTAGTATATATGAAAAAGGACCCCATAGGAGTCCTTTTTATTAATGAGTGTTCTCTAAAACAATTTGCTTAACCTTGTTGTTGGTTCGTGCAATTGGAACTTTCACTCCAACTGTAATCATAAGAACTCGACCTTTCAACTTAGACAAGTCCAAAGTATCTGTGTAACCATCGGTCAATACAACAGTGTTGTATTCATTGTAGTGTTCAACTACATAGTCAACTGATGGTTGAAGAACAGTACCACCAAGACCGTGAATTTTCATAGTCTCAAGTTGTTTAGCCTTCTTGAAGTTCTCTACCCACTTCACCTCAGTATCACCTTGAATAAAGTTGATTTCGATATCATTTCGATATACATAAGAAAGAACTCTCTCAAATGTACCTTGTCCACCCATTGATCCTGATGTATCAAGGATTACGTTCACTTTACTCTTAATCTTACGATTACCTTTCAATCCTTGAATCTGACGACGATTAGGTTTAACAATAGTCTTTTGCTTAATATGACCAAAGATCATATTAGAAACAGAACGCTTGATTTCTTTCAAGTAGTCTTTACGTTGTTTACGAAGTTTGTTAAGAGTTGTCTCAACATTACCAGCTGAAAGTCCACGAGATGCTAGTCGATCCATTACGTCACGAACCATTGCTTCACGCATTTCTTCTGGAACATCGTCACCAATGTGCTTGTCAAGGTATTCTCCTGTTCCATTCTCCATATCTTGGAAGATTTGGTCTGTACTCCAAGTATCAATAGAGTCACCATCTTTAGATGGATTCTTACCGTAAGGTCCATACGATGGCTTACCTGATGCGTCTTTACCACCTTCATTACCAGTACCATCACAATCTGGACAAGATTCATCTTGTTGACCACCACCATTTCCGTTTTGGCTTTTTCCTTGTCCTTGACCAGGTTGTTGACCTTGACCTTGGCCATCTTGACCTTGATCAGATTTTTGTCCTTGACCAGGTTGTTGACCTTGTTGTTTACCACCATCTTTTTTACCAGTACCATTGCAAGATTGACACTCAGAGTTCTTACACTTTCCTTCTTTTTGTTTCTTCTGATACTCTTCTTTCTTTTCTTTCAACCACTCATACAACTCTTCAAAGATAAGCTTACCGGTGTATTCTTTCGGAACAAACAATGCCATGTTCTTACCATCTTTACTCTTAGGAATTTCTACAAATGAATGTGAAATATCTTCCCAAATAACGTGATTGATAATCATGTCTTGAGCAATGTTAGATAACTTATGGTCATACTGACCTGTAATAGTTCTACGTGGGTGATTAAATAAAAGGTGAAAGTCTTCGTGAAGTGCAATAAAATTCACTTCTTTTTGAGACATATCTTCAAGAAATTTTGGAGAGTAGAAAAAATTCATACCCTTAGAAGTGACATTTACCGCACAGGTTCCAATAGAGTCTTGCTCGTGGAAGTTAACGTGAAGATTAAACTCACCATAATATGGTAGATTGACTTTAGTATCAATCAACATTGTCTGAATTGTATTCAGAAGTTTTTCGTGTATGTTTTTAACGATCATATTCTATTTATTTTCTACAAATATAAGGAATTATTTCTAATAGTCAAATTTTAAACCATTTCATTTAAAATTTCTTTCAAATGTGATGATACCTTAGTAACCTTTACTATCTGTCTTGTTTTCATTCTTCTTTGAACTTCCTTTTCAAATCTATGAATTATAATCTTAGTATAATCAGCAGGAAATGGAATTTCAACAAACCCGGACATATCTTTACTATCTTCTTTATATTCTAAAAGAGATATTGAATATATTTCAGTGTTAGACGTATTATTAGGCTTAATAATAATTAAGTATTTTTCATTTTCAATTTGAAAAACATAATCAATCTGACTAGATCTCAACTGTGATTTAGAATCGCCAATTAATCTCATACATATGTCATAGAGTGGCTTTTGAATATCATTCAAATTTTGTTTTTCTGAGTCCATTGTTTTTATGGCCTTTCTAAAATATCTTCGAAAATGTATAAAAGATCTTTTAGTTTTATATATCATCCATTTTTTAAATCTACCCTTTCCCATATTTTAAAGTTAGTGTTATTAATTAATTTTCTGAAACTGATTCCTCTGTGTCTTCTTTACTCTCATATGAGTTTGATCCACATATTTTATCAAACTCCTCATTTTGTTCAAATCCCTTTCGTATCATCTTACCAACAATTTGATGCCAGGTAAGACTACCACGATATTCAAAACAACCTGGTTTTGTCATAGTAATTTTAGCATCCTTTGATTCATCACTATTAACAAGTGACTTCATTACACTAAGAATTTCATTTTTTACTTTGACTTCATCAGAGGTCATGTCTGATTTTTCAGCAATTCGAATCTTGTAATATCCTTGAGTAAGCATCTTAAATAGTACATCTTTTTTAAGACCTACAATATCAGCAATCTTATCAGCGATATCTCTATTTTCATCAGTTAGTCCAATATCTTCTTTTTGCTCATCTGATACATTAAATACATATCCATTAAATGGATCAGTTTCACTGAAACTATCAAGACGTGTCTCAAGTACTTTCAAGTCTTCTGACTGTTTTTTTAATTTAGACTCAGCTGTGGAAATTTCATGTCGAAGTTTGGCAGACTCTTTTTCATTCTTCTCAATTCTTTCTTTTAACTCCGCAATTTTTTCCTCATTCATTTTACGAAATTGCTCTTCCATATAAGACTTCGCAGCGTTTTTCAAATTCTCATTTGGTGCTGGCGGATTTTCTACCGTATCTATAATAATTTCAACATCTTTTTCAGAAAGATTCAGATCTTCTTCTGTTTCTGAACTAAAAAGTGCATCAAGTATAGACATACCTGTTTCAGAAACTTCTGTTTGTTTCTGTTCTTCATCAAATAGTGAAAACAACATATCAATTGGTTTTTTGTGTTCTACCTCTAAGTAACATACTTTAGCATCTTCATCTTGAAACTCAAGACCAGATACTATAAATTTTTGAACATATCCTGTTACATCACGACCATCAATTTCATCAATAAATCGTTGTATCATATCGGGTGTGGATAAATTTGTATCCATTTCTTCAAAGTTAATAGTGCCTTCATCACAAATAGTGACTTTAAAAATGACACCTTCTAACATACCAGATAGTTGCTCTCCTTTGATAAAAGCAACATTATTCAAAAGTCGAACTCGACCTTTAAGACCGGTAACAAAATTTAAAAATTTACGCTTTGGTTTATACCTACCGATAATAGGATCTTTTTCTTCAGAATCAATAATTGCAAATCCGGATTCCTCAACTTTATCAATCTCTTCTTGTGTGATATTTTTAGAATTCATATTTATTTGTTTAAATACAAATATAAGAATAAAAAGTTATTTATCAAAAATTTTGTTTAGTTTTAAATCTCTCACTTCTTCCTTGGTATATGGATCTGGTAAATCCTCACCGATTTGCGTTTTTAGCTCACAGATCAATGTTTGAGATATTCTGTCTTGTAGGTTTTTTAGAACCTTATCATCAGCATCTTCACCAGATTGTATTTTAAGAATTTCTTTTATTTCCTCTACAAATGGAGAAAAGTTTAACTGTACAGTTGAATCGTCTTCATCATGTCGATCTATACAAGCATCTAAAAGAAGATATAACTCTTCTTTTGTAAGAAGATTCATCTTGTCTATTTGATTTGAAACATTGAAGTTTCTATAGATTTCTAAGAACAACTCTGATACTGTTATATTAGACTCTTTGTTTTCAAAATTTGCTATCATATTAAATTCAATAAATTTTTATTATGAGGTTCCTGAAAAGAGCACCAAGCAAATCTCTTTTCACTTGAAACATTTACATTAAATCCAGTGAATTTTAAAAACTCTAAAGATCTAATATGCTTAATGTGACTGACATCATCTAACATAAGTACTTTATTTTTTAAAAATTCTTTATTATAAGACATTACTTTTTTAAACTCTAAATGTCCTACACCACCGGCACTATCTAAGAAAACTAACTGATGTCTATCATTATCAACAAAAACATCAAGAGCATTTTCTACAACAACATGTTGTGATATCTCTCTCATATAAAATGTCTTTGGATAGTTAGAATCATATGTTGTATCTATATCAAATTTTTCATTTAATAGACCTTTAATCAATTCTTCTCGGTTCATTGATAATCCATGTATAACACAAACATTTGGATTGTTTTGGAGATTATTCACGGCAGTTGCCCAATTGTGATAGTTACACTCAACAGTAAAAACATATTTACCGGTTTCTGCGAATATTTTTGTAGAACCATCACCTTGAAAGGTACCTGTTTCTATAATTTCGTCAATTTTGTTCTGACTAATGATGGTATTTACAGCATTCTTAAATTCATCATTATTTAATTGTATAGTATAATTAATCATATTCCTAATTTTGATAGTTGATATTCTCTATATTGTTGTTTACCGACTGAACCTAATTCGTAAGCTCTTCGAAAAAAAACCTCAAAAAGATGTTCATGTCCCATTTCTTTAGCAGCCATTGCTCTGTTTATAGCCTTCCATTCATCAGTAATTTTATTAGCCTGTGTTTGTGCTAGATATATCTGTCTAGCTTCATCAGAAGATTTACTCATTATATCTTCAATTCTTTTAAAATTCTTTTGAATTTCACTTTTTGATTGACCGGTATATTCCATTTCTACTAAAAATATTTTTAAATAATCTTCAAATAGTTTTTGAGCTCTTTCACTTCTCTTTCCCGACCTATTAGTATGTTTTGATTTACTCCAAAACCAATCTAGATTAGTAAAATACTCATTTATTTTATCTCTATCTCTTATCACAATAGTCCAAAAAGATTTGATATTTTTTTATCTCGATACTCTTGTATAGATAATTTTTTAGATATGTTGTCAATCTTATCTATAACTTTTTGATCTGAAGGTTTTATTTTGTTAAAATGTATATCGCACAGATAATTTTTTATTTCACCCATAGGTTCTTTAAAATTATGCTCATATATTGTTAAATCTAGATCCTTAGATTTAAGATTAATCCAACAATTGCTCATTGTCCATCCAGTATCAATTTCTAATTTCCAAACAATGTGAAAATCAAATTGAGTATCCTCTACTTGAACTGTCATTTTTGTGTCACTGACAGGAATCCAGTTTACTCGACCATTTATAGTCTGTTCTGATAGATTTTCTATCATTGATTGCAATGAATCTTTAAATGCCATTTTTTTTATTATTAATTTTTAATTCATGAAACATCATGATAATCATTTATCACAATATAAGATACAAATATATAGATTATGGAGAAAAATATCAAGAAGTTTTTTAATTATCTAAAAGATGCTGATTCTAAAGGCAGTCGTATAATTTTTTTGACTACATCTAATAGATGGTCTGGTGATAAAGAGTTACCTAAATCATCTGAATTAGCTTTAGAATTTAGAAATAAGTTAAAAAACTGTGAAATTATTGATGTTTCTAAGTTAAAAATTTTTCCATGTGAAGGAAATGTTTCAAGAAATGGTGGAAATAATTGCGGTATTAAAGATGCTATTTTAAAAGATTCTAAAAAAAATCCACATAAAATTATTAGATGTTGGGCTTCTGTAAATAATCCATCTGATGAAATGTATATAGTTGCTAATAAAATATATGAGTCAGATATAATAGTATTCTTTGGTTCTATTAGATGGGGTAAGATGAATGCAGTTTATACACAACTTATAGAAAGATTAACCTGGTTAGAAAATAGACATGCTACATTAGGAGAATCTAACTTACTAAAAGATAAAGAAGCAGGTATTATCGCAATGGGTCATAACTGGAACGGACAAGACGCAGTTGAGTTAGAAAAACAAGTATTAAAATATTTTGGATTTAAAACGCCAAAGGAATTATCATTTAATAGACAATGGACAACAGATCCTACTGATGAATCTCTTAGTGGATATAAACAAGATTATAAAGACTTTTTAAAAGAAAAAAATCTTTTAGATTCACTAAAAGAGTCTTATAAAGATTTTTCTGAATGGGTTAATAAGAAATTGTTTAGTTAATAGCAACTAATATTTTATCACCTAAGATAGAATCTACTAAAAGTGTATCTCCTTTTTCCATTTTTCGGTAGTTACTAAAAACAGTCTTATAGTCTGAGGTATCAGCTTTTTCTTGTAAAATATTAGAAAGTGAGTCACACAAAGAAGTCAAAGTGTTGTCATACTTTGTGAGTACATCCCAGATTATATTCTTATCCTTGTTTGTCATAAGACAAATATAAGGATTGTTTACATTATTTCAAAATATTATCAATCTTATTTTCCCTGTAGTTATTGATAATTTTTGATATTAATTCATTTTTGTCTTTATATGTAAAACCAGTTAATCCAGATATAACAGCAACAAACATAAGTGATATATCATTTTCACATTCAATTTCTTTCCACTCACCGTTCAGTCTAAAATAAACTGTACCATCATTAGTGATTTCTAAAATTTTTTCGTTATTAGGGCTATTAATTACTAATACATTTGGTTGAGTCATGTAAGTAAGTGATGATGTACCGACTAATGAAAGATCTATTGTACTATTGTGAGAAATAGATTGTGTCATATCTTTATATAACACAATCTTAGATAGTTTTTTTCAAAAATGATTTATACTTAGGACTATATGTAAATGGTAAATTTTCTCTACGATCCCATCTTTCTTTAAGAAGAAGTGTTTTATAAGCTTTTAGAGGACTTGTTTTTTCTCTTTTTCGCTCAAGTCTGTAAAGGTCAATTATCCTTTTCTGAGCAAAATATACATAAAAGGCGGTATATCTTTTTCTCGAATCAGAAATAGATTCAATTGTATTATAATCTAAATTAATATCTGTTATTCTTTCACGAAAATTATTAACTATTTTAAGAATTTTACCTCTTGTTTCATCATAAGAATCTTTTTCCAACATTTTAGTAATGTTGTTATCAATGTGTTGCTTAATTACTTCCGGTTTCATTTTCTAATATCTTATTAATTAAATAGTCTCTTGACCAAGCTTTATCATTAAATATGAATCCACAATACAAACCATAGATTAAATATCCATCGATTGTATGTAGTCCACTTTTTCTCTGCAAAGATATGAACTTTCTCTTAATTTTCCAATTTTGAGATACTATTTGTATAAATCTATCTTTAAACGGAATTAAATAATAAGTAGGTTGTTCAGTGGAGTGTCTTCTCTCATTAATATCAATTTTGTATCTTACTTTAATAGTAATAGTATCAATAACCCTAACAGAAGATCTGTTATCATTATTTTCTTCATGAACCGCAAATACTGGAACTTTATATTCCAGTTGTATTTTATAGTCAGATAGTTTACTTACTCTATACCGACCATCCTCGTTTTTCAATTCTTCTATAATTGGGTTCATCTTTAATAGTTTCTAAATAAGAAATTAACTTTAATAACTCAGTGTCATTTAAATCGTCTGTAAATGGTTTAATCTGAATTAAGTTACCATAGTTATTTACAGCAGTCTCTGATTTATCATCAACGATTAAAACTTTATCTAAATCATAACCTTTCTTCTTCAATTTGTTAAGATTTTTTACACCATAATAGTCTGAATAATCATAACTTAATTTGATTGTACAGTTATCTTGTGTATAAAAAAATTTTAATTTAGACTTATCTAAATTAATTCCTTTTAAAATTTCTACAGCATACTCCTCACCAGCGGCTGTCCAAACTGCAACTTCAAAGTTATCTAAAACATAATTTAAAAATTGCTCTAAATATGGTCTTTTTTTAGTATAGTAAAATGATTTACCATTACCTTTAAATTTAAAGTCAAAATCATAATGCATCTCATACTCTAACGGCACACTTTCCGTGTGAATTAAAGTTTCATCAAGATCTAATATGATTAGAGATTTCATTTAGTATATATTTTTTAAAAAATTCTTATTGATGTAAAAGAATGCTAAACCCATTAAGGCACCACCTACGTGTGCCCAGTGACCTACTCCATCAGATGTAGAAACCATTCCGAGTATAACTTCTATGCCAATTAGAATTCCTAATAAGACTTTAGATTTAATTCCAATCGGTATAAAGAATGCATAAAGTTTTTCATTTGGATAGGCGAGTGCGAAAAAACTAAAAATACCAAATAAAGCACCAGAGGCACCAACCATTGGAATATTTCCACTGTTAACGAGTAACATATGAAAGATTCCGGCAAATGCACCACATATTAAATAAAAATATAAAAACTTTTTCTCACCAAGATAATTCTCAACGTGACCACCAAGACTTAATAAAGCTAACATATTAAATATTATGTGAAAAAATCCACCATGTAAAAACTGATGTGTTAAAAGTTGCCAAAAATAAAAATTACCACTTTCAGGACTCCAAAGAGCAAATAGACTGAAAATACTAATATCTAAACTAGCAAGTATAAGAGTTAATATAAATGAAGCTACATTAATGTAGAAAATTCTTTTTACTAAAGGAGTCGACTCGAACATTATTTATGATTTTACACAAATATACGAAAATAAATCAAGATAACAACTTTTTTATCTTAATATCTCTTTTAATATTTTTAAGTATTCCAATTTTTTCCATATACTCATCATACTTTTCTAAAGTAGGCATTTGACCTTGTGTCTCATCGTTTCCAAATCCACACCACCATTCTAATTTACTTACTAATTTGTTTATATCTGACTCTTCAATCTCTCTGGATCTATACTTAACATAATCATCTTGTATGTAACTTGGCATATATGAAACATCTTTAATTTTACCGGCATCATCAACAAGTATGAAAACTATATTCTCTTTTCTAAAAATTACGTGATTTATCCTGATACCATTTTGTGGATCGTACCAATCAATTGACATAATAAAGTTTTCTAAAAAGTTCATTTCATTCTCTTTTTAAGGTCTGATAAGTCATCAAGATACATATCTTTTGGATCTACTAATTTTAACTTTTCAATCTCTTCTTTTTTAGAAGCGAAGTCTTCTTTTAGTTTGTCAAATACTTCTTTAGTCAAAGAATAAATAGGCATTCTTAAAAGATAGTCATATGATTCATCAATCATTTCGATTGCAATTGATTCTATTTGTGATATTATATCTTCTTTAGTCTTATTATTCACTACTATTTTACCATCTAATATCGCTTTAATAAATTTACCACGATTACCTAATACTTTTAATTCGTGTTGCATTTTATTAAGAAGATGATCTTTTCTTAATTGATAATAACCTAATCTAAAATTAACAAAATAGATAATTATATCTTCGACACTTTCAAATATTTTTAATTTACCATTTTCATCAAGAGTATTAAAATTTTCTGTTTCAGACTCTTCTAATTTTAGAAGCTTTACTAATTTATCATCATCTAATATTTCTAAATCAGCTCTTGTGAATTTTATAGTATAGTCGATATTATCTTTACAATTATCTTCATAACTTACAATATCTTTATTATCAACTAATTTATCAAGTATTTCCTCATATTTTTCATATGTCATTGATGGTGGTAATTCCGTAATTTTAACAGTTGAAGTATTTACTCTTTCAAACTTACCACGTATATGCCACTTTTTATTATTTTCAGAGTCCTGTATGTATTCTCCTGTAAATCCATTTAGTGATGGTTTAATAGTTGATATTTTTTTACCATTTATTATTTTAACACAAACATCTATAATTTCTTTAGCATCTCTATTTAATATATTAGAAGCGAATCCAACCGCGATTCCAGAACCACCATTTATTAAAACAGTTGGTATAATAGGTAAGAAGTATTTAGGCTCTATAGTTTCTCCTTCTTCTTCTTTATACTCTAAAAGATCAAAGTCTTTGTAAATTAGTCTGAAATTAGGACTTAATTTAGTACCAATATAACGTGGAGCACCTGCCTGTGGAGATCTTAAAGATCCAAATTGACCGTCTTCTTCTAAAAGTGGTGCATTATTTTTAAATTTTTGAGCTAAATTTATTATTGCATTTGAAAGAGACATATCACCGTGATGATAGAAAGCATCAGATGCTACTTTACCTGATAGTTGAAATACTTTCAGATTTTTTTCAGCTCCTGTCTTCCAAACTAAATTAGCAATGTGTATAATTTTTCTCTGAGTAGGTTTAAACCCATCAATAACAGATGGTATGGCTCTACCTTCAATTGAATAAAGTGCGAATTCTTTATACTCATTTGATAAAAATTCTGTAATAGATTTTTGAAACATTAATTTTTAACTTTTTATTCAGTATATATAACCGTAAATTTTGATTTGTTTAAAAACATAGTTTAAAAACATACATATATATAACCATTATGAGCTTAGAGAAGAAATTTAGAAAATTAGATGATGTAAGTCACGTACTTGCTAGACCCGGTATGTATATTGGTTCTATAAAACCACATACATCTAAAAAATATCTTTTTGAAGAAGGTAAAATGATTCAGAAAGAAATAACATATAATCCTGGTTTTTTAAAAATATTTGACGAGATTATAACAAATTCAGTTGATGAACACAAAAGACCTGGTTCAAAACTTAATACAATTAAGGTAAATTTATTAGATAATAAGATTATATCTGTTTGGGATAATGGTGGAATACCAGTAGTTAAACATACAGAACATAATGAGTGGATTCCAGAAATGATTTTTTCAAATCTTAAAGCCGGATCTAATTTCAATGATGAAGAATCAAGAACTGGAGCTGGTACAAATGGTGTAGGTTCTACTTTAACAAATATCTACTCTACAGAATTTTCTATTAGTACATCTGATGGTAAAAATCTATTTACACAGACTTTTAAGAATAATATGAGAGAAAGATTAGAACCTAAAATTTCTAAATCTACTAAAAATTATACTGAAATATATTTCACACCTGACTATGAAAAATTTGGAATGGATGGAATAGATGAATCACACTTTAAAATGATTCAGAAAAGAGTAATTGATATAGCTGGTTGTAATCCTACTATAAAAGTTTATTTTAATGGCGAATTGATAACAATAAAAACTTTTGAAGATTATGTGAAGTTTTATAAAGATTCATATTTCTTTGATACAAATAAAGATAAAAATTGGTCAATTGCTGTTTCCGGAACAGATGATGGATTTCATCAAGTATCATTTGTTAACTCAACTGACACATATGATGGTGGTACACATGTTGAGTATATTTTAAACCAGATTATATCTGAGATGAGAGATTTCTTTCAAAAGAAACACAAAGTTGATGTTAAACCATCAGAGTTAAAAAATCATCTTTCTATTTTTATAAACTCAACTGTTGTTAATCCAAGTTTTTCATCTCAAACAAAAGAAAAACTAATTACAGAAGTAAAGGATTTTGGATATACCTACCAAGTTCCAGATAAAATTATCAAATCAATATTAAAATCTGATATTGTTGAGTCAGTATTAGACTGGGTTAAACAAAAGAAAAATGCTGATGATAGTAAGTTAGCTCGTGAATTGAACAAAAATCTATCTAAGATAAAAGTTGAAAAGCTAATTGATGCTAAAAATAAAGATAGATGGAAATGTTCAATGGGTATTTTTGAGGGAGACTCAGCTATATCAGCATTTAGAAAGTATAGAGATCCTCAATTTATGGGAGCTTTTGCATTAAAAGGTAAATTTACTAATGTATCGGAGTTAACAAATCAGAAGCTTGTTCAAAATAATGAGGTTGTTAATTTAATGGCTGCTTTAGGTCTTAAATTAGGACAAGAACCAGATTTGAAAGATTTAAGATATGGTAGAATATTATTTTATGTAGATGCTGATGTCGATGGTAACTCAATTGCTGGACTACTTTTAAATTTCTTTAACAAATATTGGCCAAATTTATTTGATAGAAATATGGTCTATAAAGTAGAAACACCAATCGTGGTATCTATTAATAAGAAATCTAAAAAGAAACTATTATTCTATTCACAGTCTGAATATAATGAATGGTCTCAAAAAGAGGATTTAAAACTCTGGGAGATTAAATATAAGAAAGGTCTTGCCGCACTTGTTGACGATGAGTATCAAGAAATTATAAATAATCCAAAGTTAACAAAAATAACTAAGGATGAGTTGTCTGATGAATATTTAGATATATGGTTTGGCAAAAATTCAGAACTTAGAAAAAATCAAATATTGAACTAATGCCACTTCCACATTATCACGGGGTATTTAACTCTCTTAATAAGATAGAACCAGTTTATACAAATTTATTTGAGTTCGTATTAGTAACTGAGAACTATCACATTAAAGAATTATCATATGAGCTATCTTATATCAATACTCTTAATGAGAATAAAATAAATGTAAAATTTACTATTGATTCAGTACATTTTAAGTATTTGAATTTTGACAATTTTCTTAAAGATATTAAATATGTAATTCACGTATCTCATGATAAAAATGGAAATGTTATAGGCCAGTTTTTAATAGGTGTTAAGTTTATAAGTTCTGAAATAAATTTCTCTCATAATGACTCTAAAATATTAGAGATTAAATTAGAGTTAGATAATCTTTCTTGCGAAGAAATAGATGAACCAGTCAGTGATGGTTATATAAAATCTATTCAAAGAAATTATAAACTTGATAAGTTAATATAATTTTTTTATATTTGTCCGCTATGAGAACTCGCGCTTGGAGAAGATATAAGTTAGAGACAATAGTTAGGAAGAGACTGAAAAAGTTTCACACTACCTCTTGGTATCGATATCAGACGCCAAATGGTGATAAAGTTCAAGACTATGAGTGGTGTGATGAAATAGGTTCAACAGATTCATTTTATTATAAATCTCATACAACTGTAAGAAGTTCCAGATATGATATTAAATATTCACCAAATAAATCTAAATCATATTATGGAGACAAAAAACCAAAAAGAGATTCTTTAGGAACTAGACTCTTAGATAAAAGAGAACTTTTAAAGATTTTGAAGCAAAATGGACTTAAATAGTATTATACCAAAAAGTGGTGAATGGAAAGTCTCAAAAGATAGAGTCTTTAGGTTTAATATTGCCTGGATTCCAATATTTGATGTAGTTGGTGAGAATCAAGTTCATATATTTTTAGATCTTAGAAACTCTAAGGATATAATAAAAGTTGTAAAAAACCTTCAAAAAACAGACATAGAGTTTTATTTTATATCACCACTATTTGCCGATCCTGGTCAAGACAATAGAGATTTTAACTATATTAATATTAAAAACTATTTAAAAAACTATTCTAAATCACAATTTTATGATGGATTTTCTAAAATAGATTTTGACTTTATAGGAAACCTAATTGATTATTGTAAAAAGGAAAAATGTATAGAGTTAGTAAAAGATATATACTTAGAAGTTAATAAAATTGTTCAAAGTAAGCATTGGGATTATTATACAAATAGAGAATTCTATAATAATAAGAGAGATGATATCAGAGAAATATTTAATTCACTTTATAGAGATATACAATTGCAACAGATATTAAGATGAACCATAAACAAAGAGAAATATTAGAAGATCAAGACTACTGGGTTTATGATTTTGATTATGAGAATGAACTCGGATTCGAATATTATGATGATTATTATATCTCATATGAAAGATTAGAAAGTGGATTAGTTGATTGGACTGAAGAGATACCACAATCGGTTAAAAGACAACATAAAATTGATCAAATTCTGAACGATAATTTAGAAGATAATCTAAATAATTTAGGTAAATTCTGGCCTAAAAATAATATATAATGAATGATAAAACTATTTGAGAATTTTCAAGATGATGAAGAATCATTATTTTTAGAAGAAAGAGATAGACTAATGGGTGAATTGCTTCACCTTTACGGGTCAATTCCAGTTCCAAAAGAAAAGTCTTCTGAAGTAATAAGAAAAATAGTAATTGATACAGATGGTGAATTCTTCAAACTTGGAGAAAATATTAAACCAGGTTCTAGAAAGCCACACGATAAAGTAAGATTCACCGACTATTTTGACTCACTTCTTAGCTCAAAGGATATCAGAGGTCACAACTTTGAAGGATGCTTAGCAGGACTTTATGGTGGTGAGTTGAACAAGAGAGGAGGCAGATGGGATATTACAATAAATGGAAGAAACTATTCTGTAAAATTCGTTGATGGTCCCGGTGAAAGAGTACAATTAGGTTCTTATAAGTCATATCTAACAGAATATCAAAGTCAAATAGAATCATTGGGTGGTATAGGAAAGCTATTTAGAATTAGAAATAATAAGTTAAAAAGAAAGGTTTGGAGTAAAATAGTAGGTTCTTCTTCTGATAAACCATCTGAAATTGATGGATGGATTATAGCTTATCCGGTTGGAATATCAGGAAATTGGAAATCAATAGTTTGTCACCTAATTGACTTCAACACTATGACAAACATGGTTTTAAAAGAAGATATGACGGTTGCTCCAAAACAAGGATGGTCAGATTATTACTCACTAGCAATAAGTTCTCAATATAAAAACAAAGGAATAAAATTTGAAATTGAAGTTCCTTATATGACATTAGATGAGCTTAAACTTATATCACTTATGGATTACGAACAGAAATTTTCTAAAAAAGTATTTGGACCTGTTTCTAAGAAAATAAGACCAGATGTATTAAGATACATTATTAAGAATAAAGATAACATCATCAAAAAGATGTCTGAGTTTGATAAAGATTCTTAATAAAAAACTATCCATTTATTTGAGCCTATAATATTAAAATGAATAAATTTTAATGTTATTAAATTGCATAATTGATGGAAATTACATACTTTCACGACTCGTTTTTACACTACATAAAAACAATTTATTATACGGTGCCTTAACACAATCATTAGAAAATACTATTAGTAACTATAAAAAGATGTATCCTTTCGCTAATATGTATTTAGTATCGGATTCAAAGGAAAAATCTTGGAGAAAAAAATTAAATGATAGTTATAAGGCAACTAGAAAAAAAGACTCTGATATTGATTGGTCATTTGTATATAAAACATATGATGATTTTAAGCAGAATTTGAAGAGTGTTAAGTTATTAGAATCACCAAGAATTGAGGGAGATGACTGGATTTCTTTTTTAGTTCAGAAATTAAATGAAAGTGGTCAATCTAATTTCATAGTGTCAAATGACTATGATATAAAACAACTTATACTATTTGATTTGGATAGAGAGTGGATTAATTTTATGAGTAATGAAATGTACAACCAAGAGAAGATATTCTTACCTAAGAATTATCAGATCTTTTTGAATAAAATATCTAACAAGCCAAATGATGATATTTTTAACTTAAATGATAACAATGAGTTTTTATCATTGATGAATAGATTTATCAATAAATATAATCTAAATGAAATAGATAGTGTAGAATCACTTTTGATTAAAGTTATATCTGGTGATAATAGTGATAATATACAATCCGTGTATCAAACTACAAAATCTGGTAAAGTTAGAGGAATTGGTGCTAAAGGAGCAAGATCCATATATGAGACATATATAGTCGAATTTGGAGATCCTTCTTTAAAAGACCCTGATTTGTTTGAAAATATAGCTGATATTATTTGCGAAAAGAAAAAAATATCTAAAACAAATATTGAAAATATAGTAAAAAGGATTCAAGATAATATGAAGCTTATTGATTTAAATGTCAATAACTTTCCTCAAGAGGTTTTACAAGATATGTCCAGAGTTTATAATAATATTTGATATGGCTGAACTTATTGATATTGCTAACGCAATGTTTAGAAATAAAAAAGATTGGATAAATATATCTATTGAAGATAAAGAGAAGTATTTTTTTATCTTCAATAGATATTTTTCAAAAAAATATCCAACAAAATCACAATTATTAAATAATAAAAATATTGATAAATCTTCTTCTTTAGATTTATGGTATTACTTTATGCTAGACAAACCATATCCAAACTGGTTTTGGAGTAAAAGTGGTAAGTCTAATAAATCATCTTTAGATAAAAAAGATTTTGAACTTTTGATGATTAAATTACAACTAAATAAAGAAGAAGACTTAATCTATCTTTTGGATAAATATCCAAATTTTATCGAAGAAGAATTGAAATTTTATAAAACAAAAATTAAATAATATGTCAGAAAAAATGAATTGGTACGTTGTGAGAACACAAAATAACTTTGAAAGAAGTGTTTTAGAAAAACTCAACTTAGAATTAATGAGAGAAGGCCTAAGTGATATTTTAGGAAATACGATGATTCCTACTGAAAAGGTATTTGCTGTTAAAAATGGTAAAAAGATCGCAAAAGAAAAGATTTTGTATCCAGGATATTTGTTTATTCAAACATCACACGTTGGTGAAATAAATAATCACTTAAAAGGAATAAGAGGTTCTGCAGGATTTGTTAGAACAAAAAGTGGTGATATAAATCCATTACAAGAATGGGAAGTTAAAAAGATGTTTAATGATCAAGAACATAATGATGCAGTAACAACTGAATCTACTCTTTTCTCAGTAGGTGAAGAAATTAAAGTTATCGATGGAGCATTTACTACATTCAAAGGAAATGTTCACAGTATCGATGAAGATAAGAAAAAGTTGAAGGTTGAAGTATTAATTTTCAGTAGACCTACTATGGTTGAACTGGATTTCTACCAAGTTGAAAGATCATAAACTATGAATCTCTTTGGTAATCTCATACCAAAGGACCGTAAAATATACGGTAACTGGCAGGTTTTATCTCCAGATGGAATTCTTATGTTTAGGTGTGATGAGAAGAAAGCTATGTGGTATGTTAATAGAAACTTAGGAGAAGTAGTTAATCAAGATCCTAAAATTGTTAAACTAAACTTTAAACCAAATGGTTTAGGTAACCACAATAGAAAATATGGTCTCACTGAAATGATCAATATATGTGTTGTTTGTGGAACTGAAGAATTTCTAACAAGACACCACGTAGTACCACATTGTTATAGAAAATATTTTCCTGTAGAAATAAAATCACATAATTTTCACGATGTACTTTCTGTATGTGTTAAATGCCATGATAAGTATGAAAGAAAGGCTGATGATTATAAATCACAACTATCTAAAATTTATGATGCACCTATTAATGGAGAACTTATCGATAATAAAGAAATAATTAGAGCTAGAAAATTGGCATCTTCTTTAATTAATTTTAAAAGTGTTATGCCAAGTAGTAGATCATTAGAAATAAGAAAAGAAATCAAACAAATACTCGGATTGAAAAAACTACATAATAGTAGATTACAGAAACTTCTAAAAATGGAAGTTAAATTCTCAAATAGAACACACGGTGAAATAGTAGTCTCAAAAGTTAGTAATATTGATGACTTCATGAAGTCATGGAGAAAACATTTCATAGAGAATAATGATTGTAAATTTCTACCAAAAGATTGGTCAATAGAATGAGAGAAATTGATAAAGAACTTTTTGAAAAAATATCAAAGGCAAGTAATTTAATTTCACTAAAATCCAGAAGATCTGGTGCTAGTTGGATGGTTACATCAGCAGCTTTAAGTTCAACCTTTGAAGAACTATTTAAAAGTGAAAGAATAAGAGATAGTAGAGAGAAAAAAATTAATAACCTATTAAAAATGAATGATAAACAATTAAGATATGACATTACCTATTTGAAAATGGCTAAAGATTGGTCAGAATTATCACATTGTGATAGAAAAAAAGTAGGAGCACTAATAGTTAAAAATGGAATGATTATATCTGATGGTTATAATGGAACACCATCCGGATATGATAATTGTTGTGAAAATGAAAATTGGGAAACTCATTGGTATACAATACACGCTGAATCTAATGCTATTTTAAAATGTGCAAGATGGGGTCACTCTTGTGATGGTGCAACTTTGTACCTAACACATTCACCTTGCAAGGATTGTTCTAAGTCAATTCTTCAGTCTGGTATAAGAAGAGTAGTTTATATAGAGGATTATAAGGATTTAGAGGGTGTTAATTTTTTAATTAATTCTGGAATTCAGGTAGAAAAAATAAGTATATAATATGTTTGATGTGAGTCTATTTTCTCAAATGGAGAAGTCAGAACCAATAGTTTATTTTAATGATAGTTTAGATGTATCAAGTCTAAAAATACTATATGATAATTGTGTTAGAATGGGTTCCGAAAGTAATACTAATGTTTCAATTGCTACCGCTCATCCTGATTTATGGTTTGGTGATTACTTTGATTTTTTTAGAACAAAGATTAAAATGATTGTTAAAGCACCCGTTTTTCAATTAACTAAAGTAGAGGGAAATCAACTAGTATCAAATAATTATAGCTGTGATACTTCAGAATTTAAATCAGATGAAGAGTTGAAAAAATTCTTTGAAGATATGACAGAATATGGTTCAATAGCTGTATTCTCATTGGTTAAATATGTTGACATTAAATCATTTAGTATTAGTTGGAGGTTAAGATATAAAGATATTTCTACAAAAGAAGAAGTTAGAGATAAAAAAATTAGTACTATATTATAATATATAGTATTATCAAGATTTAATCAGTGGTTGATGAAAGTGGAGTTGGATTATTTCTCAAAATAAAAAAATTATATGGACTCTGAGAGTTGTAATTTAAATAATGAACAAGGAAAACAAAAAGAAGTTAGCAACAGTATTTCTGATGATAGGGATGTTTCTGAACCCGCTAGGATTCGACGCAGTTCAATTGATGTTGATAGATTTAACAGGATCTTATTGGAGTGCGAATTTGGCTATGTATTGCCTTGCGGCATTATTCTTTGGACTTTATTTCTTATATTCTGGAAATAATCCTATTAAAGAAGTTAAAGATATAATAAAAAACATCTACTTCGATAAGATTAAACACTTCAAAGCAAAAGGTTGGTTTTAAACCAAATCAATATTAATATATACATTATGAAGATAATTAAATTTCAAGAATACCTTAAAGAAAATGTATATGACACTCCTGAAGAGTATGTAAAAACTGCTCTTCAAAAAATAAGACTAAAAATAAAATCATATTTTGATGAGCCTGAAGAAAGAGAACCAGGTGAAGAAAATCTCATAAAAATGAGCGATGCTCTAAAAAAAGGAGAAAAAAAGGAAAAAGATAAATCTAAAATATCCTTCTCTGATTTAGGATTAACATTAGTTGATGATGAATTTAGTAAATACTCAGCTCTAAATGATAATATCAAATTTTATTTTGAAGATACTGACAAATCAAGATATGACTTATACATATCTATTCCATTAGAAGAAGCTATAATAAAAGATAAAACTAAAGATTTTTCTTACAAAGATGTAAAAAGATGTTATATCAAGTTTAAGAAATATGATGAAGATGGTACTGTATACCCTGTTTTAACAAAGAATGTTGAAATAGAAACAATAGATGATAACTTCTTAGTAGATCTTAAAATTGAATACGATGAGAATTTCGGAAAAGAAGAAAATTTAGAAATTGAAGTATAGGAATCTATTTACTTTAAATACATAATTTATGTATAACATCGTAACAAGAGGATCAATAATTAACGAATTTAAAAAGTCCAAATATTATAAACAGAATCTAGGACTTGTAACAACTGTAGAACATAACGGTCAAAGAAAATACAATGATAAAGATAAATTCATGTATTTCTACAATACTACTTACAAAACTAATGTAAACATGCAAGGAACAATTGGTGATATAATTGTCTACCTTGATTATTATATTAATGAAGATGTAATTGCTTTATACTACAATACAGAGGAGTTTATTTTCAATTATGATCCAAAAATGGTTAAAGATAAAGGAATAGACTTTTATTTAGGTCATTTATTGAAAAAAATGGAAACAGAGTACGAGGAAAGAATGAAAAAGGCTGAGGAAAAACAGTTGGATGTTAAAAAAGAAGGAAATGCAGATACACTGAAATTAAATCCAGGAGCTGTTACATATGATGATTTAAAGAAATACTTAGAGCAAAAGAATAAGAGTAGATTTAGTTCAGAAAATTCCTAAGTAAGAAGTAATATATTTCTTTTTTAGTTTCTATATCAAAGTCATCAAAATCAAATTGATAATCCAAATTATCTTCTATCTTATGAAGATAGACTTTTTTCTTTTCTTTTCTCCACTCAATTGTATTAAATAACAACCCATTAGATAACTGAATATCTACTACCACCTCGAAAAGGTCTATCGCTAACCACTTAATTACAGGTATTATTTCTTTCTTATAGTCTATCATATTTTATATATTAAGCTGTCTTTTTGATTTAATTTTTAATCAGTATTTATTCAGAAATTAAAATGATTTATTTAAAAAAATATATAAAAAGTAAATTTCATATATTTGCACTCAAAATTTGAATTCATAAAATGAAAATATTTAACTACTCACAATTTATAAAAGAGTCAAATGATTTATCATCTCATTATCTTCCTACCTATGAAGATTGTATTGAGATGTGTTCTAAAGAAGATTCTGCTTTTTATGAATCAAAATTTGTTATTGATGGATACAACATCTCAGTATTCAACTATCGTCTTGCTCAATATAAAGACTTCGTTACACCTTTGGAAAATAAACCAGAAGTTAAGGCTTATGAAATGAGAGGACTGACTTTTGTTTTTAATAAAGACGGGTCATTATTTAATAGATTTCTATTACTTGAAAAGTTTTTTAACTTAAATCAAGTTCCAGAGTCAATGTATTCTATCGTCAAAGACTATAAGATTAAATTTGTTAATAACAAAGAAGATGGTTCTATAGCATCATATATAAAATTACCAAATGATAAAGTTATAGGTAAGTCTAAAATGGGATTTGATAATGAACAAGCAAATGGTATCAATAGAATTTATAGAACAAGAACAGATGTAAAAGAATTCGTTGATTGGTGTTTAGATAATAATATTACTGCAATTTTTGAGTATGTCTCACCTGCTAATAGAATTGTTCTTAGATACTTAGAAGAAGATTTAATCCTTCTAAGAATGAGAGATAATTCTACTGGTAAACATTTAGATATTAAAGATTATCTCGATAAGATAGGTACAATACGTATCGCACCATTTGAAGATGATTTCAAAGATTTAGATTCTTTAGTTGAGGTAACTGCAACACAAGTTGATAAAGAAGGTGTTATTGTACAAGCTGAGGATCAATATGGTAAGGATTTCTTTTTTAAAATAAAAACTCCTTGGTATTGTGAGCGTCACGGGTTATTGACTAATGATTTGTACAGAGAACACATTATTGTTGGGTATATCTTAGATGATAAGATTGATGATATTCTTGGACAAGTTCCAGAGGATGAAAAGGAAGCACATGAAAGAATTAACAAGATTATATCAGTAATAAAAAAGTCTATTGATGAAAAAGTAGAAGATATTAAAAAGTCATATCAAGTATTTTTAGATATGGGTTCTGATAGAAAAGAGTACGCTCTTAAATATTATAAAAAAGATCCTAATTTTGGATATGTAATGCAAATGGCTAAAGGAATAGACCCATATGAATTGGCTAAAGATTGGATAAGAGGTCAAAACGCAAGACTTTTGATATCAAGAGATTGGTTGAAAAAGAAAGATTCAACTCTTTTCTTTCAAGAACCTGATCCAGAGAATGAAGATAATTAAGACACTTTTAAGTGTCTTTTTTCTTTTAAAATAAACACTTTGTATTATATTACAATATTTGATTAATATATAATGCAAAGGAGTAAAGTCAATGTCATTATGGAAAAAACTGTTGGTTATAGCGGTGTCATTGTTTACGACATTGAACTTGAATGCTCAGGCATGCTATAATGCAGACTTTGAATTGGGTAATTTCACTGGATGGCAAGGAAGACGAGGTGATTGTTGCCCTATAACATTACCAAATAATGGAATAACTAATGGTAGACAAACTATAATGTCACCTGGTATTGATCCAAATACCTGTGGTGGATTATCTACTGTTTATTCTGGAAATTTCTCAGCAAGGCTTGGTAATGATAATGTTGGTGCAGAAGCTGAAGCACTGTATTTTAACTTCACAGTTACACCTCAAAGCACTTTAGTTCAATATGCATATGCGGTAGTATTTGAAGATCCTGGACATACTGACGATGAGCAGCCAAGATTTAATTCAAGAGTTAGATTGGCTGATGGAAGTATAATTGCCTGTACTGATTATATGGTGACAGCTGCATCTGACTTACCAGGATTTCAAAGTTGTCCAGGAATTGATAGTCAAGGAGATCCTGTTAATATAGCTTGGAGAGACTGGTCAACTGTTACAGTTGATTTATCTTCTTATATTGGTCAAACTGTAACATTAGAATTCGAAACAGGAGATTGTTCATTGGGTGGACACTTTGGATATGCCTACATAGACGCGATATATTGCTCTTCAACTGAGATAGATGTTCAATATTGTATAGACCAAACAACCGCTGTATTATCCGCACCACCTGGGTTTGCAACATATCTTTGGGAAACTGGTGATACTACACAAACAATATCAGTAAACCCTACACTCTATGACTCTCTAAGTTGTTTCTTAACTACTATAACAGGTTGTGAATTAACACTAACAACTGCATTACAACCTACAGTTCCAAATGCATCTTTTACATATACCGGACAATGTGAAGGATTGTTTTCATTTACAAACACAACAACAATATCAAATAATGGACAAGGAACATATGTGTGGAACTTTGGTGATAATACAACCTCTACTTTAACAAATCCAACACATACATATCAAACACCTGGAACATATACAGTTACCTTAACAGTTATTACCGATAATGGATGTGATGATCAGTTTTCGCAACAGATTCAAGTATATCCAATTCCAACATCTAGCTTTATAGTATCTGATAATTGTTTTGGCAATCCAACATCATTTATAAACACAACACCACCAGAATTAGGATATAATATTGAATATCTTTGGATATTTGGTAATAATATATCATCACAAGAACAATCACCGGTATATACTTATCCAAATTATGGAACTTACAATGTTAGTTTAGTAACAACTATTCAAGGAACAAACTGTAGAGATACTATAACAGATATTGTTAATATTAGACAAAATCCAATTTCTAATTTTATAACCCAAAATAGTTGTCAAGGTGTACAGACACAGTTTTTAAATAACTCTCAAGTTCCATCTTGGTCTATATCAAATCAATATCTATGGTCATTTGGCGAATTTGGATCGACTTCATTATTACAAAATCCAACTTATACCTATTCATCAGATGGTACATATAATGCAACACTTTTAGTCTTATCAACAGATGGATCTCTATCTTGCTCATCGAGTATAACTAATCCAGTCACAATATACCCCAATCCAATATCTAATTTTACAAACCCAATTAGTGGATGTGTAAATAGTGATATCACATTTACAAATCTAAGTAGTATATCATCACCATCTCAGATTATTAACTATGTTTGGAACTTTGGAGATAATATAGTATCTAATGTTCCTAATCCAACACATACATACACATCAACAAATACATTCAATATAACATTAACATCAACATCAAATTTTGGATGTGTTAGTACTTTTCAAAACTCAATTGTTATAAATCCATTATCTGTGGTATCATTTTCACCAAACAGTGGTAGTGGTTGTCCACCTTTAACTTTAGACTTTATAGACCAGTCATCTGGTGTTATAAACTCTTGGAATTGGAGTTTTGGTGATGGTAATTTTTCAAATTTACAAAATCCACAACATACATATAACACAACGGGTGTTTATCAAGTAACATTACAAGTAACTACAATTAATGGTTGTGTATCAACTTCTAATTCACCAACAATGGTTATGGTACATCCTACTCCAACTTCCAACTTCAGCGTCTACCCAATAGAACTTGATGAGTATAATCCTGTAGTGAATTTAGAAAATTATTCAATTGGTGCCTCTAGTTATATTTGGAACTTTGGAGATGGCGCATATAGTACACTATCAAATCCACAACATTCTTATAATTACTCTGGTAGTTTTATTATTGAACTTGAGGTAGAAAATCAATTTGGATGTTTAGATACATCCTATAGTACAGTAAGAGTAAATCCGATTTTTACGTTTTATATTCCAAATGCCTTTACACCTACGAATGACAAGAGAAATGAAGTATTTTATGGAAAAGGTACAAATTATAAGACTGTTACAATGCAGATATTTAATAGATGGGGTGAAAAAATATTTGATAAAACTGGAACCGAACCGCCAATTTGGGATGGAACATTAAATGGTGTAGATTGTCAAATAGATGTATATGTTTATCAGTTTTTTGTAACTGATATATTTGATGAAATTCACGTCTATAGAGGAAGAGTTACATTAGTTAGATAGTTTTTTAAACTTTTTATTCATTTATCAATAAAATATTCATAAATTTGATGTATGACATTTTGTCATAATAAATTGTCAAAATTAGTAAAATAAACTATTTTAAATTTTTGGCATACAAATTGAAAATAATATCATAAAAAAATATAATATATGAGTAAAAACGTAATAATCGGAATCGATTTAGGAACTACAAATAGCGCTGTCGCTGTAGTTGAGGGTAATGATCCTATTGTAATCACAAATTCAGAAGGAAAAAGAACAACTCCATCTGTAGTTGGATTTACAGATAAAGATCGTAAAGTTGGAGACCCTGCTAAAAGACAAGCAGTTACAAATCCAGAGAAAACTGTCTATTCAATTAAAAGATTCATTGGTAAAGATTTCTCAATCTGCACAGATGAAATTAAAAGAGTACCTTATAAGGTTACTAAAACTGGAAACAATGTTCCAGCAGTAGAAATTGATGACCGTAAATATACACCACAAGAAATTTCAGCCATGATTCTTCAAAAAATGAAGAAGACTGCTGAAGACTATCTTGGTCATGAAGTTACAAGAGCAGTAATCACTGTACCTGCTTATTTTGGTGATGCTGAGAGAACTGCTACTATCGAGGCTGGTAAAATTGCTGGTCTTGAAGTTGAGCGTATTATTAATGAACCAACTGCTGCGGCTTTGGCATACGGTCTCGATAAAAAGAATAAAGATGCTAAAATTTTAGTATTTGACTGTGGTGGTGGTACACATGACGTTTCAGTTCTTGAAATCGGTGATGGTGTTTTTGAAGTTAAGTCAACTGATGGTGATGTTCACTTAGGCGGTGATGATTTTGATAACGCCATTATTAATTGGATGGTTGATGAATTTAAATCTGAAAACTCAATGGACCTTTCTAAGGATCCAATGGCTCTTCAAAGATTAAAAGATGCAGCTGAAAAGGCTAAAATCGAATTAAGCTCAACAACTGAAAGTGAAATTAATCTTCCTTATATTACAGCGAAAGACGGAATGCCTCTTCACTTTGTAAAGAAATTAACTCGTTCTAAGTTTGATCAATTAACTTCAAGTTTAGTTGATAGAGCTATCAAATGTGCACAAAATGCTCTTACTAATGCTAAGATTAAATCATCAGATATTGATGAAATCATTTTAGTTGGTGGTTCAACACGTATTCCTTCTATTCAAGAAGCAATTGAAAGAACTTTTGGTAAAAAACCAAATAAATCTGTAAATCCTGATGAAGTGGTGGCTATCGGTGCAGCTATCCAAGGAGCAGTATTAACTGGTAATATTACTGATGTTCTTCTTTTAGATGTTACTCCACTTTCATTAGGTATTGAAACAATGGGTGGTGTATTCACTAAGTTGATTGAAGCGAATACTACAATTCCAACAAGAAAGTCAGAAGTATTCTCAACAGCATCTGATAATCAACCATCTGTTGAGATCCACGTTCTTCAAGGTGAAAGAGCAATGGCAAGAGACAATCGTTCATTAGGTAGATTCCATTTGGATGGAATTATGTCAGCACCTCGTGGTGTTCCAAAAATTGAATGTACTATTGATATTGATGCTAATGGTATTCTTTCTGTAACTGCTAAAGATCAAGCTACTGGTAAAGAGAATAAAATCAGAATTGAAGGTGGTTCACAACTTTCTAAAGAAGAAATTGAAAGAATGAAAGCTGAAGCTGAGGCAAATGCTGAGTCAGATAAAATTGAAAGAGAAAAAGTTGATAAATTAAATCAAGCTGATAATATGATTTTCCAAACAGAAAAACAAATTAAAGAGTTTGATGAAAAATTGACTGAATCTGATAAATCAGAGTTGAACTCAATACTTACAGAACTGAGAAACGCTCATAAGGATCAAGATCTAACAAAGATTGATTCAGAAATGAATAAGTTGAATGAAACTTGGTCAAGAATCAGTACTAATCTGTACTCACAAGCTACTCCAGAACAACCTACTGGTGATGCACAACCACAAGCTGAAGATATTAACTTCGAAGAGGTTAAGTAATCTTAAATAAAAACCCACTCGTTTGAGTGGGTTTTTTTATTTTTAATCTTCATCATCTGGATCAATTTCATCATATCCTCCACCTGTACTTTGTAGACAATAGTTGGCTTTAACAGATTGTGCACTATTTGATAACTCGCCAGTTTCACTATTAAAATACATAAGTGAATCTAAATAAGGAAACTCATCATCCCATTTTTGCAAATCAACAATAATTGTTGGATTACTCTTAGACTCTGATCCCTTTTCTATTGAAAAAGAACTTCCAGAATTTTGACCTCTTTTTGTCCACCATCCATTTCTCTCGGCAAATTTCTTAAATAAATCTACGTCACTGTCATTTGCTGTATAGATTCTATCTACAAATTTATAACCTTCTCTGGTTGTCCAGAGTAAAGCTCTTCCAACTATTTTATTAGACTTATATTTACCATCTGTTACTTTACCAGCATTATCATATAAAATAACTAAATTACAAACATCTGGATTAGCTCTGTAAATGTAGAGATATGTATCAGGAACATCAGCCATACAAGAGTTACCAAGAGTTCCTTTTCCCTCATATGTATAATTTTCATAGTTATACCAGTGTAAAATATCAAATGATTTAACTACATCAAATCTATTAAAGGCATCATTTATAACGTCTATTGTTGATTTGTATTGATTTACAAATTTTTCAATCTCAGCGTCATTTGTTTGAATATCAGCTGCTCTTACAATTGCTCTTACTATTCTACCAATTTTAATTTTATTTCTATTTGTCGACCAAACTTTATCTAAAGATGAATCATAATATTCAAGAGCTTCTTTATTAATTATAGTTTTTTTACCTTTATTCCCACCTTCTTGAGTACACTCAAAAAGACAATATACTTTACCGGTTGTTCCAACAGTCTCTCCTAATATTTTACCTACTGTATCAACTTCTGGTTGATATACATTTTGTGGTCTCTCAAAATTTAATCTATCATAGATGTGTTGATTTCTTTCTGAATTTGTTAAATATCTACCACTATCAGTAACTACATATAATTCTTCTTTACCAGCTAGTATTTCTTGAGCCTTTCTTTCAGGAGTGAAAGATACTGAATCATTTTCAGGTGTAGTATCAATATAATTGTATTGAACATCAACATCTTTTGTTTGTAGATCCATTAGACTCTTAGCCAATGGTGTACCAATTGAGTTTAAAGCACTAAAAAAACTCTTTGAGAAGCTAATTTTAGCCTCAAAGAGTTTTTCTAATTTTCTTTCAAGTATATAATCAGAATAATTAAACATTAACAATTAAAGAATTTTCTTTATATATTAATTTTTTAATTTGATTTGTCAGTCAGCCATACGTGCCAACTTTGTACATCTTTCTACCTTTGAATTTCCTAACCTTATATCCATCTTTGGCCTTTAAACCAGAACCTTCTAAGAATGAATCAAGTGATGTTATTTTTTTGTTTATCCAGATACCTTTTTTTCTGTAATAAATTCTTGCCATAACGTGACCTAGTTCAGTCACATAAATTTGTTCAAGGAGGCCAACACCGTCAGGTGTATCAACCTCAGTTTGGATAAGGTCTTTCAACTCATTTAAATGTTATTTTTTGTTATTATTTTTAATAATACGTTATATATAACTTTTTATTTTATAAAAAACCTTATTTTTAATAATATTTCTTAATTTTTTTCAAATCCAACTTTTATTTGATTTTCTATTATAAATAATAAAAATTATTTAAAATAATGAGGATAACCATAACACCAGAAGATCTTGTACGTAGATGCCTTTGGGACCATTATGTTTATTATGTATTGGGTAGTGAAAAAGAAGGAGAAAAAATTCTTAAGCAAAATGAAGAATTTGAAATTTCCGAAAGAGATGCTTTAGTTGTTGGACTATTAAAAGTCATAGAAACTGATAATCTTATACACAAGTTTAATACCTATTTAGTAGATTTCTTAGCAAATAAATCTATTAATAATAATAACCAAGTCTTAATAAGAAAAAAATCACTAGAAATATTTGTTGACAAGTTTCTAGACAAGTTTCCAGATTACTGGATACCAAACACTGTATATAAAAACTCACTATCTGAGTTAGTTGATTATATAGAAGAATTTAAGATAAAAATTGAAAAGCTTGAAATATTTAAAGTATCCGATCAATTTGGAACTTATGAATTTGTAATTTCAAATAATGTAAAAAAATTACTATCATTTAACTATTAAAATTATGAATACAGAAAATATTGAAAATGTTGAAAACTCAGTAGATAATGTCGAAGATGTAAATAAAAAAGTTGAAAGTATTGATTATAAAGATCAATATTTAAGACTATATGCCGATTTTGAAAATTATAAAAAGAGAGTTCAAAAAGAGAAAGAAGAACTTACTATAAACACTAAGATCAAGTCTTTTAATGCTATTTTAGATTTAGATAATGATTTACATATTGCTAAAAAATCAATTGGTGATTCCGAAGGAATTAATATCATTTTGAATAAAGTAGCTAACTTTTTAAAATCTCAAGGAATTGAAGAGATACAAACAGAATCTTACGATTCTGATTTACATGAAGTTGTTTCTATTTTAGAAACTGGTGAAGAAAAAATTGTAGATGTTGTTTCAAAAGGATATTCAATAAATGGAAAACCATTTAGATATCCAAAAATTATCCTTTCAAAATAATGGGCTTTAAAGATGCTAAATCTCTAAAAGAGTTTGATAATGAAATACTATATGACGCTCTTTGTAAAGGTATTAATGATCCAAATCATGTTAGTCATTTGAAAGACTTATACAAAGATACTACTAGTTTATATTATCATCTTTTTGATGATCCTGTTTTTACAGAAATGAAAAATAAAACAGAAGAAAATCCTGATGGTAATAATTTATTAGAATATATTTTACCAACAGTTAAAAGAGCATATTCTAAATTTTTTATAAACACACCCACTATATTTAATAACATTAATGCAAATTTTAGACTAGAACTATTCCAATTACAGTTTAATTTGCAGGAATTTCTGAAATTTCTTTCAGAAAAGTTTATTAATAATCATAGTGCCTTAGATGATTTTAAAAATTTAGACACAGATAGTGAGATATTAACTTTAATAGTTGAGGATTATATGGCATCAAAAATTAGTTACGTCGCTTCAGTAAAACAAATAGATATACAAAAAGAAATTAGAGATATAAAAATTTCAAAACATCTTGAAATATAAGATGGTATAATTTTTGTTAAATTAAATAAAAAAAATTAAATATGAGTAAAGATTATTATAGAATATTAGAAGTAGATAGAGGAGCATCTCCAGATGAGATTAAAAAGTCATACAGAAAAATGGCTATGAAGTACCATCCTGATAAAAATCCAGGTGACTCTGCAGCTGAGGAAAAATTTAAAGAGTGTGCTGAAGCTTTTGATGTTTTATCTGATCCACAAAAGAAACAGGAATATGATACTTATGGAACAGTAGGTGGAAATGGTGGGAATCCTTTTGGTGGTGGATTTGGAATGGATGATATTTTCTCGAGATTTGGTGATTTCTTCGGATTTGGAAATCCAAATCAAAGACAACAAGTTAGGAGAGGTAGTGATTTAAGGATTAAAGTTAACGTAAATTTATCAGATATTATAAATGGTGTAAACAAAAAATTAAAATACACAAGACAGGTTAAATGTAATAACTGTAATGGTGTTGGTGGTAGAGATATGACGCCTTGTGGAATATGCCACGGGTCAGGACATAGAAAAGTTGTTCAGCAAACACCGTTTGGCACTATTCAACAAGTCATAACTTGTACATCTTGTGGTGGACAAGGAAGTGTAAGTAGAACCAATTGTAATAACTGTAGAGGACAAGGAACAGTTCCAAATGAGGAAACTATAGATATTGCTTTACCAAAAGGTGCAGTAGATGGTGTTAACCTATCAATGGGACAAATGGGAAATTGGACTAAAATGGGACAACCTGGAGATTTAATAATTCATGTTGAAGAAGAACCAGATCCTCTTTTTAAGAGAGAGAATAATAATTTAGTTTATGAACAAAACATATCTATTATTGATGCCATTTTAGGAAAAGAAGTTCAATTAAAAACACCTTATGGTGATATGAAATTTGCGGTTATGCCTGGAACAACACACGGTAAAACACTAAGAGTTCAAGGTAAAGGAGTTCCAGATCTTAATTTGAGAGGAGCTGTAGGTGATTTATTCATTCGTATGAATATAAAAATACCTCAGAATGTAACACCATCTGAGGTAGAAATATTGAAATCATTAAAAGATTCACCTAATTTTAATTAGACAATCTATCAACAGCATATTGTAAATTAGCTTTTACCCGGTCAACATAATGATCGGGTATTTTATTTTCCGAAAGGAGTCTTTCACAAGCCATTTTAGATTCTTCATAGTGACCGGACCAAAATGCAACAATTGAGAACTCATCTAAAATTCCATAATCATATATCCACTTTTCAACGAATAAAGATCCCTCTGGATATCCTATAGTCATAGCATGTTTGCCTATAATATAACCTTGATGATTTAAACCAGAAAATCTACAATACATCAAAGCTCCGTGTAATGCTTCTGCTCTATGTGGTAGTGACTCATAAGCATTCATATATCCTTGAAGTATTTGTTCTTTACTGTATCCTAAATTCTTCATTAAATTGGCGGCTGTGTATAAGCTCATATAAACCTCTTCTTGCCAAAATCCTTGACGAGATCTTTCTAAATATTTTTCTAATGATAACTCTTGTTTACCACCATCTCTATAAGATTGTGCTAGATAAAAAGTATATCTAGATCTGAACCAATCACCTAATTCCGGGTCTTTAAGAGCTTCTTCTAAAAGTTCAGCATCTTTTAAATACTTATTTGAACTTTTATTTCTGGCACTATCTTGTATTGGATAGTTATGAAATCCTTTAGCTCCACCTCTAGAACCACCATCATCCATTGCTAAAAATTCATGAACAACTCCTTCATATCTAGAGTTCCTCTTATTAGATGTTAGGGTTGGTCTATTATATGTAAATCCACCTAAATTTGTTACTATATCATAAATGTCAAATTCTAGTTGACTTTTAAATTCCTCAACATTAAAATTATCATCAAATACTAATATTTCATCTGCATCTATCATTAATGCATAATCTATATTTTCTTTTTCTCTTAACTTTTTAAGTGCGAAACTTCTATTGTATGCAAAGTTTTTCCAAGGTTCTATTATTACCTCACCAGGTATATTATTCTCATTTATCCAATTATAAATTGTATCTGGGGTGCCATCTGTTGAACCAGTATCTACAATTAAGACGTAATCTAAAAGTCTTTTAACCGAATCTAAACATCTAGTTATAACGTGAGATTCATCTTTAACAATCATACAAAGTCCAATAGTTTTCATTAATTTTAAAATATATTTTATTATTTATAGTGTCAACTAAGTTGATTTGTTTGTTTTAATATATAAATAAAATCTTAATGAATTATGGCTGATTATGTACCATACAGTGATGGATATACAATAGAAGAACTTATCGACTTCATACAAAATGAAATAACTGTTGGTTGTGCACTTCCAAAGGTTTTACCTGATTCTGAAATTAGAAGAATTATTGAAACACGAGCACTTCCATACTTCTATCGTAATTATCAATACGCTGTTCAAAAAATGTATTTTTTAATAGCCAAAGAAGCATTTCAAACAGAAGAATTTACACAATATAGATATGTAAATGTACCTTGTGAAATACAATCTATAACCTATCTATATGAAGTTAGATCTCAAAGTCTTTTACAGTTAGGTATTAATACTCCAAATTTATCTGTTAACTTAGGTGTTACTAACCAACCATATCTTTCATCTTATGTTACAACTATTGGAGAACTTGGTGTTTATAAAACTATATTAGATTCAATGTCAGATATGTTGAATCAATTGAATAAATATACTCTAAAATATCATTTTAATCAACTTCAACACAGATTGCATATTTTAACTAATGTTAAATATGATGTTGTTATTGAGGGTTATGCTAACATAAGACCAGAATACTTATTTAGAGATGATCTTTTTGTAAAGTATGTTACCGGGTGGTCAAAAGTTCAATATGCTAACTTAACTGGAAGATATGACTTTACATTACCAGGTGGTGTTAAAATAAATGCTGCTGATATAATGACACAAGGAAAAGAAGAAATTAAAGAAGCTGAAGAAGAAATTAAAGGACAATCAAACTCAAGTTTCTTCTATATGGTAAAGAAGTAAACTATGAAATATCTTAAGCGTTTTAATGAATCTTTAGAAAATGATATTCAATCATTAAAAGACATATTTATAAACTTACAAGATGATGGTTACAAAGTGGAGTTCTTTTTCAATAAATATGTTAACGATATGGGTAGACCAATAAACTCTATTCGTGTAAAAGTTACAAACCCTTTAGCAGTAAACCAAATAATTAACTTCACAGATGACATCACAAATGTACTTAAAGAGGCAGTTTCTTTAATGCGATCTAACGGATATGATTATAGGTCAAGTTTTCAAAGACATGGTTGGAATCCAGATCCTTTTTACATTTATTTAGATGAGAGAGGTCTTAGGACAGATGGGATGAAAATGGATGAAAATTGGCCAACACCATACGCAATTTATTTAGATTTTTATATATAGTATATGAAATTTATTAAACCATATAATACATTTTCTCAAAAAATAAATGAAGAGATTGATATTGATATTGATAGTGCTGCCGGTCAAAAGATGGTAGATGAAATATCTGATATATTTGTTCATGTTAGAGATTGTGGTCTTGAAGTAGCAGATGTTTATACAGGTCATGCCTTGTCGATGGGAGATAGAGAAATAGTAGATGATCATAGAGAGTTTGAAACAATATTAGGACCAGATGGTCGATATATTGGATCATATAAAAGTCTATCAATCAGACTAAGAACTGTAAAGGGTGAGAATCAAAATGAGAGACCATTTTTCTATATAGAAGAAGGTCTTTTTGATGAGTTAGAATCTGCAATTAGTCATATCGAAAGTCAATTCGATTTAGAACTTGGAAGTATTTATTTGAGAACCTCAAATGGAGTTTGGTTCAATAGTGTTAAGAGAATGAAACAATATATTGATCAGTTACCATTTGCTAAAAAAGAATCTTTAAAATGGGTAACTTATATAGATTTAACATTTAAAGATTTAAGTGAAGATGTTGATGATTCAGTGAGTGTTAAAGAGTCTAAATTAGAAGAAGACAACTCTGAAATAATATTGGAATTAGAAGATATATTACAAGACTTAAAAGATGAATATTTTGATATACAAATTGTTGATAGAAGTAAAAGAAATAACTATTGTATTTTAGTTGGATTCTTGAAAGATACGACTGGGGGATTAGTCGAAGAATTCAAATTATCTGAGATAAAACAACACTTTGAAAGAGTTTTAGAATTTATGGTTCAAAATGGATTTGAAATAGATGATATTGGAGCATTTAATTTATCTCAAAGTGTTCAAGTATCACCAGACTCAAATAAATGGAACTTAGATATGAAAGTTTTAGGAATTAATTTTTACTTCGATTAAATAATATATAATTTTATGAAACATATTAAATCTTTTAAAGAAGCTCAAGGGTATATTAGTCCAAAACTAATGGATAGAAAAGGTCCACAATTCTTAGGTGATATTAAACAACCTGTTGAAATAAGAATTGATGTAGAAGCAATTGGACACGCACTTTCAAGACAATATAGACATGGTGTGACAGATGCTGGTGGTAAAATAGAAGCTGGTATATCTAAAGATGAAATTCTAGACACAATAGAATCTGCGGTTGAAGAATTAACAATTGCACTAATGCAAGACAGATTTGATATCTATCAAGACGAAGATGACTATCCAACTCGTGGAATTAGAGCAGGTCAACCAAATAGATTTATAATAAAGAATAAACAGTCTAATTTAAATATCGTTTGTCAATTAGAACCAGGTGATAATGAATTCACCTTAACTGTAATTACAGTTATGAAAAAAGAAGACTTCAAAGCATACAGAGGTCAATTTATATTAGAAGTATGAAACATTTAAAAAGATTTAATTTGATAAAGGAATCAAACACCAATAAAGAGTGTGTTGATTTAATTATTGATGCTATGCAGGATTTTTTAGATGATGATAGAAAGATTCTTTTTAAGTCACCTATTGATGATATGAGATATCAGGACTATATTGATAAAAACTCAAACTACTCAGGATTCAAACCAATAGTAAATACTGGAAGTTTGATTAGAGGACAGTTTATTATTCAATTTCAAGATATCAAAGATTATTCAGATTTTTTATCTGTGTCGACTAATATGCAGTCTGTATTTGGTCGATTAAAAGATGAAGATTGGTCTATGTATGATATGAAACTTGTTACATCAGCACCTCCCGATAATCAAGGTAATGTGAATTTTAAATCATTATCTTTTTACTTCTCAAGACCAGATGAAAGAATAAAAGATGAATTTACTTGGCCAAATGAGTCAGATGTTAAAAGTCTCTTTAATAAATATGGATTAGTAAACTTATCATTTGATTATAATGATACAGAAACAGAAGTTTTAGTTGAATTTGATTCAGTGTCTTATGATGGTAGGGTAACTAGTTCGGCAGATGATTTATTTGAACTAGCTTGTAATAGATTTGGATTTAGTTCTTATAATTACCAAGAGGGTGATTATAGAGTAACTTTTGAAGTTTAAATCCATTTCACTTTAGCAAAACAACTTAAATCAGTACCACCACCATATGATATAGAACTTTGTAGGCATTCTTCTAAGTAAGTCATTTCATCTAAAATAGAACGATCTTTATAATCAATTAAAATTTTAGTTCCCTCTATTCTATTAGACTTACCAGATTGAAATTGTGAGGCAGAACCCCAAAATTCTTTTTTATTTTTACCATCTACCGTAACAAGATGTCCAGGTGAATCTTTAAATCCAGATAACATACCACCAACCATAACCATAGTTGCACCAAGAACTAAACTTTTGGCAATATCACCGGGAACTTTAATTCCACCATCACCAATTATTGGCTTTGTTGCTATTAATGAACAATTATAAATTATAGATGCTTGACAATTTCTAGAACCAAATCCGGTAGTTGGCCAAGTAGTACAAGCTGATCCTGGTCCGATTCCAACTTTAGTTGCATCAGCACCCCATTCTTCTAAATCTCTAACACCCTCAGATGTAGAAACATTACCTGCGATAATAAATGTTGTTGGTAAATGTTCTTTAATATACTTGATCATTTTCTCCATTTTAATAGAGTGACCGTGTGCAATATCAATTGTAATAAAATCCGGATTCATATTCGTAGATTTTAGTTCATCTACAATCTTGTAAGAGTCATCATTTACACCAAGAGAAATAGAAGATACCAATCCAAGAGATTTCATTTCATAAGTAAACATTACTGGATTTACTTTAAATCGGTGCATTATATAAAAATAACCACTTTTAGCCAACTTAACTGCGGTGTTTTCATCTATTACACACTCCATATTTGCCGGAACAACTGGAATTTTAAATGTAAAATTTCCTAACTTTACATCAGTATTACACTCGCTTCGTGAGTTAACAACACACTTACGTGGAACAAGATTAACTTGTTCAAAATCAAATTTATTAATCATCTTAGTAAAAGATATATTTTTTATTATCATCAACGATACAATACATAGAAATTGGGAAAATCTTTGGATTATCACCAGTATCGTCTACTATGAACCTACAAGTTCCATCAATCAACTCCTCGTTACTGATTTTAATTGTAGCATTATTAAGTCCTTTAATAACAGTATGTAGAATATCATCCACATCAGGAGTTACTTCAATGAAATTACTATTAGTTAATAATTTACCAAGGTAACCTTCTTCAAAATAAGCTTTTTCAATAATCTTTTTAAGTTCTTTCTTGTTAGAAAATTCAATCTTAATTTCGCTTTTCATATTTTTATATTAAATTAGACCTCATTTATAATGTAAATAAATCAGAAAGTTTTAAGTCTCTTTGAATTTCCTTTGATTTAATCAAGTCTAGATTCAAATCTTCAACTTCTATTTTAATTATTTTGTGATCTCTATTATCAGATAAACCTCTTATGGAATGAATTTTAAATTTGGCATCATAAAAATGACCATCTTTTTTATATACAACATCTCTAAATGATTTACCTTTTAAACCTATGAGATGTAAATCACTTGGACATTTAATTTTAATAGAGTGATATGAAAAATTAGACCACATATTTTCTCTTTCACTTCGCTTAAGTGGTCCTATGTATTTAAAATCCTCTAAAATTTCGATTTTATCAAATCCGTAAAGTTGTATCCAGTTCATAGTATTTTGCTTAAGTTATATTCTCGTATGCAAGATTTAACAATATTATTCCATTTTGTCTCTTTATGCTTTTCAGATATTTCTGATAAAGCTTCTTCAAACTCTTTTTTTGTAAAAAATCCACTCTTTACATATTCAGAGGCAATGTTGTATCTATTGGGATTGTCTGCTAATTTATAAGGACCCAATATTCTTATTATTAACTGAACTTTAATTTTTTCATTAAAAGTAAATCCTAAAGAAGCCATATTTTTTGATACTTTTTCTATGTCTTCAATTTTACATTTGAAAAGAATTCGATCAGGATTGTCTATTTTAAGACCTGATTCTAAAAGAACCTTTGAACATTCATATCTTGATTTGATGAGTGATTCTTCTAAAAAGTTTTGTTTTAGTAAAAAGTCTTTTGTAAATTTAGAAATATAATGCCTTAATTCATCAACTCTACCAGATTCAATTGCTCCGGTTGTCAATGAAATTAAGTGATTTGTATTTCTGTGCTTTTTTATCATAAAGTTTGTAAATATAAGAATATTTTAGGTTATAATCAAAACCTAAAATGTCACTTTAATATATAAATTATCTCTAAACCTTAGATTCTATAAGGTTTTAAAAAAATCAAAAATATGAAAAAGCTTCTAATACTAATTTTATCTTTGTTTAGTTTGTTTTGTTCTGCTCAAGGCTCATATGGATATGAGGTGTGTGATTTTAATCAAGGTCTAACGAATAATAACACGGCTGTTGTGCCTGAGAGATCCAATCCAATAAAGGCTTTAGATAAGCCTCAAAACTTTGATATTGAAAATGGTAATATAAATTTTGTCTCTCTTGGTTTTGGTGGTGATATTACTTTAAAATTGCAAAATAAATATCCAATAACCTTAAATACTACTTTAAATGTATTTGAAACAACTTATAATTTTACAAATTGCAATATTTATAATGAAAAGGCTCAAATATTTGTATCAAAAGATAATTTAAACTATTTCTATTTAGACGAAACTTGTTTAAATAACAACACTTCTCTAAGTTTATATCAAACAGGATTAGACTCAGTTTATTATATTAAAATTGTAGATGTTAGTGATATATCAACATTTTCTAATTTCACATTTTTATGTGATGGATATGATGTTGATGGTATTGAAATATTTGAAAATGGTCCACTTCCAATTGTATTATCATATTTTGGAGTTGAATATGATAGTCGTAACCTATACATAAAGTTTATAACATCATCAGAAGCTAATACAGATATATTCATAGTTCAATCATCTACCGATTTAAAAGATTTTCAAAATTTAACTTTCTTTACAGCAGCTGGTAATTCCTCATTCGAAAGACTATATGATAAAAAACTAATATTTGAACCAAAGAGTAATGTTACGTATTTTAGATTAGTTGAAGTTGATTATAATGGTGACGTTTACTATTTTGATATAGTTCCTGTAAATACTAAAGAATCTAAAGTAGATGTATATTTTTATGACTTATTAGGAAGAAGAGTGTCAGATGAATCATTATTTAAAATAAAAAATGGCTTTTAATATATAGATTATAAATTAACTTTATTATTATGAAAATAACAGGTTGTAGAATAAATTATGGAGC
>JACCDJ011020606.1_pt1 | contig 51687 bp, 42 predicted proteins | sample 7444481 | NCBI WGS metagenome assembly JACCDJ01 (sample SAMN15323435, study PRJNA562643) | freshwater metagenome | isolation source: river surface water | place: USA:Blue River Watershed | collected 2017-08-15
CGATGTCCCGCATGGTTAAGCCATAACCAATCAATTGATTGAACATGAATGGATACAATCCCAAAGTTTTCATAACCCCATTCACTTTCTGCTAGCCAAAAGTTTTCTTGTTCAATGTCTTTTGATAGTCCGCTCGTCGATGAATCAGCAAAGCTGGATGGACTATGGCGTGTTAAATAACATTTTCTACTGGATTGCGAGGTGGTTTCCCATGCTTTGGCCGTCAAATCATTTCTATGATGTAAAACCGCCTTTCCCTTCACCCGTAACTGAATTCGCTCGGCTGCATCATAAAAGAGCGCACTCATACTGGGGTTATTCAACAGTTCTTTCCATTTAGGACTTCTGATATCCGTGTGAAAACGCAATTCTCTTTCCAATGGTAAAGTCTTACGCAAAACAACCGTCCGTAAACTGATTTCTCCATCAGAAAAAGAAGCCACACAGGGAGTATGAAATGGATTTCTACTTTTAGTGGCACCAGTGACTAAACGGGCCCAGCAGTCTTGTTCCAGATCGTTTAAACTGTAATTGTCGTAAATTTCGCGATTAGGCTTGTTATTTTCCATTTCTTTTAATTAGAAGAGTTATCAAGAAGGTAATCGGTAATACTAAAATCCAGCATAAAATGGACAGAAAAAAGACATCGATTACTAAACTTAGTGGGCTTTTGATAGGATCCGAATCAACCAAAGCAAGGAATATGATTATGGCCAAAGCTATCAAATAGCTTATAATGATTGTTTTTTTCATCCCTCCCTAAACTTTTTACTTCTCAAACACCCTTTTAAGCAACTCGGTCGTCCTTGCCATCGGATTCGCACGAATATCTTTTTCTTGTTTGGCTATTTCGCTGTAGATTCCTTCTATGGCCTTTTCAGTGACATAAGCGCTCAAGTCCGTATTTATCTTCTTATTGCTGAATGGAATGGAATTGTAAGCAGTGATGGCTTTATCCCAGTATTTGGTGGCGTTCACTTTATCCAAGGACGCTTTGATGATAGGATTAAAGCTTGACTTTAATTCGGAGGTGGTTTTTGAGCGCAAATAGGTGGTCGCGGCTGTTTCGTCACCTTTCAAAATTGTGATTCCATCTGCGATAGTCATTTGTTTGATGGCATTGACAAAAATAGGTGCTGCCGTAGCGGAAGCATCTTCTGCTGCGCGATTCATACTGAGGATGAAATCGTCCGCTAATTGATTTAGACCTATGCTTCTGAGGGTGCTTTCTACTTTAGCAGCCTCTGGTGGCATGAGGATTTTATGGGTGGCATTTTTAAAGAATCCGTCTGGTTTTGCTAAGTTAGCACAGCCTTTTTCTGCACCGATGCGCAGGGCTTCTTTGAGGCCATTGGCAATATCATCAGCACTTAAGCTTGTTTTTTGTGCGCCAGAGGCTATTTCGGTGGCTTTTTTGAGAAGGCCTTGAAAGGATTGGGCTTGTGCGTTAATGCTCAGAACTAGTAAGATTAAGAGTGTTTTTTTTATCATTATTTGAAAGAATAAAGCTTATTTTAAAGAATAAAGCATATAGCACAAAGAATAAAGTAGGAATCCCCTACGGGGATGACCATATGAATTATTTCCTCCGGACTACTGCCCACTGCCCACTGCCCACTGCTTAAATTTACCGAAATATCCCTATCTTTAAAGCAACTATTTATTATTTGACTATGAAATTTCGTTTTCTGACCCTATTACTTCTTCCCCTCTTTTCTAGCGCACAATCCAATGTCGATAGTCTGTTCATCAAAAAGATGTCTGATGAGATTATGACAAACGGAAAGGCTTATGACTTATTGTATGAGTTGACTAAAAAGATAGGTGGGCGTTTAGCTGGTTCGCCGCAGCAACAAAATGCGGTGATTTGGGGAAAGAAGAGTTTAGAGGCGATTGGAGCTGATAAGGTGTTTTTGCAGCCTGTTAAAACGCCTAATTGGAAGCGTGGAGGGAATGATTTTGTGGCGATTACAGGGGTAAATGGTGAGGCGAGAATGCAGCCATTGGCGGCTTTGGCCTTAGGAAATTCCCTAGGATCCAATGGATTAATCGAGGCGGAAGTGGTCGCAGTGGCTAGTTTCGAGGAATTAGAGAAGCGCAAGGAAGAGGTGAAAGGCAAGATTGTTTATTTTCACAGTGTTTTTGACCCGACGAAGATTCAGACGTTTAAAGCTTATGGTGAGAGTGGCGCTTTTCGCCGTTCTGGAGCGAGTAGAGCCGCGAAATATGGGGCAGTTGCGGTGATGATTCATTCGCTGAGTACCGCGCCGGATAATATGCCACACACGGGGAGTATGAGTTATGATGAGGCGTATCCGAAAATTCCGGCAGTTGCTTTAGGTCCGGATGATGCGAAGATGTTGTATGCTTTGGCCAAAAAAGGAACCATCAAGGCCCAATTACAAACCTATGGTTTCTTCCTTCCAGACGCGGACGAAAACAACGTCGTGGCTGAAATCCGCGGGTCTGAATTTCCAGACGAATTCATCACATTAGGCGGTCATTTAGATAGCTGGGACGTAAACGAGGGTGCACACGACGACGGCGCCGGTATCGTGCAAACCATGGAAGTTTTGCGTGTGATGAAAGCCCTAAACTACAAACCAAAACGTACGATTCGCTTTGTTTTATTTGCAAACGAAGAAAATGGCGTTCGTGGTGGCAATGAATATGCCAATCAAGCCAAAATCAACAAAGAAAACCACATCTTCGTTCTCGAAAGTGATGAAGGCGGCTTTACCCCTCGTTCCATCGGAATAACGGCCTCTCCTACTCAGTTAGCCAGATTTCAAACCTGGAACCCCCTATTAAAACCCTACAGTTCTGAAATTACTTCAGGGGGTGGCGGTACGGACATTGGACCAATGTTAGGTGTAAATAAAGCCACCATTTTAGCAGGTTTAATACCGGACAGCCAACGTTATTTCGATCTACACCACGCAAAGACGGATGTATTCGAAAACGTGAACAAAAGAGAATTGCATTTAGGCGCTGTGAACATGGCGGCTATCATCTATTTAATCGATAAATACGGCGTAAAATGAGATTAACGACATTATTACTGCTTTTTGCTTTTGCTGGTTTCGCGCAAAAGACTTCCTTTTCGGTTTTGGTCTACACAAAAAATGGTCCAGGCTACGTGCATGATAATATTCCGTCAGCCGTGGCAGCGGTCCAAAAATTAGGCACTGAGAATCACTTTAAAGTAGATGTTTCAGCTGATCCAGTAGTATTTGAGGAACAGAATTTGGCCAAATACCGTGTCATTATCTTCACCTCCACTAACAATGACGTCTTCGACACAGACGCTCAGCGTGTCGCTTTCCGCCGCTATATCGAAGCCGGTGGCGGATTTGTGGGTGTACACTCGGTAACGGGCACAGAACGCAAATGGAGCTGGTTCAAATCGATGGTAGGCGAAACCTTTTCCTGGCACGCGAAATTCCAACCTTTCTCAGTCATCAACATCGCCCCATCTCATCCATCCCTACAAGGTGTCCCCCTAAAATGGACGAAAGAAGACGAATGTTATTTTGGCTTTGAACTCTACCCCGGCATCCAAACCTTGATGATGCACGACGTTACTACCTTGGATCCCTCTCAAAAAGACCTAATCGCCAAACACAAAGGCGTTTACGGCGACTATTTCCCAGCTGTTTGGACTCAATATTTCCAAGGCGGCCATATCTGGGTCACCACTTTAGGCCATGCGAAAGAAAACTACCAAGAACCGATTTACTTGAATCACTTGTTACAGGGGATCAATTACATCGCGGGTCAAGTGAAGAAAATCGATTACTCGAAGTCTTTCTCGACGGGGAAAGATGATGTGTTGCGGTTTTAGAATTTAGGGTTTCTTTTTCCTTTTTTCGGGAAAAATGCCCATTTTTACACTATGATTAGAGTTTTTCTACTGGCATTAGCCTCCGTGTTCGTCTTAAATTCATGTGAAAAATCGTCTGCAGAAATCGAAGCAGAAGTGCGCGATTTATGGTTGCAAAATCTTCAAAAAGAGCACGTTACGGGTGTGAATGTATTGGATGTTTCTTTAGTTCAAAAGAGTGATTCTCTGTTTACAGGTATTCTGAAAACGAAGGAACCAGAAGGTACTTTCTTGTACAATTTGGAAGTAACACGTGCTGGAGACCAGATTTCCTATGAGGTGATCGGAGATGGAATTCCCACGGATGGTAAAAATACCCATGAACCTGACGATCAACCTGTAGAAGCTGATTCGTTACACCAATAAAATTTTACCCTTTCTTCCTGGTTTTTGGTAAGCTTCTATGGCCTCTTTGAATTGGGCTAAAGGATAGGTCGCCTGGATATCCAAGGTCACTTCTTGGCTTAACAGCAGCGAGAAAACTTCTTTAATGGCTTTTTGGATTCCTTCAAATCCTAATTCTGCCCACCAGGAACTCAGCCACCAGCCCTCCACACTCAGTTTTTTGAAAATTAAAACACCTGAATGCAATGGAATGGGTTCTTGACTCAATAGACCAAAAACGAGCATCTTTCCGCCAGTTCTAAGGCAATTCAAGGCTTTGGCCCCCTGATCCCCTCCTACCGCGTCAAATACGTAATCAATACCCTCCGGGAAAATCCCCTTTACCTTCTTAGTCAAGCTTTCTGTAGTCACATCAATGACTGCGGTGGCCCCTAAATCCAATAAGTTTTGCTTCTGATCCGTTTGTCTTACTGTAGCGATGACCTGAATACCGCGCATAGCCGCTAATTGAATAACAACCTTTCCCCAGGCTGAAGCACCGGCGGTAATCAATAAACTTCCCCCTTTCTGAAGTCCTGAGGTCTCTAACATACCATAAGCGGTCACCGGATTCACAAAGGCCTGGCAGGCCACCTCATCTGACATTCCTTCCGGAATAGGTATCAAACCTGCATCCGATACGCAAGTATATTCCTTCCAAGTACCCACCGAGGTAAAAATGACGCGTGTGCCTTTTGGAAACTTAGCGGATTCCTCCACTATTCCCGCTGCTTCAAAACCTGCACTGCTTGGTAATTGAGGCGTAATTCCATACAATCCTCTAACAAACATCATATCGGATGGATTGATATTACGAGCAGTGATGCGAATAAGTGCTTCGCCTTGTGCAGGTGAGGGCTTTTCAATTTCCTCTAATTGAAGAACATTTTCGGGTAATCCAGTTTCGTAAAATACGACTTGCTTCATGGGGAGTTTTTTCAAGTATTGATAGTGTAAATTACCATATTATTTCTTTAAATTGTTTAAAAATAGGTAGAATATGCAGGCATTTTCATTGAAGAATCAAGTAGCCCTCATTACAGGAGCTAGCAAGGGAATCGGATTCAGTATAGCGGAGTTTTTTGCGGAGGCTGGAGCAAAGGTGGTCATCAGTAGTAGAGACCAGCCTACATTAGATCAGTTAGCCCAAGAATTAAGAGACAAAGGATTTGAGGCGAGGGGCATAGCGTGCCATGTGGGTAAGATGGATCAATTGGCCTCTCTAGTTTCAGAGACGATTGCCCAATATGGTCAAATCGACATTCTCGTGAATAATGCGGCGACAAATCCGACTTTTGGCCCTATTCACGATACCACGCTGGATGCTTTCGATAAGATTATGAACGTGAACCTGAAGGCTCCGTTTGAGTTAATGCGACTCTGTTTGCCTCATCTTCAGAAATCCGCTAACGCATCTGTGATTAACATAAGCTCCGTGGGCGGTATTTCTCCGGAACCCGGATTAGGGATTTATAGTGTGAGTAAAGCGGCATTAATTTCCATGACGAAGGCATTTGCCAAAGAATGGGGCGACTTCCATATTCGTGTGAACGCGATTTGTCCGGGCTTGATCAAGACGAAGTTTTCGGAGGCACTTTGGTCCAATGATAAAATACTTCAACATACGCTGCGTCAATTACCCATTAAACGCATAGGCACGCCGGAGGAAATCGGTGCGACTGCTTTATACCTCGCTTCACCAGGAGCCTCATATACCACCGGAGCAGTGATTACTGCTGATGGCGGTTTAACCATTTAATTATGTTTGTTTCAGATAAAGCACTCGAACTTGTCCCTCGCTACAGAGCATTCCTCGAGAAATACATTCTTCCATTAGAACAAGGGGCCATTTATGGTTCTTTCAGAGCTCATTTACCTGCCTTGCAAGCACTTCGAACTAAAGCGAAAGAAGAAGGCTTGTTCGCCCCTCACCTTCCCGTTTCTCATGGTGGATTAGGTTTATCCTTAGTAGAATTTGCTTCGATTTCGGAGGTATTAGGTACGAGTCCATTGGGGCATTATGTTTTTAACTGCAATGCACCTGATATAGGGAATATGGAGTTAATGCATCAATTTGCTTCTCCCTACTTGCAAGAGACCTTTTTGCGGCCTTTAGAGCGCGGTGAGATTCGTTCCTGTTTCGCGATGACGGAGCCGGAGCATGCCGGAAGTAATCCAGTGCATATGTCCACCACTGCTGTGCGAGACGGAGATGAATATGTGATCAATGGACATAAATGGTTTACGTCGTCTGCGGATGGGGCTTCTTTCACGATTGTGATGGCGGTGACGAATCCTTCGGCGGAAAATAAGTACGAGAGGGCAAGTATGATATTGGTCCCGCTAGATAATCCTGGATACCGGATGATTCGCAATATCCCCATCATGGGAGATGAAGGAGAAGACTACCTGTCACACAGTGAGGTGGAGTTTGTGAATTGCCGGGTGCCGGTTTCTCATTTGATTGGGACGGAAGGATCGGGTTTTACCTTAGCGCAGGTTCGATTAGGTCCAGGAAGGATTCACCACTGTATGCGCTGGATAGGGATTTGCGAGCGGGTTTTAGGGATGATGTGCGACCGTGCCATGGAGCGGGAATTAAACCCAGGATATTCACTAGCGATGCAACAAACCATCCAAAATTGGATAGCTGAGAGTGCTGCAGAAATAAAAGCATCCCGCTTATTCGTGTTGAATACGGCACACATGATAGAGAAAAAGGGTGCGAAGGCGGCTAAAGAAGATATTTCTACGATCAAATTCTTTGTTTCAGATGTGCTAATGAAGGTGATCGATCGGGCCATTCAGGTGCACGGTGCCTTGGGAATCACCGATGATACTTTACTGTCGTTTTGGTACCGTCACGAACGGGGAGCCCGTATTTATGATGGGCCAGATGAGGTGCATAAGTCGGTGTTAGCGAAGAGCATTTTAAAATCACGCAAGGGCTAATGGAAGGCTTTGAAAAATTACCGTCTTATTTAGGAGTTCCTTCAGTGGAGGTGAATGCCTTTCCGGGGGGATTCTCGAATCTGACGTATCAGGTATGCGCTGGTGATGCTACGTATGTATTGCGCAGACCACCTCATGGACTGAAGATTGCCAAAGCCCACGATATGATTCGGGAGTTTCGCATTTTAATAGCCTTAGAAAAGGCAGGATATACGAAGATGCCGCATCCCATTTCAGCTTGTGAGGACGAAACGGTTATAGGGGCGCCTTTTTTCTTAATGGAAAAGGTAGAAGGAATGATCATTCGAAATCGTCCGCCAGCGGAGGCGTCCTCCTCTTTTTTTCGGCATCTTTCAGCATCAGCGTTAGAAGTCTTAATCGATTTACATTCTTTGGAATTAAACGATTCTGGTTTAGGTGCCTTAGGAAAACCGGAGGGATATGCAATTCGTCAGGTGCAAGGCTGGGCGGAACGCTTCCAAAAGGCAAAGACATTTGAGGTTTCTTCCATCGAGGAAGCCTTTCAATGGCTTCTTGCTGCGATTCCTTCCAGCTCTGATGTCGCCTTCATTCACAATGACTTTAAATATGATAACTTGGTGATTTCTCCTAATGGAGAAGTGCAGGCTGTGTTGGATTGGGAGATGGCGACCGTGGGGGATCCGCTGATGGATTTGGGTACAACTTTGGCCTATTGGGCGGAGGCTGGAGACGAGGATATTTTGAAGATGTTTAATCTATCCTACGTGCCGGGAAATTTTACTCGCCGGGAGGTGATAGATTATTACGCCGCTCGAACGGGGCGGAATGTGAGTGAAATGGTTTTCTATTACGTGTTTGGGCTATGCAAGGTGGCTACCATCGCCCAGCAAATCTACCAACGTTTTAGCTTAGGGTATTCGAAAGACCCGCGTTTTAGTGTATTAAATCAAGTCGTGGAGGCGGCCGGCCGAAAAGCAATTGCCTCTATTCAAACTGGAAACATATGAAAATCAACAATGTGTGCATCTTAGGTGCCGGAAACTTAGGAACAAGAATTGCTTTGCAGGCGGCGCTTTCAGGCTTTCAGGTAGCTGTTTATGACATAAATGCGGAGGCATTTGTGGCTTCGAAGAAAGTGATGGCTAAGATTCTTCGATCGCTTTCAATGACGGATGAAGTGATGGCGAAGATAAAATTCACAACGGATCCTGCGGAGGCCGTAGCAGATGCGGATATTATCTCGGAATCCGTGACGGAGGAATTACCTTTGAAGCGTCAGGTATGGGCTCAGTTTTCAGCTTTAGCGCCGGCTAAGACGATTTTTACGACCAATACCTCGTATTTGTTGCCTTCCATGCTAGTGGAATCGGTGGACCGTCCTTCCCTATTTTGTGCCTTCCATTTTCATGATGTATTTTACTCGAAAGTGGTGGATATCATGCCGCACTCGGGAACATCTGAAGAAGTGGTGACCTTATTAGAAGGTTTTGGCAGAGCGCTGAAACAAGTCCCCGTGATCGTTAGAAAAGAAAATCCGGGCTATGTGTTTAATTACATGCTGATGGCCGTAATAGGTGCAGCGGGTAAATTAAGAACAAAGGAAATTGCGAGTATCGAAGATATCGATAAGTCCTGGATGGTGAATTTCCATATGCCCATGGGGCCTTTTGGGATTTTGGACTCAATCGGATTAGATACGGCTTGGCATGTGACGCATAACTTGGAGGACGCAGGTTCACAGGCTTTTGCAGCGTTATTGAAGACCTATATCGACGCTGGAAAGCTAGGAGAAAAAACAGGGGAAGGATTTTATACCTATCCTGCCCCTGCGTATAAAGATCCTGATTTCTTACATTAAGCTATTCTGGTTGGTATATCCGTTCCGCATTTTTCAATACCTCAGCTTTGTCCAAAGTCATTACTTTCGTCTTCTGAGCTTGATACAGTTCACGTTGATCTGCGAAGTGTTTCGACTCCGGATGTGAACTAGCTCCAAAAGTATTCACCGTCTCAATCAGCGGTAAACCACCTCCTTTAGGAAACTTCACAAATCCAATGTAGGCATCGCCACTATTCATTTTACGTTTCGATTCCCCAAAAGGCTCAGACATCACGGCAGCTAACACATCCGGCATTCCGGCTTGTGGCCAATCCTGATCTCCTCTTTTCAACCGTTGGAACTCTCCTAGCGTCACATCTAAACGACCATAGTGCTTGCTTAAGAAGTCATGCACGTATTGAACGAGTTGCACGGCTTCAGCCTCCGTTAAAGCATCTTTCAAAGCATTGTTGCGAATCTTAGAAGCCTGGTAATAGGCAAGATTATAATAAAGTGCTCCCACACTTTCGATATTAGTCACGTGATCCCATTGTTGAATTCCCCTAATAATAGTCCCTAAAGCAGGATATTTAGCCGCATCTAATGTAAAGAGAACCGACGCATCTAAACCATATGGATATAAAATCTTAGCGGGCAATTGGCGATCAAACTTGATTCGCTTCAAATCTTCCCAGCCTATTTTATCATAGGTATCAATTAGTTCTTTAGCCCTTTGAGAGCGATTATTATGGTAGGTCTCGTAGCCGTCGTATTTATCGTAATTTGCCGGATTCAGATTCTCATTTACCGCTGTTGCCATAAAGGGCGAGTGATTCGTGTTAAATAAATATCCCGCCGCTGGATTCAAATGTTGCGGTAAGGCATCCAGTGGTTTGAATTTTTCCCAAAGCGTTTCCCGCGTATTTCCCGGGATGGTGGAGGCCCAGTTGTATTTGGCATTACGGTACGGCATCTTTCCATTCGAGATATAAAAGATGTTATCCTCCCTGTCCGCGTACATGATGTTGAACATGGGCAGGTGATTCTGGTTTAAGGCTGCCTTGAATTCTGCAAAGTTCGTAGAACGGTTCATAGCGTACCACTGCTGTAATGCACCAGCATCCATCAGGGATGGAAGACGTAAGGAGAAATAGCCACCTTGAGGCGATTTCACCGTAGGGCCATATATGGATTCGTAGGCCACCTTTGAGACGGGGAACGGAATCCCTTTGATGCTCAATTTGACTTTTCTCTTTGTTAAAGGCAACCATTCGCCATCCACCTCGTATTGATTTGGATGCGCTTTGTCCGACTTTAATTGATAGACGTCAATTTTATCTTGGAAATTCACTGTGTGCGCCCAAGCGAGATTAGGCGTCACTCCGTGAAAGATCAATGGACCGCCCGGGAATAAACCGCCCAAGATATTCCAACCTTCTTCAGACTGAACGTGTGCTTCGTAGAAGGCCGTAGCACCTTCGATAGGCTGATGCGCATTAATGACTAACATGGGCTCTCCAGTAGCCGATTTTGAACCCTTAATGGCAAAGGCATTACTTCCTTCTCCTGTAAATCCAGGAAGCGAGGGGATGGAACCGTCGAGAATTTTGGGTAAAGTCTTATCGACTCCACAGAAAATCGCCACCGAAAACATCGTCGTCGCGATATAATCTTCTATCGCAATAGGAAATACGTGCTTGTTTAACACTTCCGAGGGATGCGCTTTTCCGTATGCTTCCAGACCCAACAAGTAGCCCTGCACTAATTGCAAGAACTTAGGATCCATCGATTTAATCTGCTGATCAACCACTTTGCGGGTATTCAAAAGACCGAATACATAATCCACTGGTGCCCCTTTTTTTCCTAAATACGTTCCTAGTTTCCCTTTACCAGTTAAGATTAGCGTCTGAATCGTTTTGAAATCATCCTCTGAATGGGCCCACGCTAAACCATAAGCCACTTCAGGATCAGTAGGCGCAAAGATGTGCGGAACCCCGTAAGTATCGCGCGCGATAGTGATTTTATCCTTGCGTATGAGGGGTTGTTGAGCATTTGCCCAAAAAGTAATCAGGCAAAGAGCTAGTAGTTTTAATTTCATTAGTGAGGTTTTGCGAGTATGTTAGCTAATAAACGGTAAGCGCCTGGGACGCCTGCCGGTAATTCCCGGAAGAATACCAATCCAGTATAAATGAATTGCCCTTTTCCGTATTTCGTTACAGCGATATTTCCTTTGTTTATAGATTCACCTGGATCTGAAAATCCAAGTGGAAACTCAAAATGGGGATCAGATGTTTCGGCAGTATAAATACTGCGTTCTTGAATCCAATCAACAAAATCAGACTCGGTGATTTTATTCGGGCTATTGAATACCGGATGAGATGGCAGCAAGAATTCAGGTTTCGCTTCTTCTTTCGTAATCCGGTTACGCGATACTAATAAAGGATAGGGTGACATACTCGATTTCATAGGTCCTAGGAAACTGGCCGTATTGTATTGCACCACGTAATTTCCTCCGTTTTCGATGTATTTCATGATTTCGGGATAGGCATTTTCCCAATACTCATTTGTATTGTATGCTCTCACCCCGGTAAGGACGGCATCGTATTTCTGTAGATTCGCTGCTGATAAGTCTTTCTCTCCTAAGAAGTCGACCTCATATCCCATTTGCTTTAATGCTTCTGGGACTTTATCTCCAGCCCCTTTGATGTAGCCTATTTTGCGGCCTTTCTTCGCGAAATCGATATGCAATAAACTCAAGTTCACGGGTGTGAAATAGCGTTGCGTAGGGATGTGTGGGTATTCAATGGTCTGCATGGTTAAGGAATCTACCCAGCTTTCAGTTCCAGAATGGATGTGTAATTGGAGGTTGCTCGAAATTTTTCCCATTGCTACGGAAGCCTCATGGAAGGAAATAGGCCATTCGTGCTTCTCTCCTGCTTTCATCCCATCTTTTAAGGCAATGTTTGCCAAAACCGATGTTCCCGACTTTACTTCAATATTACCCGGTTTTAAAGCCGCTATCGCGGTAATGGAGAGGTGAATGGTCTTTGTTTCCTTGCTTCCTTTAGCCAATAATACGACGTTTGAACTCAAACTAAATACCGTTTTAGGAGTAATCGCAATGGGTTGAAGGATCTCCCCTTTCACCGGGTCGATGATTAACTCTTGTACTGGTTTTTCGAGAGTAAATTCTTCCCCGTGAATCATAAAGGTAGCTTTTGCCGTGTAGGCAGGATCCACTTTCGCTTGACCAATCTTCTGTTGATCACTGACATTAAAATGTCCCGTGGCTTTTGCTTCTTTTAGCCAATAAGGTTGCGTGATGGGCGCGGAGGCCGTAATGCTACGATTAAATGGGTATTTTTTGTAAGGTTCTAATGTGCCCTTAATGGTCGAATCCATACCTGCGAAGGAAATCTTTACATTTTCCACTTGAATAGGCGCACGAACGATAAATTCCGTCTTAATGGGCAGTTTTTCACCTACAGCTACGATTCCCTGAGATGTGGTGGCCCCTAAGTAAATGCCGGCAGCTTGGACTACCCAAGAATTGATTTCGTTGATTTTCTTTTGTGTCCATGGACTAGCGGGTAGTACTTGTATGGATTTCTTCAAACTAATGAGAGCTGGAATGCTTTCATAAGGTTTTGCTGGGTTGTAGGCTTGAATGATGGGAATGATTAACGCATCGATGTTTGGATTAACGCGATTCCAAGTGGCGTCTATCCCATCCCATAAGAATTCTTTAGGAGCATCTCCGCCTAAAGTGGCGAAGTATTCTGTGCTTCTTCCATGATCTACTGCAAAGCCAAAACCTTGAGATTTATGTTGGCTGCGGCTGAAGGCGGCTAATTCGCCCGTGCTTTGGCCTAAAAAAGGCAAATAATCGCCTATGTTTACTTTGAATTGAGAGTCCGAAACAGTCGAATTCCCCGTAGAACCCGGAAAACGGAACGTGTTCCACAATAAGCGTTTCGCTTGCCAAACGTTCACCCCTTGTTTCAATTGTTCCGGGAACCTCTTCGGATCTGCTGCTGCTTTATAGGCTTCTATGGCCAGCGCTGCGGAGGCCGAATGATGCCCATGACCTGCTCGCGCATCTGGAGGGAAACGCGTGAAAATGATATCAGGGCGGGTTTTTCGAATCACCCAGACTAAGTCCGAAAGGATCAATTGCTTATCCCAAAACGCTAGTGCCTCATCCGTCGACTTAGAAAAGCCAAAATCAAACGCGCGAGAAAAATACTGATTCGCCCCGTCAATTCTTCTGGCAGCTACTAATTCCTGCGTTCGAATTAATCCTAAAGGTACACCTTGCTCGTCTCCGATAAGGTTTTGACCACCATCTCCCCTCGTACAAGCGAAGTAGTTTGTCTCCCAATGTTGTTGCTGGGCAAACCAAGTCAACATGTGTGTACTTTCATCGTCTGGATGAGCCGCTACGTGTAAAACGGAACCTAGAACCCGCAATTTTTGTAGATCTTCGCCTAATTGCGCTGAAGTGCGTTGTTGCGCTAAAGCAGGAACAGCCAAAAAGGCTAATAGGATGAGTTTTTTCATTAGTTCAACATATTTCGATTCCATGGTCCTCGGTAATTTCTAGCCAGTAAAGCTGTCGCTTCCGGGTCATTTAATACGGTTTTAGTGCCTGGATCATAGGAAAGAGGTCTCCCTAATTTCATGGAAAGATTTGCTAGAATGCAGGATGCCGTAGAAATATGACCTTCTGAGATATCTGCGATTGGTTTTGAATTTTTATCAATCGCAGCTAAAAAATCGAGCATGTGGCCTCGTGTAGCAGGAGCTGCATTTAATTCGATGCGATCCTCTTTGAGATCTTCTGGGTACTTTTCCTTTTCGTAAACCACGTCCATATGCAATTTCTCCCCTTTCGGATCCGTAGGTGTAAAATCATATTTCATCGTACTCATTCTTAGGGTTCCTTTTTCTCCATAAATGGTCAAGCCCCATGGATATTCTGGGTCTGGAGGAGTTCCCCAGGTACGGTGTTGCCAAACACAATTCAAGCCATTGTACTCGAAAACGGCTGTTTGTGTGTCAGGGATGTTGGATTTGCCCTCTTTTTGGACATAGATTCCCCCTTTTGAACTCACGCGATTAGGCCAGCCTAAATTCAACATCCAGCGTGCCGTATCGAACATGTGAATGCACATATCACCCATGATTCCGTTGCCGTATTCTTCAAACGTTCTCCACCAACGCGTATGCGGCAATCCATCATAAGGGCGTAATGGCGCGGGCCCCGTCCACATTTCGTAATCAAAATAATCCGGAACAGCTTGAACAGGCGGATTACCGTTATTTCGCATGTGGTAATAACAATACATTTCCACGTGGGCTATTTTTCCTAACAACCCTTTGTCGATAATTTCCTTTTTTGCCTGAATCAAATGAGGCGTACTTTTACGCTGTGTCCCCACTTGAACCGTTTTGCCATATTTTCTGGCAGCGGCCACCATCGCCTCCCCTTCTAACACATCGACTGATATGGGTTTTTGCACATAGACGTGTGCACCAGCTTTCACCGCATCAATCATCTGTAAGGCATGCCAATGATCCGGGCTTCCTACAATGGCGATATCTAGTTCATTTTCCTTTAATAGTTGACGGTAATCGCCGTATAGGCGGGGTGTTTTGTGTGATTTCTGACGCGCAGCCACAAGCTTTCCAGCTTCTGTTAACATAATTCGATCTGGGTCACACAAGGCGACCACCTCTACAGGAACGACCTGCATCAGACGGAATAAATCGCTTTTTCCGTACCATCCAGCGCCTATTAAGGCCACTCGGTAAGGTCGTGTTGGATTCACTAAATCTAATCCATAAGCGCCAAATGTAGACAAAGCTAAAGCGGCCGAAGCCCCTTTCATAAAATGTCTGCGGTTGATGTGGAATGTTTTCATAGGATGATCGTTAAGACTGATTCTGCTGGTATTTCTAGGTTTAGTTTTTCAATGCTCAGGTTCTTTTTGCGGCCCTCGTTTTGGATCAATAATACTGTTTTTCCATCCGGTCGCTTAAAAGCGGCTGCCTGAATCCCTTCTGGTACCTCGATGCCTAAGCGTATGGAGCCAGTCGGTACAAAATGGGCCGCTTGCATAACAATATAATAGGATTGATTTCGGGTGATATCCTGACCTGAGATGGTTAGCGCACCTAAACATTCAGTGCAACCACCAGGTGTATGAGGTCCGTAACTAGGATCATTCGCTAAATTCCATTCTATGGCCGTTTTCGCGTGGTTATTTACCGCTCCTAGGATGACATTTTTCACATGCCACATAAAGTCTCCCGTGAAATCGCCTTTGTATCCGGTCCATTGTTCGGTAAAATACAATTCTTTATCCGGATGCGCCGCTTTCACTTGGCTAAGTGCAGAAATATCCCCATTATACAAGTGGAAAGCAGATCCACTCACATATTGTCTTGTTTCTGGGTCATTTAATAGGTCAATGGCGTATTCCGGATGATCACAATTGTGGTCGTAGACGATGATTTTAGTATTTATATTGCGCTTTTTGAATATAGGTCCTAAAGCCGTTTTGATAAAATTAGCCTGCATCTGAGAGCTCATATACATACTAGGATTGTTACCTGGATGAAGGGGCTCGTTTTGGGGTGTTAATGCCCAAATTCGGATTCCTTCTTTCTCCATCGCTTGAATGTAATTAGCGAGGTAATTTGCATAAGTTGTATAGTATTTTTCCAAAAGCGATCCACCTTTACTCTCCCCATTGTCTTTCATCCATGTGGGTGGTGACCAGGGGGTGGCCATCAATTTTATCGCTGGGTTAATGGCTATGATTTGTTGTAAAACAGGAATTAAATCTGCTTTTGACGGTTCTAGACTAAATTTTCTAGGATTGTCTTCGTAAGAAAATACCCTCGCATCTAAATCAGTTGCTCCTACGCCGATTCTCAAAACGGAGATTCCGTTCTTGCCAAAAAGCTCTTGAAGTAAAGTAGCTCTTTTCGTGGGTTCCAAGGTTTGAATTAATTGAGCACTGCCGCCTGTTAAGGTAAATCCAAATCCATCAATGCTTTGGAAGACTTGATCTGGATGTACCGTAATCTTCGCTCCTTTAAAATCAGAATAGAGATTCTTCGTTTTTTGAAAAAAGGATTTCTGTTTAGGAAGGCTAAGAAAGGTTTCTGCTTGGGCAAAACAGAAAAAAGGCAAACTTAGCAGCAGCACTAGTATTTTCATAGGTTTAAATTTTATTAAAGGTATCGAATATTTATAAAAAAATAAACCGCCTTTTTAGGGGCGGTTTAAAGTTAGGAAAAGAGTCAGGGAGTCAAATAGTCAGGAAGTCCGAAGTCGTTAGTCTGAAGTAAAAAAGACCTCCGGACTCAGTCCCTTCGGACTATTTCCCTCAGGACTATTTCTTCCGTTTTCTCGCAGATGCCTCATGCGTAGAAAGTGCTTTGTGATTTTCAAGGCCAATGAGGTTGACAGAGCCACCATCCCTTTCGTAATCATGCTTAAAATGCTCGAAATTTTCCATCACCGAGTGATCGACTAGATGTGTTTTGGAGAGATCGATTGTTACTTTAAAACCAGATGGGATAGCCTCTAATTTACGCTTGATTCCTAAATAATTAGTGAATACCGCGGCATCAGAAATTTCGACTAGGTATTCGTCATCAGTAAAAGAAACCTCTGTGGGTGCGCTGAAAATAGCTCTCAACGGCTTCCCATTAACTATATTGACTAAAATCTCAGTCAAAATTCCCGCTCCAATACCCACTAGTAAATCCACTCCTAATGTGAAAATGATCGTTACCAAGAAAATGAGCAATTGCTCCTTCCCTTTTTCTAAGGTGTGAATAAATTCCTTCGGGTGAGTTAATTTGATACCAACCGTAATTAACATGGCGGCTAAAGCGGTATTCGGGATTAATTCGATTAAATGAGCGGCTAATAAGACGAATACCAAAATAAAGAATCCGTGGAAGAAGTTTGCCCAACGTGTTTTAGCGCCATTCGCAATATTCGCTGAGGAACGTGCTACCTCTGAAATCATTGGTAATCCTCCTAGAATAGCTGCGATTGTATTTCCAATGCCTGTAGCAATCAAATCTTTATTTGCATTTGATTTGCGTTTATACGGATCTAGCATATCCATCGCTTTGACCGTTAATAGTGATTCTAAAGAACCTACTAACGCGAACATGATAACAAACTTGATGAAAATTCCGGTCTGGTAGAAACCTTCAAAAGAAGCATTAAACTTAATATTATCCACTAAATTTCCAATATGCACCAGGGCATATTGTGGCTCAGTTGTTTGGAAATCCATCAACAATTCCGCTGGAATTGCAATGGCTAAAACGACTAAAGGCGCTGGCACCTTTTTAATCAATGGGTTCTTGATGTAAGGCCATCCCATCATAATAACTAAGCTGATTGTACCAATTAATGTCGCTTTAGGATCCCAATTCAAAATAAATTCAGGGATAGAGGCAAATAATTCTAGTGGTTCCTTTCCTTTGGCAAGAACCGGATTTACGTCTAGAAATACAGGTATTTGCTTTCCAATAATGATTAATCCAATCGCGGCCAGCATCCCATGTACGGCAGAAAGGGGGAAGAAATCCATCAATTTTCCCAGTTTAAATACTCCGAAAAGGATTTGGACTAAACCGGCCACCACCATTGCTCCTAGGGCCAAATGCCAGCCTTGTTCTCCTCCGCCAAATTCAGCAACAGCTCCAGCAACAATCACAATTAATCCTGCTGCAGGTCCTTTAATAGTTAAACGTGATCCGCTAAAAAAACTAACTACAATTCCCCCAATGATTGCAGTAAGCAATCCCATAATTGGAGGAAAATCCGATGCTTTAGCGATTCCTAAGCTTAGAGGAAGAGCTAATAAAAAAACAATAAATCCTGAGGCTGCGTCTGACGCATAATTCTCTTTTAATCCGGCTAAGCCGTCTTTTGGTGTGTTTTTCATATCTTAAATTCTTAAAAATATCGGTTTGAAAATTCGGCATGGGTTCTGTAGTTAGGACCCATAAAAATGCGAGCATAGATTCTTATCACAGCTAAGCCATCCAGGATAAAGCTAAGTGATACGATGCTCGCTAACATAAATTGATCTTCATGGATATGCGAAAAGATTAAATCTTCGCCTATGAAGGTCGGTGTAATGGGGAAACCTGTAAGGCCTAAACAAGCTAGCAAGAAGATGAGCGCTATTTTAGGATGGTTTTCTGATAATCCTTGAAAACGGTTTAAAGTTATTTTCCCCTCTTGAGCAAACAAGCGTTGCAGGCAAAGATATCCTACAAGTCCTGCCACCATGATTCCGCTTAAATAAAGCACAGATTCGAATGAATCAAACTTCTCGTTTAAGGAAATCGCTAAGGCGATCCAGAAGTGATTCATGATCACTAAAATCCAGCTTAGTCGAATGCTGCTTCGTTGGGTAAAGGATTTAAACACAAGAATTAGTCCAAACGCTGCGAAAATAATGGGTAGCCAACGGAGGGTACTTTCATTCATTTGGTTTTCGTTAATCAGGTAATAACTAATGCCAAAAGCGGGAACAAAATAGGCTATCAAACGCTTTCCATTGAGGAAATTCAATTTGTTTCCAGCCCATTTCATTGGGTTCCACAAGTATTGGTACATCATAGAATCTAAATTCCATTCTTTTAAACAAAGTACATAGAGCGTGTTGCGCAATTTCTGAGGCAATATGCTTTCAATCGATTTAGCACGCGGTTCGAAATGATAGAATTGTTCTCTAATCAAATAGGAAACCACTGAAGGTGAAACCAATAATTGGTAGGTTCTTAAGAACGCATTACCAGCAAAATGGAATAAAGCTAATTTCTCAAAACCTACGGATACCTCGATGAATATCAAGCCTATTTGCGCAATAGAAGCATAGGCAATCTGGCTTTTAACAGAAGATTGAACTCGGGCGATTCCCGTCGCCACTAAGGCAGTTAATAAGCCTAATCCTGCTATTAGAATTCGAACAGAGGTTTGGTTTTCCCAAAATGGAAAAGTTCGTAGCAATAAAAACACCCCAATATGCACCGAAAGCGATCCATAAAAGATGGCCGATGATGGCGTAGGACCCTCCATAGCACGAGGTAACCAAGATGAGAAGGGCAATTGAGCTGATTTAGCCGATGCAGACAAAAGGAACATGAGAGAAATAAATACGCCGATGATACTGTGTATTTGCAAATGTTCGTGAACAAGTTCGGCATTATTCAACTGGAAAAAAGTGATGTTTTGACCCCATAAATGGTGGCTAGCCCACATCGCTAAAATGATACCTACATCCCCTATTCGGTAGATAGAAAATACTTTCAGGGCATTCTTTACTGGCAAATAACGCTCACGGTAAAATGAAATCAGTAAGAAGGACGAAATTCCTAGGACTTCCCAACCGATGAAAAGTGTTTCTAAATTGCCTGAAAGCGTGGTTAGACAATAGCCCACGTAAAAGAACAAGGTAGTATTGAAAAAGCGCTTATATCCAGCCTCTCGGTGTAAATAATAGCGAGAATACAAGGTCACCATAAAGGTTAATATGGCACCTACGAGTAAATAAACCGCTGTTATTTTGTCGAACAGAAAATCAATTTGGAATACATATTCTTCGTTTTTAAAGAGGATGATATCCTTAATTTGAATGGTTTCTGCTCCCGTAAATAGCCAATAGCCAATGAATAGCGTAGTGATACATAATTGAATGGCTAAGGTACTAAAGGCTGTTACAGAAATGAGTGTCTCGTTCTTTTTTGGTAAAATTAAACTCACCAAAAATCCGAAAATAGGCACCCAGATAAATAAATGAAGGGTTATATTCATGGTATGATTAATTTTGATTAATTAAATAAACAGGGAAGTTCTCTTGCGATGAGGCTACTAATTCATCCAAATTATCGATCTCTTGGATATCCTTGGTTAGTGGCTTATAAGGCTTGAATTCCCCTTTTTCGAAAACAAACAGTTCTTTCGTTTCAGGATGAATTGAAACTAGCTTGACCCAATCATTGATGAACCACTCGTAGGTTTCTTCCGCCTTTTGGATGGTTTTCAATACGATTTCAGGGAAATGCTCCACGATTAACAACAATCGAACTGGGTCATGTACCTCGGTCATTTGAGCTGGTAAACCGGGTCTTAAATCACCATCTATACCATTCGCAACCCCTATTAGCCCCATCACATTATGTGGCAATTTTGTTCCTGCACCCAATTTCTCACCATCAACCCGAGAGAAATAATATTCTAAATTGATACCTCCACAAACGGGTGCAGCTGCTTTCAAAATGTTGAATAAATACGTCCCATCTGGATCCACACGGTAATCAAAGGAGTTTAAGAACGAACGTCTATCTAAAAATACCCCCTTCGATAATTCTCTTCTACCCACGATACACAAGGCATTTGTTGCGTGATTTAATTCAGGACGAGGTTCGAAAATAGATACAGAACGGTTTCTGATTTTCTCATGAATGTCACTCGCACTCATTGATGTGTCAATAGACTCGAAGCGTCTTGAACGTTCTTTAGCATTTATATCTAAAGCCTTTGCAAACAGTTTTATGTGTTCCGCGTGCTTGATTTTATAATCCGCAAACGTAATTTGTTCATCATAGAAAACGACATCATCTCGCGTTGTATCCCGTAATCCACCCACAAAAATGGTTTTTTCTGGTATATGAATTCCCTTTTCCTTCAAGATGGCTCTTACTTCTGGCTTATTGGCCATCTGGCTGATCACACGTGCATTTACAGATCCAGCTCGTCCAGAACATGCTCCACAATCATAGGCCGCATAATGCGGATTGTTCACTGAACTAGCTCCATGACCAATCACATAAACGATGGGCGCAAAATGGTTCACTAAACCGATACTTTTTAGCAAACTTTCGACCCTGACGGCCATTTCTTCGATTTGGAAACCTACTTGAAGCCCATTTTCCATCGCTTGGTAATCCACGCGAAGGGTAGAGAATTTATCCACATGCTTTAGCGAAGTTGCAGTCGCGGGACTCATGGACGGTTTAAACAGATTGACAACTAGTTTCGCTGCTGACCAAAATCCCAAGGTTTGGCTAAATAACCAACCCGTATAGAAATTATGGCTGTGTTTCGAGAAATGAAGGTCTGTCCCTAACTTTTTCTCGCTTCCCTCCTCTTTAATTAGGTATTTAGGACTAACTGGTGCGGGACAAAGTTTCGTATAAAACTTACCACCTACCGGCTGATAATAAAATTCTACGGAGAAGAAACCAGGTGTTCCAAACGTTTCACAGGCAGGATCTAAATTTTCTAAATGCCGTCTAAACGAACATTCTCGATCATCAATACAAAATAAGGCCTGGAAACTCTTCGTATGCGGTTTTATGGAGTCAATCTTTTCTATTTGCAAGCCTTTTAAGACCTGATCATAGTATGACCATTCGAAGGCTTCTTGCCACAGACTTAAGACGTCCATTTTTTCTGAATAGTCAATAGGAGCATGAAGCGGAATAATTTTTTCCGTTACAAAGTTGCCAACTGGAGACCAAGATTGATTCAATTTATAATTAAGTGCATCGAATTCTAACAACAATTCAAATAGAATTAATTCTTCTAATTGGATGAGACGAGTATCCAATAAAGTTTGTGGTAAATCCTCTACCGTGGAAACCATCCCTGACCATCCTTGATGAGAAAATTGCTGGTCATACAAGTATTGTTCATACAATGCCTCATTGTCTCCGACGATTTTCCATAGCATCGTGGAAATAGTGGTCTCTGTATCTAATAATAACTTGCGCGTTTCTTTATTGTAAAAGATACTTGCGAAACTCGTGCTTTCTAAGGTACGTAAAGCTTCTAAAAATGATTTGCCCTCTAATGGGAAATTCCAAATAGAAATTCCTTGGTCTAAATAGCTACCGATGATTCTAAATAAGGTAGGATGAACTAAGGAATCCAAGTCAATTCCATAGGTTGTTTTCCAAATGCCGCGTAAAGCCCCTACTCGACCAGGTTCTATAGTCGGGTATTCTCCAAAGAGTAATTTACTCTTCCAAGCTTCAGGATTACCCTTTTTCTGTACAAGAACGCGTTCTAATACATCATCGGAGATTCGTCCTTCTTGATACATCGATCGAAAGGTTTCTAACGGAAAATAGACTTGGTAACCTAGTTTAACATGCGCTGTTGCTAATGCCTCGTGAAACGACAGGTTTTGGAAGGCATGCAAGGTATTATGGTGCACAAAGTCCTTCAATGGAGCTTGTGCTGGCAAAAAGTGCTTCAGTTCATGAATCACTTGATGCTCATTAAATAATGTAGGCATATTCAAAAAATATTAATAATGTAAAAAAATACGATAAAGACGTAGGCTTTTTTACAGTCTAATATTTCTGAATGTTAAGAAAATAGGTGTTTTTAAAAAGGCGAATGCCTTCGTAGGGAAACCTGTAAATGTACTTGAAAATGACTTGTTTACAGGAAATAAGAAGGAAGAAGCAGGATTTAAAGAAAAAGGAGTAACTAAATTATCATCCTCATTCTCCGTTGTATCTTCTTCGAATAAAAAATCCATAAAACCATAATCAGCTGACTCGGTTTTATGGATTTGTTGTGATTTTTCTTTTAGAATGGAAGCTTGCACCCCATTCACTTGTACTTTCGACGCCATGGACGTCAAAAACAAGAGTGAGATAAACAAGAAATAGAGTTTGTTAAGCTTCATTTTACAAATATATACTTATTTTAAAGAGGAAAGGTATTCTACTACATCTCTAATTTCTCTTTTACTCATTAAAGATCCCATGGGAGGCATACCTGATGGCAAATTTTCTCTTGATTTAATGCGCGAAATAGGAATACGCAATGGTTCTGCATCATTCGTTTTTAATTGCACCAGTTCATCTGTTTCAGAAATAATTGAACCCGAAACTTCTTGGCCATCAGTCAAAACAAAATTTGTCATACCATATCCGGGAGAAATACGCGCACTAGGTTCGATTAAAGCTTGCAATAATTGCTCTCTGGTTAATCGGGATGCCACGCCTTTTAAATTAGGACCCACGGTTGTACCCTCTCCTCCTACTATGTGACAGCGAACGCATTGTACCGTTGAATTATAGTTAAATATATTTCTTCCTTCCGTCACTGAACCACCATACATTGCTTCTTTGAATTCATCAGTTAATGTTCCTTTTACTTTAAGTGCATCTAATTTAGCTACTAATTTCTCTTCATTACTTGCTTCTACAGCCTCCATTAGGTCTAATTTAATTCCTGATGGCAATTGATTATCAACCATTTTTTGAATTAAATCTGCTAATATGACAGCTGTATTTGCCGGCTTCATTTTGGCCATACTTTGAAGCAAAAATTGCTGCTCTGTGAGCGATCCTTTTTCGAAAATCGGTTTGGTGATAGCCGGTAATTCGGAGGCACTTAATTCAATTTTATTCAAATTGCTTAAAGCGATACCTCTCACTAGTTTGCTTGTGTCAGCAATCCCCTTCTCTAAAATAGAAGCTAATTTCGTTGCGTTGAGATTTACGATAGAACTTAATAAAGTCGCTCTCACCTTGGAAATAGGTGTTTTTTCAAATAAACTAACTTCTGTTTCCGTAAACGCCTTCAACTGTAATTCTGCCACTAATTTTGCTGTTGCAATTAATACGTCTGGATTTTCTGAAGCAAAGAAGCCCGGGATTTTGGCCTGAATACGTGCAATCACATCGGCAGGATTTCTTTCCAAAACACCTCTGTGACGTCCATCCACTCGATCCATCACCGATGGATTTGCCCAGGAGCCTAAAGTCGCGATGGCTTCTGCACGTAAAGCTTCAGAGATGCCTGTTCTTTCAGAATAAGCGATCAATAAATCAATTTCTTTAGCTGAACCCACGCGTAAGCATGCATTGATGGCTCTTCTAACAATAACTTCAGAAGTGAAACGAGTTTCAGCCAAAGTCGCCGCTAAAGCTGGTAATGCCGCTGGAATGGATTCGTCATCATTAATTGCTCTCGCCGCTTCTGCAACAATGTATTCATCCGGATCTTGTAGGAATCCTGCAATTCCGGGATGAGCTAAACGTCGTAACACGAGTACCGCAGCGATTCGCAAAGAACGGTTAGGCGAGTTTTGCAAAGCTAACAATGGTTCCGCTTGCCCTATTCTGCTTAAAGCTAAAACGGCTGAATGACGCAAATACACGTCTTTATCTGCATTCGTTTCGATTAATTTCAATAAAGCAGGAATGGCTTTTTCAGAGCGAATGCGTCCTAATGCCTGCGCGGCGAAGAAAGAAATTCGAGGGTTAGTTGATGCTACTAAAGGAATTAATTGATCCGAAGCTGAGGCATCAAAAATATCCCCTATTACTTTCGCTGCCTGTGCTACGATTTCCTGGTCCTCATCGGCTAATAGTGGCTGAATAGAAGCACCGGCTTTGATTTGTCCTAATCCCCAAATTCCGTGTACGCGGGCTAATTGATTCTCTTTTTGTTGAACGGCTTTCTCGAAGATAGTTGTTGCTTTTCTTTCTGCCAGTTCATATTGCGCCTTTAAACGAACTCGTTGATCCGCATAGAATAATAAATCATACAGTTGCGTCAAACTTTGCTTTGCATAATCCTGCTGGATATATTTCTTCGTTTGCTCGCGTTCTGCTTTTAAATCATTCTCTTTCTCATCTACATCGATTTTCCAGATGCGACCATAATTTTTCGTATCCCAACCAAAAATCCAATCCGAGGCATAAAGCGCTCCCTCCGGACCAAAACGAATACCGGTAGGCAATATGCCTTTTACCACATCTACCTCTGAGTTAAAGTCAAACGATGCCCCTTTTGGCTTTAAATCAAATGACCAGATATGGGACATATTCGCATTTCCCACGAACTCCACTAGGAAAAATTTATTAGTCCAGCGCTTTCCTAAGGCTGTTCCTGGATTCCAAAGCATCCCCGTAGGACCATTGTGGAAATTGCGAATCGGCGGAATAATGTAGGCCGCCTGCCCTTCCCAACGAGGGACATATAATTTTTCATCCATCCATACCTTGTAGGAATTATTGCGTGGATCTGTGTATTTACCATATTGCCAGTTCGAACGCCAGCCGGCATCTGAACCTTCTACCACATGCACTAAACGCTCACTTTCTCCTGGGTGATCCCCATCGTTATCTGAGCTAATTAAATTACCGTAGTTATCAAAGACGAATTCGTGCGTGTTACGTAATCCGCTGGCATATACTTCAAATTCTGATCCGTCTGGGTTAGAACGAACGATGACACCGGAGTTTGGGTTCTTGTATTGTTTACCGTCTTTAGCTGTAATATTTGCACCGATATCTCCAATTTGCCAGTAGATCTTACCATCTGGTCCCTCTGTCAATCCTGACATCCCGTGACCACCAAAGCCAATGTGAACGGCATAACCTGTCGAAATTGATTCCGGTTTTGTCCACTGTCCGCCTTTATGTTTTAATCGCATTAAATCAGGTCCTATGGCCACAAAAGCATCTTTCTTGCGCACTAATAGTCCACCGGCAACATCCGTTACTTCTTCATTAAACCCATTGAAAACGCGCGTGGATTGATCTGCATAACCATCGCCATTCAAATCCTCCACCTTGTATATTTCTTCTTTCTCTACTTTTAAATCCAACCAATCGTGTGATCCGTCTCCGTTCATATCAGCTAACCACGCATTTTTAGCAGAGTTTTCTGGAGCAAATGTGCGCCGTAAAAAGGCACGGCGATCTTCTACTGTTTGAAAACCTATGGATTCAGTCATCCAATCCCGATGCCCCCGAATATCAAATTCTGACCCCTTATTACGGTTAGTACTATTAACGAAAATGGCCCCTTTGTCATCCACTGCGATGGCAACAGGATCTTGCAATAAAGAATCTGAGGCCCATAAATTGATTTGTAGCCCAGGTGCAATTTTGATAGGTTGTTTATCCTTGATAGCCTTCGCATTTTCGACTACTTTGCTTTGGTCTTCATAAATGATCTTGTAGGTATCGTCTTTGCCTTGTTTGCTACAAGAATTAAGTACTAAAACAGTGCAAGAAAGTAAGAGTATATGTTTCATTGGTGTTATTAATTTTCTTCGTCCATTAGGCTTCGGCGTTGTTTAGCCGCTTGTTTTGTTGTTTTAAATCGGTAATTAAAGGTCAAATTAAAGGAAGTTAATCGCCCTTGTGATTCTCCTCGTGTGTAAAATCCTGAACCGTCTTTAGGTTCTAAGAAACGCGATTCATAGCGATTAATTCGGGAGCTAAATATATCTAAAATACTTAAACTAAGTGTACCGTTTCCTTTCATAATATCTTTTGAAGCAGATAAATCAGCCCAGGCGATATACCCTCTCGTTCCTTGAGGTGTTTGTTGAGGTGCCTCATAATTTGCTCTTAATTGCAAATCCAAGGCTCCTATTTTCATGCGTGAACTATGTCTCACAAACCAAGAATAGGTGTCGGCTTTAAAGGCGGCATTGATATTGGTAGCGTCCGTAATCGCTCTAAACGCATTAAAACTTAAATCCGCCTTGTATGCTTTTGTAAAGGTGTATGAACTGGCAATTTCAACTCCCATTGATTGTTGATCGCTTAAATTGACCGGTAATGTTTTAGCAAAACCTAAGGTATCCACAGTCCTGAATCGGTCGATTTTTCCAAAAGTTTGGCGGTAATAGAGGGATGAACTGACGCTCCCATTTTCAAAATACCGAACGTTACCTAAATCAAATGAATTCGTGAATTCTGGATTCAAATTAGGGTTTCCAGAAAAGAAATTTCGATTGTCAGAAAAGGTGACAAAAGGGGTCAAATCATTGTAAGTCGGTCTCCTTACTCTCCTCGAATAACTTAATTGAAAGGAATTATCCGGTGAAACGGTATACGTAAAATGGGCACTAGGGAACAAATTAGCATAATTTCGAGGATTCTTCTCTTTTGTTTCTTCTAGTTCAGTTTGGATATCCGTAATCTCCGCTCTCAATCCAAATTGGTACGAAAACTGGTTCAGTTTGTTTCCAAAAATTAGGTAAGCAGCCGAGATATTTTCTTTGTAGTTAAATACGTTTTTCAAGCCTGGAATAATGGTAAATTGTCCCGAAGGTTGCTGCTCTGTTACGATATAATCATTGATCATACTCCTAAAACTGGTGCGAAGACCCATTTCAATTTTTGCCTCTTTCCCAATGGGATTTACATAGTCTGCTTGTAAAATCCATTGGCGTTCGAATTCATCATTTAAGGCTTTTTGTACCTTGTTTAACTCAGGAAAAGCAGCACCATCTGGTTTCTTTCCTTTTTGAGTATAGGTTTGATCTGATCTTTCCCAGTAATCTAAGTAGCGTAAATCGGCGCTAAATTCTTTTCCTTTTTTGGCAAAGTTTTTCTTGAAAGTTAAGGCATATTCTCCATTGGGTTCTGCCTCTTTTTCGTCTTGCTGGCGATAGGTATCACTATACAAATTGGATGAATTCCCGCGGTAATCTAGGTAATTGTAGTCTGTAATACGTTGAACATCAGTCCTTCTGAATATATAAGAGGCCGTAAGAATCGTTTTATCGTTGAAAAAATAATCCGCCCCACCTCTGACATTATTCACAAGGCCAGTGACATTATTAGCCGAATGTTGTTCTAGAAAATTGGTTTGTTTTCCAGTGTAGACCTCTTGGTAGATACTTCCTCTTCCTGGCGTTCTACGGTAGAAAACACCATAATTGATAAAGAAGTTGAATTTGTTTTTTCGGTAATTGATAATGGCCGTTCCTCCAAAATTCTCTGGATATCCAGTTGTGGTTTCAATAGCCCCATTGAATCCTTGGTTTTGGTTCTTTTTAAGTACGATATTGATAATTCCGGCCATGCCTTCCGCTTCGTAACGAGCAGATGGATTTGTGATGATTTCGACTTTTTCGATGAGATTTCCTTGCAAGGATTGGAGGCCGGATGAGCCATTGATTCCTGCCAAAGTGGAGGGTTTTCCATCGATCAAAATACGCACATTATCACTCCCTCGCAGTTTAATTGCCCCTTCTGGATCTACTTGGATAGAAGGTAAGTTTCCTAAAATTTCAGATGCCGTCGCCCCTTTATTCGCTAAATCCGTCCCTACATTAAAGATTCGCTTGTCGAGGTTGAGTTCCATGGAGGCTTTTTGGCCCTTCACTACTACCTCATTCAAGGTCTGGTTACTTTCCTTGACGCTAATGGTCCCTAAATTAATGGAGCTTGTAAATGACTGATTCGCCATTTTCAATGGTTCATATCCAATACTTTCAATCAATAGATCATAGGTTCCAGGTGCTACTTCTACTACAAATTTTCCCTTTTCATTCCCTATAGTTCCCGTCACTAGTGAGGTACCATTAAAAATACGAATGCTCGAAAATGGTACGTTCACTTCCCCTTGAATCTTGATTTTTGTTTGGGCATATAAGCTGGAAACGCACAATAAGAGTAGAATCGGAAGAAACCGAATATTTTTCATAGAGGAGGTTTAGAATAGTCTTGTAAGTTAGAAAGACAATTTTACATTGTTTATACCCTCCTGACCCGATTTTATTGTTATTTTTAGCCGATGTATCAACCAGCTATGAAAAAAATCGTTGCACTCTATTTATTAACTATTTCCATTTACTCGAAAGCTGAATCTTACGACGCACAGGCGAAAAGGGTAATAATTCATCGGGATGAATGGGGTATTCCTCATATTTATGGCAAAACGGATGCAGATGCTGTTTTTGGCTTGATGTATGCACAGTGCGAAGATGATTTCGCCAGAGTTGAACTGAATTACATTGAGAAATTAGGTCGCATGTCGGAGCTAAAAGGGGAAAAGGAATTAGCATATGATCTTTATATTAAACTGTTAATCGACGAGAAAGAAGCGAAACAAGATTACAAAACCTCTCCTATTTGGCTTAAAAAGCTATTGAATGCTTATGCGGACGGAATTAATTACTATTTACAAAAACATCCGGATGTTAAGCCTCGATTAATCACTCATTTTGAACCTTGGTATCCCCTATTATGGACTGATGGATCGATAGGCGCCATTTCTACGGGAGATGTCACAGAACAAGAAACCGCTCTTTTCTATGGTTTACCTGCCCAAGTTGCCAGTCTGAAATACCAAAATCCAGATGAAAAGCTGACTGGCTCTAATGGTTTCGCCGTGGGTCCTAGCCTCTCTAAATCCGGTCATTCATTACTCTACATTAATCCGCATGTGACCTTTTATTTTCGGCCGGAGGTACATGTAGAAAGCGAGGAAGGTCTATCTGTATATGGAGCCGTTACTTGGGGTCAATTCTTCGTATATCAAGGCTTTAATCCGTACAATGGCTGGATGCATACTTCTTCAGAGGTTGATGTCGCTGATGCGTACGTAGAAACAACCCGATTGCGTGATGGAAAAATGGAATACTTGCTAGATGGCAAATGGATTCCTTTTCAAACGAAAATAATCACTTTGGGTGCTCGCAAAATCAAGGCTTATTTTAACCACCGAGGACCCATTTTAGCCGCTAGAAATGGAAAATGGATATCAGTGCGTTCTTACAATCGATCGCGGACGAGTTTGATTCAAAGCTGGCTCCGAACAAAGACAAAAGGATTAGCTGATTACAAACGTGTCATGGACATGCGTGCTAATACGTCCAATAATACTGTTTACGCGGATAACAAAGGGAATATAGCGTATTGGCATGGAAATTATGTGCCTCGCAGGGATGCATCGAAGGATTGGGGTATTCCCCAAGATGGCACAACCCGTAAAATCGATTGGAAAGGGCTTCATCCTGTGGAAGAGTTAGTTCACGTGTATAATCCTGCTTCCGGATGGATCCAAAATTGCAACTCTACTCCTTTTACTGTTTCAGGATCATCAAGTCCGCTTCGAACAAGTTATCCTGTTTATATGGCGCCGGACGGTGAAAATTTCCGGGATCGAAATGCGGTTCGTTTGTTTTCTCAAACCGGAAAACTCGATTTACAAAGTTTGATTGAATTAGGATACGATCGCCGTTTGATGGCTTTCGAAACTTTACTGCCAGCACTTATTCAGGCGGCAAGCAATGAATCGGATTTAGCGGAGGTGGTGAAAGTATTGAAAAGTTGGGATTATACTGCTTCTGTAAATTCAATAGCCCAAACGATAGCAGTACGTTGGGGCCTGAAAATAATGCCTAAAATACCTAAACCCAAGCAATTTGGAGGAGAAACGGAAGTGGTTCAAAATATGGAAAACTATGCCAAGACGGGATCTTCAATAGAAATGCTTCAAGCATTAAGAGAGGTTTTAACTGAATTGAATAGAGATTTTGGTACTTGGCGGGTTGCCTGGGGCGAATTAAATCGCTTCCAACGAATTTCAAACGGTGACGCCATGCAAATGGATGATTCTAAAGCAAGTATTCCCGTCCCATTTACCTCCTCCGTTTGGGGACAACTACCTTCTTACACCAGTCGATCAATTCAAGGATCTAAAAAATGGTATGGGGTGAATGGGAATAGCTTTGTGGCGGCTATAGAATTTGGTCCTAAAATTAAGGCTTATTCGCTGTTAGCGGGTGGTGAGAGTGGTAACCCCGCATCTCCCCATTTCTTCGATCAAGGTCAAATGTATGCCGAAGGAAAATTGAAGGAAATCTATTTTTATAAAAGTGATGTGTTGAAGCACGCAGTGTCTTCTTATCATCCTTAAAAAAGGTTATATTTATATCAAATTTTACTCACATGCCTAATCAAATACAAGCCGGATTCGAGTTTGAAGCCATCTTCCAAGAAGCGGCTATTGGTATTGTGGTTACTAATTCTACGTTTGAAATATTACTTTCTAACCGATTTGCGGATCAGCTATTTGGATACGAAACAGACGAATTGCTTGGTGAAAATATTTCCCTATTAATTCCGAATCATCTTAAAGATAGACATCACGCTCACCTAGAAAATTTGGGAAATGAAAAACCGATTTCTAGACCAATGGGTGTAGGGTTAGATTTAAAGGCAAAACGAAAAGACGGCTCCTTATTCCCTATTGAGATCTCTTTAAGTCACTTTAAAGCAAGTGATTCGATGCACTATATCGCTTTCGTGAGTGATGTGACATTAAAGCGAAAAGTTGAAATGGAGTTGATTCTAAAGAATCAGCAAATAAATCAGCTGAATGAAACCTTAGAGCAAGAAGTGGCCGCTAGAACTCAGGCGCTTCAAAATACGCTAGATAAACTAGAGGTGAATGCGAAAGAACTTCAGATATCCTTGGAAAAAGAGAAAGTGCTGGGGGATTTGAAGACACGCTTCGTTTCCATGGCCTCTCATGAGTTCAGAACGCCTCTAACTTCGATATTAGGTTCTGCCACTTTGATTGAAAAATATACTAAACTGGAGGATCAGCCTAAAAGAGAGCAACATATTAATCGTATAAAATCGTCTGTGAATCATTTAACTGAGATTTTAGAAGAGTTTTTATCCGTCGGGAAATTAGAAGATGGTAAATTAGAAATTCACCCAATCGAGTTCTCAATTCGTGACTTTTTACACGATATCCTATCAGATTTTAGTACCTATCAGCAGGCAATACACTTGAACTTAGATGAAGACTTCGGTTGTATCCAAGATGCATCTATTTTACGTAAAGTGATATTTAATGGCCTTTCGAATGCCTTAAAATTCTCACAGAAGGAAATTATCTTGAAAGTAGAGAAACAGGGGAATATGGTTTTGATTACCATTATTGATCAAGGGATAGGCATTAGTGTTGAGGACCAAAAACACTTATTCGAACGTTTCTTCCGTGGTGGGAATGCCACGGTTATTCAAGGAACTGGTTTAGGATTACACTTGGTGGATCGCTACATGCGGTTGTTAGGTGGAAAAGTGGAAATTAAAAGCGAATTGAACAAAGGGACAGAACTTTTGTTACAATTCCCGTTAAATAAAAAGGATGAGTAAGCGCATATTAATTATTGAGGATAGCGTGGATATTCGGGAGAATACCGCTGAACTATTAGCCCTATCAGGATTTACGGTAGAAACGGCATCTGATGGTTTAGAAGGGGTAAGGTTAGCTCGTACTTGGAATCCAGATTTAGTGATCTGTGATATTATGATGCCTAATTTGGATGGATATGGCGTGTTGCAAGTCTTCTCTAGTCAACCTGAACTCGCCTCGATTCCATTCATCTTCTTGACCGCTAAAACGGATCGCGCAGACATGCGGAAGGGTATGGAAATGGGTGCGGATGATTATTTGACGAAGCCCTTTCAAGAAGTCGAATTGTTAAAAGCTATTGAGGCTCGTTTAAAGAAAACAAATACGATTTCTAGCGTTGTTGAATCGGTTTCGGATGTTGCAGCCGTGCAGGAGGCTTTAGCATTTTTAGATTTACCCACATGGGGAGGTGAAAAGAAAATACAAACGCATGCAAAAAAGCAGGTGATTTATTCAGAAGGTGATCATCCGATTCGCTTGTATTATTTAGCCAAAGGAAAAGTAAAAGCCTACCATACGAACAAGGAGGGTAAATATTTCATCACATCCTTTATCCAAGAAGGAGAATTTTTTGGATTTGTCGATATCTTAGAAAACCAAGCTTACCGTGAAAGTGCGGAAGCCTTGGAAGAATCTCAAGTAGTTAGTGTATCAGCTGTAGAATTCCAGCAACGAATAAAAGAGAATATTCATTTGGAAGTCTTTTTTAGAAAAGCCTTAACTAGCTATTTGTTGAAAAACGAGAAGTTGATGGTCGAAATGGCTTATCAAAGTCTTCGAATGCGAGTGGCCATGGTATTAGTCGAATTAGCGAAAACGTACGGCACTTCTTTGTCCGAACCTTTGGTAATCAAACTTTCACGCGAAGATCTTGCTTCTCGGGTGGGAACAGCCACCGAATCAGTCATTCGTACCTTAAGCGATTTCAAAAAAGAGGGATATTTGGATGTAAAAGGAGGTGAAATGACCTTGAAAAACATCGAAGGACTAGCTAAACTCAAATATTAGCTAAAGGGATGGCAGATGATTGGACTAAGGCTAGAATGGGCTAAGTAGTCAGAATAGGCCATTCCTATGCCCCAAGCTCCCCTAAAGAGTAAAATTCCCGCTACTAACCAACCAAGGTATTGAAAGATGGGTTGTTTCTTTAATTTGGAAGATCCCCAAATATATACCTGAAGAGCTGGTAAGGTCGCCATTCCTAAAACGACCATACTAAAAGCTCCCAAAATAGGTTTGGGTTGAATTAAGGCCACGCTTAAACCTGCTACTACTAATCCACAAGGCAATAATCCATTAGCCATTCCTAAAACAAAATAGCCTAAAGGTCCCATTTTTGCCCCTATTTTTTGTAATCTCTTTCCGATGGATTGATGTAAAAAGGCAAGTGGCCCCTCCCCTATGTTTTGGCTCAGAATAAGCACAATTAACATTCCAGCTAACAGATAGTAGTAGGTCCAAATCGAGGGAAATAACCAAATAGAACCGATCCCTGCCACCAAATATCCCAAAATCCCATACATCACGATTCTACCCAACGGATATAAAAGCATTCTAGCCGATGAATGGCCTCTTGCTTTGATTTGTGCCACAACGGGACCACACATGGCAAAGCAATGCCAGCTTCCAGCTAAACCAATCAGAAAGGTGTAATACCAGGTATGCATCAAGGAATGAGGATTCTTTGTTCTTCGATATAGCTTTTGCCGTCTTTCTCCCACGTTAAACTGACATTCCAAGGGCCTTTCACTAAAAACGGAGTGTTAATCAGTGCAAGCCCCCTTGAATCCGCCGAAACAAGCAATGATTTATCTTGTTTAGCATTCGATGGTCGATAAAAGACTAAATTCCCTTTGCCTACTGATGCAGGGAATTGAATTTTAGCCTGTTTAAAATCGGAAGAAAAATCCAAACTTGCCTTAGCGCTTAAGGCTGCTGTTTGTTTTCGCTCATTGATTTTCTGTTGAAAAGCTTGTCCATCTGCATAGTAGTTTTTGCCGACTAATTCAATGGATTCATTGGACATGTTTACATAGAAATACGCCATGAATACTCCAAAAAGTACAAAGGTGACAATAATGCCATGTCCCCAATTAAAGCTAAATTTATTCATCTGGTTGTATAAAACTGGTTTTAATCGTCTCCTCTTTTCCACTTGTTTCGGTTATTTGAACCGGAACTTTTTCCCCATTCTTCCATTTACCTTGTTTGATCCGGAGGAAAAACTCCCCTTTTGCCATTTTGCCCGGGCTCACTACTTGAAGTGGTTTTCCTACCCACACAATTTTAAAAGGTGTGGGAGCCTCAATCTGGAAACTCTGTTTTTCCATGGATTTATTTAAAACCTCAATTTGGTATAAATTACTTACCTCCTTAGTTTTTTCATCAAGCTGGAAAATCATTCCAGGTGTACGAAGAAGGGTAGTCTCGAAATTAGTGCGTGTGACTAACATATAGGCTAATCCTGTGATGATTAAGGCCAAAACAGTGCTATAAGCTCCAATCCGTAGGGTAAACTGAAGTTTTTGTCCGGAATTTACCCCATTCAAAGAATCATAGCGAATTAAACCAGCAGGTTGATGGGTCTTTTCCATCACCATATCACACGCATCTATACATGCCGTGCATCCAATGCATTCTAATTGGTTACTACCATTTCGAATATCAATTCCGGTAGGACAAACACGTACACACCAATGGCAATCGATGCATGCCCCCTTATTTTCTCCTTTTCCGCTTGGTTCACCCCTTTTGTGATCATATTGAACTAAAATCGAATTATTATCTAATAATACTCCCTGCAATCGTCCATAAGGGCAAATTACCATGCAAACCATCTCCCTAAATCGGGCAAAAACAAAATAGAATACTGCTGTAAAAAGTAGCATGGCCACTAAACCCATTATGTGATCTACTGGGGGCTCAGTAACTAATTTTAGCCATTCCTTTTTGCTGATGATATACATCAAAAAGGTGTTTGAAATGACGAAGGACAACAGAATAAATAAAGTATGCTTTGTTCCTCTCTTTAGTATCTTCTCCGTATTCCAAGGTGATGCTGCTAGTTTTCTTTGCGCTTTATCGTCGCCTTCTATCCAATATTCAATCTTCCTAAATAACATCTCCATGAAGATAGTTTGCGGGCAGGCCCAGCCGCACCAAATGCGTCCGAATAATACCGTAAATAAACTAACGAATAAGAGGAAAGCGACAAGACCTAAGGCCACTAAATGGAAGTCCTGTGGGAAAAATGGAACACCCCAAAAGATAAATTTCCGCTCCAATACATTGAACATAAATATCGGATTTCCTTTGTATTCTACCCAAGGTAATCCAATTAATAGCGTTAATAAAAGGTAAGAGAAATACGTTCTTAGGCGATAGAACTGACCGATAATACGACCTGGGTATATCCAAAGTCTTTTCCCATCTTTTGATTGGTTATACAGATGGTTTCTATAATCATCGTTCTCAATATTGAATTCTGACATAAAAAAAAGAGGGTCCGTTGCCGAACCCCTTAAAGATTAAAACGGAGACTTTTCTCGGCAGGTGGTAATTCCAAAAGGTTTATATAATAAACACACTCGAACAATTCCAGTTAATGCGATAACAGCAGCTACGATGTAAACTGTCAAGGCTAGATTAGCTGGAATGATTTTAGCATACGCTAAAATTGCTAAACTGACGGCGATCGCTAATCGAAAGATGCGATCCATTTTACCTACGTTCTTTTTCATAATTAAGGTGTTTTAGTTTCAGTTCCTTGTGGTTCTTTCGCTCCTGGAGGATTGGTCCCTTGAAGCGTGAGAATATAAGAGGCAACTTTCTGAATTTGCAGCGGATTTAAGGTCTTATTCCAAGCAATCATCCCTTTTTCAGGTACACCATGGGTAATTGTCTTAAATAATGCTTTTACATCTCCACCATGAAGCCAAAACTTGTCAGTTAAGTTAGGCCCCACGCCTCCCTGCCCCTTATCCCCATGACAAGCTACACAATTTGTCGAATAAATTTGTGATCCCTCGGTTAAATCTTTAGCCTCTTTGACTACCGTTACGTTGTCCTCGTTCACAGAGTTAGCAAATTTCTTCATATACTCTTCTCTCGCTTTTTCCGCAATCGTAACCTCGTTTTTATATTCCGTTTCTTGAATATTACCATCTTGGTACACATGGTAATACAGACCATAAACAAGGGCGAAAAGTATCGTTAAATAAAACAAATACATAAACCATGGAGGAGTTGGATTATCTAATTCCGCGATATTATCGTAGGTATGATCCATTAAGAGGTCTTTTTCTTTTTCCAAAGGTTTTAAACCTGTGAAACCATCCCACCAAGACTGTTTTTCTGCTCCAGCTGGGGCAGATTTTTCGGCCAGTTTCTTCAATGCTGCTTGCATCTGAAGCGTTACTACTAATATGACTATTCCTGTCATCAGGATCATACTAACTAACCAAATTTCAATAACGTTAACTGACATAATAGTATTATTTTGAGTTCTCAGATAAGGTATTTCCCTCATTGAATGGCATTTGCTCCATTTCAACAAGGTGCTTTTTGTCCATCCAAATCAAGTAGACTCCCACTAGTATAAAGAAGGTCAAAAAGGTCAGTAGCGAGAAAATCATATAATTATCTGCTCCTGGAATGTTCGATATAAATTGCTTAAACATGCGCTTATTTTTTAGAAATATCTGTACCCAAACGTTGTATATAAGCGATCAATGCAATGATCTCTTTGTCTTGGCTCACCTTAATTTTCTCTGCTGCTAAATTCGCTTGGATTGCTTTTGCTTGGGTATGCAAGTCTTTAACAGCGTTGTTTACTTCATCTGTGGAATAAGGCACCCCTAATTTTTTCATAGCGGCAACTTTATCTTGCGTTTGAGACGTATTCAACGTCTGCTCTAACAGCCAGGCATAGTTAGGCATAATGGAACCAGGAGACATACTGCTAGGTTCTCTCATGTGGTGGTAGTGCCAAGAATCTGGGTATTTACCGCCCTCTCTGTGCAAATCGGGTCCCGTACGTTTAGATCCCCAAAGGAATGGATGATCATACACAAATTCCCCTGATTTAGAGAATTCACCATAGCGTTCTGTTTCGCTTCTAAATGGACGCACTAGTTGCGAGTGACAGCTAACACAACCCTCGCGGATATAGATATCTCGGCCCTCTAATTCTAAGGAAGTATAGGGTTTAACCGATTCAATCGTAGGAACATTTGATTTAACCATAAATGTAGGAATTAATTCCACTAAAGATCCTACCAAAATCATTACTAAAGAAGCTACCAATAGCTGGATTGGTCGTTTTTCAATCCAACGGTGCCAATGTCCATCACTCTCGTGTTTCTCTTCGATGGCGGCTAATGGAGCTGCTTCCGCCTTTTCATTCGCTAACAAGGATCCTTGAGCCATCGTTTTGAACAAGTTATAGGCCATTAAAATAGCGCCCACAAGGTAAAGGGTACCACCTAATGCACGCATCATGTGCATGGGTAGTAATTGCAATGTCGTATCTAGGAAGTTACCATATTGTAAGGTTCCTTCCGCAGTGAATTGCTTCCACATCATTCCTTGCGTAAATCCAGAGATATACATCGGAATAGCATAGAATGCGATACCAATTGTACCGATCCAGAAGTGGGTTTTCACTAATTTATCCGAGAACAAATTCGTTTGGAAAATGCGAGGTACTAACCAATACAACATAGCAAATGTCAAGAAACCATTCCAGCCTAATGCTCCTACGTGTACGTGTGCTACAATCCAATCAGTAAAGTGCGCTATGGCATTAATGTTTTTCAAAGAAAGCATAGGTCCTTCAAAGGTGGCCATACCGTAGCAAGTGATACCTACCACCATAAATTTCAATAACGTATTCTCCCGAACTTGGTCCCAAGCACCGCGTAAAGTCAATAATCCATTAATCATCCCACCCCATGATGGAGCAATCAACATGATTGAGAAAACAACACCTAATGATTGCGCCCAATCAGGTAAGGAGGAGTACAATAAATGGTGAGGGCCTGCCCAGATATAAATAAAGATCAAGGCCCAAAAGTGTAAAATAGAAAGACGGTACGAGTAAACAGGACGATTTGCCATTTTGGGCAAGAAATAATACATCATCCCTAAAAACGGAGTCGTTAAGAAAAAGGCCACCGCATTATGCCCATACCACCACTGAATCAAGGCATCTTGTACCCCCGCGTACACGTAATAGGACTTTAAGAAAGATATAGGTAATTGAACGGAGTTTGTTAAGTGCAAGACTGCCACAGTGATGAACGTAGCGATATAGAACCAAATGGCTACATACAAGTGGCGTTCTCTTCTTTTAAAAATCGTTCCAAACATATTGATACCAAATGCCACCCAAACTAAGGCAATCGAGATATCGATAGGCCATTCTAATTCACCATATTCATGAGAGGTAGTAATTCCCAAGGGTAAAGTGATTGCTGCTGCAACGATGATTAATTGCCAGCCCCAGAAATGGAATTTGGACAAGAAATCACTAAACATACGCGCTTTTAATAGTCTTTGAAGCGAATAGTACACCCCTGCAAAAATGGCATTACCCACAAAGGCAAAAATCACCGCATTGGTATGCAATGGTCTAATACGACCAAAAGTGCCGTATTGGGTAATATTTAAGGAGGGGGCAAAAAGTTGTGTGGCGATTATCACACCTACTAGCATCCCCACAATACCCCAGATGATCGTGGCAATGGCGAAATTTCGAACGATCTTATTGTCGTAATAAAATTGCTCTAATGAGGTAGTTTTTGTACTCATAGTTTGTTTGTTTTTGGGTCTTCCTGTAAAATGCGCATGGCTGGAGTAATTAAATCCTCTTGCTGTCCAGTCTTAATAGACCAAACAAAGGCAATAACAAATCCGATGGCCATAATTAAGCTTAATCCGATCATTAGATACATTATTTCCATTTTCTACTCATTTTATATGTTGCAATTTCGGGACAATGCTGTGCGTAAAACCTGACTTTAGTCAGCATTAAATCTGATTTTAGAACGCATCAGTAATTGTCCTTTCCAATTCATTCCCCAGGTCGCTATAACTAGCATGCTGATGGAATTGATCGGCATAAGTATAGCAGCAATTAATGGGTACAAATTCCCTTGTATGGCATAACTTAAACCAAAGCCGTTATAAACTAAGGAAAGTAAAAAGCTTGCTTTGATGAGTTGTAAACCAAATTTGGTGTAGCGAAAATACTCTCCTAAACGAGGTAATTCAGACCCTTTTAAAATCGCATCTGACGATGGAGTAAAATGCAAATGATCATCTGACACAGCTATGCCTACGGCTGCTTGTTTTAAAGCTCCTGCATCATTCAACCCATCCCCTATCATCGCAACGATTTTACCTTGTTTTTGAAGCGCTTGGATATATTCCATCTTCTCTAATGGGCTACATTCGAATTTTACATGATCTTGATTTTCAAACCAATCTAGTAAATGGGCTGCGTGTTCTTTTTTATCCCCCGAAATCAAATGGACTTCATAGTGATGTCTTAGCCTATGTAACATCCCTTCCACCCCTGGTCTGTTTTCCCATGGAAATTCGATAAAGCCGATCGCTTCTTGATTAATGGAAACAAACAAACGAGTTTCAGAACTGATAAAACCCTCTGGAAAATGGAGCTTATTCAAGGTATATTTAGCGCTTCCAATTTGGACAAAAAAGTCCTCAAATGTGGCTTCTATTCCTTTTCCATTAAGTTCTTTAAAACCAGTTAAACGTAGTATCTCTCTATTTTGAAGCCATTTTTTTGCTTGTTTCGAGAGTGGATGAGTCGATTGATATACTAAAGAATAGATTGCATTCCATTCCTTATCACTAAGTTTTCGTTTGAAATGTAGCGAAGGTTCTTGTTGACTTTGTAAAGTGAGAGTTCCCGTTTTATCAAAAACCAACGTGTCCACTTGAGACATACGCTCGAATGTTTGAATATCCTTGACAAAGAAGTTGAATTTTGCCAGCCAACGAATTCCGTGGCCTAAGGCAAATGGATAGGAAATGGCTAATGCGCACGGACAGGCAATCACCAGGATGCTTACCACCGCATTAGACCATCTGCTTTGATCTACCTGATACCAATAAATACCCGTCACTGTAGCCAGACTTAGTAGAACCGCCGTGAAATACATTCCCACTTTATTCGCAAAGTTCTCCCAGTTTTCCGTTTTGTAATTCGGATCTTTAAAAGCCTGTTGTTCCCAAAGTTGCGTTAAATGACTTTGGTTTAATTCTTTGCTTATTTGAATTTCGATTGACTCGCCTTGGTGCTTGCCACCTGCATATATGGATTGACCTGCTTGAATCGGAATTAACTCACTTTCTCCGGTGACAAAGCTGTAGTCCATTTGACTCTCGCCTTTTAATAAATAAGCATCCGCAGGAATGATTTCCTGGTTTCGGATTAACAATCGATCACCCACTTTTACCTCTTCCAAAGGAGCTGTTACCTCGTTTCCATTCGCGATTTTTGTCACCACTAATGGGAAATACGCTTTGTAATTGCGTTCAAAGGATAGATAATCAAACGATTTTTGCTGGAACCACTTCCCTATTAATAAAAAAAATATCAGGCCTGAAACAGAATCGATGTAGCCCGCACCGGTATTCGATACTATTTCAAATACACTACGACCATACCCTACGAGTATACCCAATAGAATGGGTAATTCGATGGTCATTTTACGCAATTTTAAGTGCGCAAAGACATTGCTGAAATAGTCTGAACCCGAATAGAATACGGCTACAGTTCCTAAGGCTAGATTCAAATAGCCAAACAATTGCTGTAATGAGCCATCTTCAATCCCTAAATATTCTGGAAAACTGAAAAGCATGGCATTTCCAGCACAAAAACCGGCAATTCCTAACTTCAGAAATAGCTTTTTTTGATCGTTATTTTGTGGTTTTTCTTCCGCATTGGAAATGTGTGGCTCATAGCCTAAGCTAGCAATTAAGGTAGCTAGGGAACCTAAACTTAGTTGGTCCTCCTTAAACCATACCGTTAAATCCTTTTTCCCAAAATTCAAACTAGTCTTAATAATCTGCGGATTCAATTTTGGTAGATTCTCTAGAAGATATAAGCAAGAGCGGCAATGAATCGCGGGTAGGTGAAAACTGACTTTGGAAAAATCTGCATTCGAAAAGGTGATTAATCGATCCCTGAAAGCTTTGTTGTTTAGAAAATCAAAATTCTTGTCTGTTGGAGAAATGCCAGGATTGAGATCGCAGTTGTAGTACTCTTCTAGATCATTTTCATTTAGTAATTGATATACTTGTTCGCATCCATGGCAGCAAAATGTCTTTTCTTGATGGATGATGGGTGTTTCAGGACATTCATCTCCACAATGATAACATAATACCTCTTCAAGAACCTCTGAGTACATAACTAAAATAGAATATTCAAATTTCAGGAGATTACTCGTCGATTAATGTGATGAATAACAAGTTGAAAACTGATGAACGTCAGTTATTGTACTAGTTTATCCCTGTACTTTCGCATTGTTATTTAAGCCCATGAACAATTTTTCAGATACGGAACGGAAAGTATTAGCCAGTGGAATCGAGCTTCGCTATTTACCTGACGAATATTTATTTCGTCAAGGCCAAAAAGCAGAGTTTGTATTTTACCTGCAAGAGGGAAGTTTAGTAATGGAAAGTTCAACCGGTTTTGTGTCGATTGACCGAAAGGGCGTATTTATTGGGATTGAAGAAGCTATTGATGAGAAAAAGCATGTTTATTCTGCGATGACATCAAGCTATTCCCAATTTTTGGTTTTTGAGCGGAAGTATTTTCAGCAATTAATCGATGAATTCGATTTAGCTCTTCCCTATTTTGAATTAAAGAAGGCGGAATTAACTGAACTTTTACAGAAAGTTCAGCAGAAATACGCAACGGTATAGAGGTTTAGAGTGGTATTTAATTGGGTTTCAGCTCCCTTTTGCTTTTAGCGGAAGGGAGCTTTATGTTAAGGGACTATCTTTCTCCTTTTTAAGGGTATTGTAGACCATTTTGTCCAAGAAACCGTTCATCCATTTATTGAGGAAAACGGTTAATTTCCCTTGGAAAGTGAGTACCAGTGTCTTCTTTTTCGCATCGTAAGCTTCAGCGATTCGTTTAGCCACTTCTTCCGCGGACATCATTTTTCCTTCATCGCGCATCGAGTCTCCCGTAATTTTTCCTTCACTGTTTAAGGAAGCGGCTCTAATATTAGAGGCGGTGAATCCAGGACAAGCGATTAATACATGTACTCCTGTTTCCAATAGCTCCGTTCTCAAGGCCTCTAGGAAACCATTCATCGCAAATTTGGAAGCAGAATAACCTGTCCTCACTGGAAGTCCGCGGTAGCCTGCTATGGAAGAAATACCAATGATACCTCCTTTTACCGCTTTTATATGCGGCAATGCAGCGTGCGTGGCATACACCGTTCCCCAGAAATTAATGTCCATTACTTGCTTCAACACATTTACATCAACGCTTTCAAACATGGATCGCATGGAAATGCCTGCATTGTTGATTAGAAGGTCAATTCTGCCATACAATTGCATGACTTGTTCTACCATTGAGCGGGTTTGCTCCTCAGAGGCAGAATCGCAGACGATACCTTTGGCTGCTATACCTGCTGCTTGTAATTCTACTTCTGCTACAGTCAGATTTTGCTCATTTCTACCAGTAATGACAATTTGAGCTCCCTTTCTGCCGTATTCAAAGGCTAATGCTTTTCCGATGCCAGAACTGGCTCCCGTGATGATAACTACTTGATTCTTCATGTGAATTAATTTCCTTGCGAAGTTAAGGTTTTATCTTGAATTGGTTGGCTTGCCCATATAAAGCCGTATTTTTGTGCACATTTTTAGCAGCATGAGTAAGAAAAAAGAAAAGAAAGCCCCTGTGGTGTTGGAGCAAATAGCGATTTTGGATTTTGCCGCTGAGGCAAAATGCATCGCCAAAGTAAACGATGAAGTGATTTTTGTACAAGGCGCTGTTGCTCCTGGTGATATCGCTGATTTACGTATTTTGAAGTCCAAAAAAAGCTTCAAACAAGCTCAAGCCATTAACATTCAGCCGCTTTCGAAACACCGCACAGATGTAGCCTGTAGTCACTTTGGCATTTGTGGTGGGTGTAAGTGGCAACATGTTTCTTACGAAGCTCAAACGGCTTTTAAATCGCAACAAGTCAAAGACAATTTGACCCGAATTGCGAAAGTGAAATTACCTGAATTTCAGCCTATTTTAGGTTCAGAAGACACTTACTACTATCGAAATAAATTAGAATTTACCTTCTCTTGTGCGCGCTGGTTGACAGAGGATGAAATTGGTAAAGAAGATTTAGGGTCGATGAACGCACTCGGATTCCATGTTCCGGGCCGTTTTGATAAGATTTTACCAGTTGATCAATGTTATTTGCAACCCGACCCTTCTAATGCGATTCGGAATGGAGTGCGTGATTTTGCAGACGCAAACGCTATCTCCTTCTATGAATTGAAAAATCAAAAAGAAGGTGCCTTACGTAATCTAATCATCCGAAATACGGTAACAGGTGAATGGATGGTAACCGTACAGTTTGCCTATGCCACGGAAGAGGAAATTCAACAGGTAATGGAATATTTGAAGACCTCATTCCCTATGATTACCTCCTTAAATTATGTGGTAAATCAAAAAGGCAATGACACTTTTCACGATTTAGAAGTCGTTTGTTACCATGGAAAACCTTTTATGGTCGAAATGATGGAAGATTTGAAGTTTCAAATTGGACCTAAATCATTCTTTCAAACGAACGCTAAACAAGCATTGAAATTATATCAATTGGTGCGTGAATACGCAGATTTACAAGGTAATGAAGTGGTTTATGACTTGTACACAGGTACGGGAACGATTGGGTTATTTCTCGCTAAACATGCCTCCAAAGTGGTCGGTCTCGAATACGTCGAAATGGCAGTAGAAGATGCCCGCATTAATGCCGAGTTAAATGGAATTAAGAATGCAACCTTCTTTGCCGGCGACATGAAAAAAGTTTTGACGGAGGAATTTATTGCTATTCATGGTGCTCCGGATGTCATTATTACGGATCCCCCACGTGCCGGTATGGATTTAGATGTAGTAAATCAAATCTTAGCTGTTAGGCCTAAGAAAATAGTCTATGTTTCTTGCAATCCGGCTACCCAAGCTCGCGATTTAGCATTACTCGATGTTGCGTATGAAGTGGATGTCGTGCATCCGGTGGATATGTTCCCGCAGACGCACCATGTGGAGAATATTGTGAGGCTTATTTTGAGAGCATAAAGCATAAAGAATAAAGCAAAAAGTACAAAGCAAAAAGAACAAAGTAGGAATCCCTTTCAGGGATAACATCATGAAATATAAAAGGGCGATTTATCGCCCTTTTTGCTTCTATATTTGTACTTTTTGCTTTGTAATTTGTGCTTTACGTTTTTAAAAATGTGTCAGCAATTTTTAAAAAGGCGTATTCAACGGATCATAATCCTCTGGAGGCAAATTCATCTTACTACCTTTGAAAACGGAATCATTACTAGATTCAAATGCAGAAGTTTGATCACCTAATGCACTTAAATCGAAACTGCCACCTTCATTGTTTGAGAATGGTTGGAAGTCTAAATCACAGTATTTAGTGAATTTACCGATGAATTTTAACCAAACGCTATCAAGAGAACCAGAACGGTTTTTGGCCATAATAATTTCTCCCATTCCTGTAATGGAGTTACCTTGATCATCCGCTGTGATGCCATAATATTCTGGACGGTAGATGAACATTACCTGATCGGCATCTTGCTCGATAGCTCCAGATTCACGAAGGTCAGAAAGTTGAGGTTTTTTATTCCCTCCACGCGTCTCAGTAGAACGGTTTAATTGAGAAAGTGCGATAACTGGTACATCTAATTCTTTAGCTAATTGCTTAAGGGCACGTGAAATTTGGGCAATTTCCTGTTCACGGTTACCACTAGCTCCTTTTCCTGAACTATCACCAGTCATTAGCTGTAAGTAGTCAATAACGATGAGGTCAATTCCTTTTTGAGCCTTTAAACGCCGACATTTCGCTCTTAATTCTAAAATGGATAGAGCCGGCGTATCGTCAATAAACATATTCGCTTCGAATAATTTATTGATTTTCGTGTGTAATTGCTGCCATTCGTGTGGCTCTAATTTTCCTTTACGGATTTTTTCTGCCTCTATCTCTGCTTCTGCAGAAATGATACGATTCACCAATTGCACTGCGCTCATCTCAAGCGAGAAAAGAGCCACAGAGTGCCCAAAATCAACTGCTGCATTACGGCAAGCAGAAACGACAAAGGCTGTCTTACCCATACCTGGACGAGCCGCGATAATGATTAATTCTTGTCTTTGCCAGCCAGAAGTCAAACGGTCTAAGTCCGTAAATCCGGACGGTATACCTGTTAAACCACTTTTTTGAAGTTGTTTCTTCTCTAATTCATCCACCGCTTTCTTCAAAATATCTGACATACTTTCGTAATTCTTCCGGATATTGGATTCTGCGATGGTGAAAAGTTCTTGTTCCATTTTGTCTAATAAATGAAACACATCCGACGTATCTTCATACGATAGACGTTGGATTTCAGAAGATATTTGAATGAGCTGACGCTTTAAATATTGCTCAATGATGATTCTGGCGTGGAATTCAACGTTCGAAGTGGAACTAACACGCGAAGTTAATTGGGCTAAATAGCTGGTGCCACCTGCTTTTTCTAAGTTGCCGTTTTGCTTTAAGAAATTGTTAACAGTCAGTAAATCAACTGGTTGTGAAGCTTGGAATAATCCTTGAATCGCCTCAAATATCAACTGATGCCCTTCCTTGTAAAAAGAGGCAGGTCTAAGTAATTCGATGACGTTTGCTAAGGGTTCTTTTTCTAACATTAATGCCCCTAATAAAGCTTCCTCTAGGTCTACCGCCTGAGGTGGTAATTTTCCTAGCCCTAAATCGCTTAAACGCGTGGGCCCTGCTTGCGAACGAACGCCAGCAGACTGATTTCCTTTTTTATAAATGGATGAAGGGGTGTTAGATTCCATACCACAATTTTACGTTAAATTTTCAAAATTATCTTATAAAGGAAGATATTAAATTTCAAGAATTTCTTATTTTTACTCCCATACGATTTAAACCCATTTTTACTTGTTAGAAAAAATAATTTCCCTCTCAGAGGTCTCTCTAATTGACTTTTTAGGCGTTGCTAACGCAAATATCAATTTGTTGATTAACGCTTTTCCACAGTCCAAAATCATTGCCCGAGGTGAACAATTGACGGTTCGCGGATCGAATGATCAAATCGCTTTAGTGGAAGCTATAGTGAACTCATGTGTAGCTCATTTGGACAAACATCATACCCTTTCTGAAAAACATATGCAAAGCTATATCGATGCGGTGTTGAATCCGACTGGTGAAGAGACGGAGCAGCCTTGGGTGGAAGATAAAGATGTGCTTCTTTTTGGGAATAAAGGGATAGTTATTAAGGCCAAAACACCTAATCAACGCAAACTTGTTGACGCTGCAACGACGAATGACATCGTTTTTGCTATAGGTCCTGCCGGTACGGGTAAAACGTATACGGCGGTGGCATTAGCTGTAAAAGCTTTGAAGAACAAAGAAGTGAAGAAAATCATTATCACGCGTCCTGCGGTTGAGGCAGGGGAAAACCTAGGATTCTTGCCGGGTGATTTGAAAGAAAAAATTGATCCCTATTTACGTCCTATCTATGATGCTTTGGATGATATGATTCCGGCGGAGAAATTGAAATTCTATTTAGAAAATAGGACAATTGAAATTGCTCCTTTGGCCTACATGCGAGGTCGGACTTTAAACAAGGCGTTTATATTGTTAGATGAGGCCCAAAATACCACATCGATGCAGATGAAGATGTTTTTGACGCGTATGGGTATACAATCAAAGACAATCATCACCGGTGATAAATCTCAAGTGGATTTGCCTAAAAACCAAACTTCTGGTTTGGGAGAAGCAGAACGCATCCTTTCTGGAATTAATGGGATAGCTTTTGTCGAATTAGATGGTTCAGATGTCGTTCGTCATCGATTAGTGCGTAAAATCATCGAGGCTTATGGAAAGCAAGAAAAGTAGCATCATTCAAGCGATTAGTCCGGAGGAAATTGCACAGGTTTTTGCGATCCGTACCGAGGTGTTTGTCAACGAACAAATGTGCTTGCCGTCTGAGGAATTTGATGAATTAGACGCGGTGGCTAGACATTATTTACTATTTGAAGACGCTACACCCGTGGCAACCGGTCGCTACCGCAAAACAGAAAAAGGCATTAAGGTAGAGCGAATTGCTACGCTTAAATCTGCCCGCGGTAAGGGTTATGCTTCCCAGATTATTCAGCATATTTTTACAGAATCTGCAAAAGCATATCCGGATTGCCATTATTACTATTTACATGCACAGGTGTCTGTGATGCCTTTGTATGCTTCATTGGGATTTTCACCTTATGGAGATACGTTTATAGAGGCGGATATTGTGCATCAGGCGATGGAGTTAGAGCGCAAATAATAAAGCACAAAGTATAAAGCATAAAGTAGGATTAGCCTCCGGCTATATATTTCACTAATAAATAAAAACGGGGCTAAAAGGCCCCGATTTTATGCAAAATTTTTGCTTTTTGCTTTATTCTTTTTGCTTTTATTCGATTAGCGACTAAAATGGCAAATCATCACCACTTTCAGCCGCTAATGGAGGAAATTGATATCCACCCGCTGCTGGCGTAGGCTCCACTCCTGCTGGGATGGAACCAGTGCGATCTAATCGATACGCACGGATTTCTGTATACCAACGCTCGTTGTATTCTCTTGACTCTACATTGAATTGCACTTTAACTGTTTCGCCCTCTTGAACGGGTGCTAAATCTTGTGTTTTATCACCCCAAACGGACATACATACCTTTTTAGGGTATTGATCTTGTGTTTCGATCACAAATTCTTGCTTGATCCAGTTAGTGCCATTTTTACCTGTTCCTGTAACTTCAGGTAATTTTTTAATTAATTTTCCGCTTATTTCTAAAGCCATTGTACTGATTTTTTTGAGTTCTGTAATTCTTGGCAAGTAAGTAAATAATTGGTAATTTTACTAACCGTTTTTGGCGATGTGGTGAAATTGGTAGACACGCTACCTTGAGGTGGTAGTGCCGTTAGGTTTGGGAGTTCGAATCTCCCCATCGTCACTTTATTTTTTGTTTAATCTGTAAATCATGTTGAAGATGAAACCTTACAGTGTATTGCTTTACTATAACTATACTCCTATTCCGAATCCGGAGGAGTACCGAGTAAAACATCACCTTTTTTGTATTGAAAATAACCTTTTAGGTCGTGTTATTGTGGCAGCCGAAGGTTTGAATGGAACCGTCTCTGGTTTGAGAGCGGATTGCGATGCGTATATGCGTTGGCTGGAAGCCGATCCCATTTTTGCGGGAACTGATTTTGACTTCAAAGTCGATTACCATGAAGCGCATACGTTTAATAAACTACATGTTCGAGTAAAAAATGAAATCGTACATTCCGATTTACCCGTTGATCCTCGCGTAAGGACGGGCAAGCATTTGAAGCCAAAGGAGTTCAAGCAATTATTGAAGAATGATCCTGATGTCGTTCTGGTTGATATGCGTTCGAATTACGAGCATGAATTAGGTCGTTTTAAGGGTGCCTATACTTTTGATATGGAGAATCTACGTGATTTGCCAGAGCATGTACAGGAGATTGAGCATTTGAAGAACAAAAAAGTGATTACCTATTGTACAGGTGGTATTAAGTGCGAAAAGGCATCTGCGTATTTGATTGAAAAAGGATTTACGGACGTGTATCAATTGCATGGAGGTATTATCAAATATGGTATAGAAGAAGGTGGTGAGGATTTTGATGGTTCTTGCTATGTGTTTGATAACCGCGTTGCAACGCCAGTTAATACGGTAAACCCGGAGATTATTTCTGAATGCCATGTTTGTCATACGAAATCTGATCACATGGTGAATTGTGCTAATCCGGAATGCAATGAGCATTTAGCCATTTGTCCTACTTGTTTAAAAGAGATGGAAGGTGCTTGTTCACAGGAATGCAAAGAACATCCTAGAAAGCGTCCTTATAACGAGAAAGGGTATTATTCCAAAAACTCAGTGGGTTATTCTCCAGAACTTGGATTTAAGTCCTTTAAACGGACAGAGAAAATAGAAAAACAAAAAAAGGCTCAATTATGAGCCTTTTTTTGTTTCTGAAATAGGGTATTCTTGAATCAGTGAATTTTTTTCATCGTTTCTTTTTGGCTAAATTCTCCTGAACTCTAAATAAAGTAATCTCTTTTATGAGTTCTAAAGGCATAGGTGAATGATAGGGAAATTTAATCGCCCCTTTCGAGCCTTCATAAGGGGCTAATTCTTGTACAAAATGCTTGATTCCACTGGGTGTTGGATAAAATCCCAAATGGTTATTCCAAGCTGCGAAATGGACCAAATTGCCATTTAATTTGAATGTAGGCATTCCATAAGACATGGCTTCCTCTGTCCCCTCAGGTACGACCGAACGAATAGCGTCACGCACCTCTATTAAGATTTTTTGAGTGGCCTCCGGAAAGGTATTAATGTATTCTTCCATATTAGTTAATGTGTTTTATGGTGATATTGCGACCTCGCATTTCGATACGATCCCCTACTCTTTTGCCCTTTAATTCTATTCCAAGTGGTGATTCGATGGAAATAGCAAAGACAGTATCCAATTTTCCGTAGCCTATAGAAACATAATAAGTTTCTTGATCAGTCTCCACTAAACTGCCTTCTGAAATGATTGATGAGGTAGGCAAGTCAGCTATTCGGTCTAATTTGGCAATCGAATTAAGTGTGTTATCTACTTGCGCACTTAATTTATCCATCTCTCGTTGCATCATTTCCCGTCCGGTTTCAAATTTATCACCCGCGCTACTTTTAGTGTCAGAATCCCGGGATTCTTTTGCCAAAGCATATTCTTTACGATCTTCCTCTACCGATTTCTCTAATTGTGATCGAAGTTTTAAATGAATTTCAGACTTGGTACTTTTCATAGCAGGCTAATTACATTGGAAAATTATCAATAAATTTGCGCATGACCTATTTCTCTCTCACTGACTTAATCATTAATCCGGATGGAAGTTCTTATCATTTGAACTTACGTCCTGATCAAATTCCAGATACCCTTATTCTTGTGGGCGATCCAGAGCGTGTTCCTATGGTTTCTCACTATTTCGATGAGGTGACTGAAAAAATCCAAAAAAGGGAATTTGTGACTCATTTAGGCCTATTAAGAGGTAATAAAATCGGTGTTTTATCGAGTGGAATAGGTGCGGATAATGTGGAGATTGTGATGAATGAATTAGACGCACTTGTAAATATAGATTTTCAAACCCGTTTTGAAAAAACGGAAAAAAGGTCCTTGCAGCTTATCCGTATTGGAACTTCAGGTAGTATTCAGTCCCATATCCCAGTAGATTCGATTTTGGTTTCATCTGCTGCTATTGGATTTGATAATTTAGCCCAATTTTACGGTTTTGATTCTCCTATGTCGATAGCTGATGATGTGTTAGCCGCTTGGACTAAAGCAATTCATTACCCTCTACCCCTTTATGCAGCGAGGGCTAGCTCATCTCTTTGTGAGCAATTTATGAATTTAAATGCGTACAATGGAGTTACGCTCACTGCCCCAGGATTTTATGCGCCGCAAGGGCGCACGGTTCGATTGCCTTCCATACAACCAGATTTTTTACAGAAAGTGGCTGCGGCTAAATTAGGGGACCAAGAGATTACTAATATCGAAATGGAAACGGCAGCCTATTACGCCTTCGCAGGGGCGATGGGGCACGAAATGATTTCCTTGAATGCCATTTTAGCGAATCGCATCACGAATGAATTTTCTAAGGATCCCGAGGGTCAAATTAGGTCATTAATCGAAAAAGCTATAGCCTTAATCGCATAACGTAATCATCCATCACATAGCCATTTCCTATATCTAAGACCATTTCGTGGTCTTTGATAAATCCTTTCTTTAAGTAAAATTCAACGGCTGAATTGTGTTTGTTGACATTTAAATAGATGGATATAAGTCCCATTGAGCGAGCTTGATTACTAATCTGTTCAATAATGAAACTTCCGGCCCCTTTTTGTTTGACCGATGGTCGCAAATAGAGTTTATGCAATTTCCCATCGGTATCTGATGTCTTCTCAAAAGAGCAATACCCGATTGCATTTCCTTCTGCTTCTAGAATGGAGAACAAGTGAATTTGCGAACTAATTAATGCCGTATTGTACATCATCGGAATCATGTACAAAGTCTGCTCCTCCGTTAAAATGTGGCCATAGGTGGGTCTCCAGGCTTCTTCTGCAATTTCTTGAATGAGGGGAATGTCTTCAAGTGTCGCTCTACGTAAAATCATAGCCAAAATTTGTAAATTGCAGTCAAAATAACAACATATGAAGCCACTTATTCTCATCGCAAACGACGATTCGATCTATTCCAAAGGTATCCGCGTATTAACGGAAATCATGTCCGAAATGGGCGAAGTCGTAGTGGTGGCTCCAGATACGCATCAATC
>JACCDJ010475894.1_pt1 | contig 50424 bp, 50 predicted proteins | sample 7444481 | NCBI WGS metagenome assembly JACCDJ01 (sample SAMN15323435, study PRJNA562643) | freshwater metagenome | isolation source: river surface water | place: USA:Blue River Watershed | collected 2017-08-15
AGTTCCTGTTTTTAGTTGTCAGCTTGCTCATGATTCTGCTAATCACGAATCCAAGGTTGCTGGACGAAAACTTATCGAAGTCAAACTCGATGGCGTTCGCGTTATTACTATCGTTCATACTGATGGTAGTGTGGATCAATTCAGTCGTAACGGTAAAGAATTGGTGAACTTTGAACATATCAAAAATCAAATCAGTGCTGTTGTTAAAAAAGATCCTCCCAAATATGATCTTGTACTAGATGGTGAAGTTATGTCGTCTAGTTTCCAAGACTTAATGAAGCAAGTACATCGTAAAAGCGATGTGTCAGCAGGCGATGCTGTTCTACATTTGTTCGACTTGTGTCCTTTGAACAGTTTTCAAGAAGGCTACTGGGACAAAGATCAAGATACAAGAAGTAAATTTGTCAAAGCATGGGTAGAAAAACATCAAGCAGACTTGCCCAATGTTACCTATTTGCAAAACGAAGAAGTAGAATTAGACACCGATGCAGGCAAACTTCGATTTGCTGAAATCAATCGTCAGGCCATTGCTGGCGGATACGAAGGAATTATGATTAAAGAGCCCAATGCTCCGTACGAATGCAAACGTAGTGTGGCATGGCTTAAACTTAAACCGTTTATTGAAGTATCTTTAACGGTTACGGCTGTAGAAGAAGGCACCGGTCGTAATGTAGGTAAGTTGGGTGCCTTGGTGTGTGAAGGTGTAGATGATGGTAAATCAATCCGAGTTAATGTTGGTTCTGGCTTTAGTGATTCCGATCGCGATGCTTTTTGGGTGGATCGTGAAACCATTATTGGTCAAGTTGTGGAAGTCCGTGCCGATGCGATTACGCAAAATCAAGATGGAAGTTACTCTTTACGCTTTCCGCGCTTCTTACATTTTAGAGGGTTTGACCGTGGCGAGAAAATATGATATCCGGCGCTCAATGCACAAAGATATGTTGTATGGAGCATTACTCGAGCTTGTCAAAAATCAAAGAGTGTGGCACGAAAGTAGTGTCAGTCCTGAATACAGTCATTTGACTGAAGACGGGAAAGACGCTATTATACATGTAATAGAAGAAATGTTTAGAGGTCTACAAACAATCAATAAACAAGAAATCAACGAAGAAGCAAAGAAGCAGACCTTGGAAGCATTAAAGTGAAAATTCTCAAGTGGGCACTTATAATTTGGATATTTTTAGCCTTTTTGGTAGTTTTAGTATCTAAGACTATTTTACGGCCGCCTGGAAGAACTGAAACTTATCTGTTTTGTGCATACAATCGTGTGTTTGTTGAGTTTGAAGAAAACGGACAGCGATGGGGAACTTTAATGTTAGACTTAGATGGCAGGCCGATTCCTTGCCACGAACAAAAAGAAGTTGAGATTGGAAATACAATTTAAGGAAACACATGACTAATCCATTTAGAGATCAAGAAAAATTTATGCGGGCCTGTGATCAGAGCGTAGACGAGTACAACGAAGCACAATACAAACTTTACCTTAACCTTATGGAAGAGGAATGGAAAGAACTAAGAGTAGCTCTTGATAACGGAGATCGTGTAGAACAATTGGACGCACTACTCGATTTTATTGTAGTTACAACTGGTGCTATTCATAGTGCAGGATTCGACGGCGAAGGCGGTTGGAAAGAAGTTATGCGTACTAACTTTGCTAAAATCGATTCTGAAACAGGCAAAGTACGCAAACGTGAAGACGGAAAAGTCCTAAAACCCTTGGGTTGGACTCCGCCTGAATTAAATAATTATTTAAACAAGGAGTAAACTATGTTTGAAACAACTTATGGCGGCACATATCGCTCAGCCACACAAATTAATTCTGCTATGGCCAGGGTTTACGGTCATATGGGATTGGCAGTTATCACTTCAATGATCGTTAGTTTTATTGTAGGAAATAGCGCAGCCCTGTTGGCTTTCTTTTTCACTGGCGCAATGAAGTGGGTAGTAATTTTTGCTCCCCTTGTAGCAATCCTGGGTGTTAGCTTTGCAATGGAAAAAATGAGCAAAACTGCTTTACAAATTTTCCTACACGGTTTTGCTGCTCTTATGGGGCTTAGTTTTGCCACTATCTTTGTAGTTTATAACATGGGCAGTATTGTATCGGCATTTATGAGCGCCGCAGTATTGTTTGGTGTTATGAGTTTTTATGGATACTTTACCAAAAAGGATCTAACAAGCATTGGACAATTCTTGTTTGTTGGATTGATTGCAATTATTATTGCCAGCATTATCAATATTTTTATCGGTTCAACAATAATGCAAATGGTTATTAGTGCCATTGCTGTTATTGTGTTCCTTGGATTGACTGCTTACGATACACAAAAGATTCGAGAAATGGTCAGTGTCGATGGCGACGGTAAAATGGAAATTGCTGGTGCATTGACTCTATACTTAGACTTCATTAACTTGTTCTTGAGCCTACTACAGCTATTTGGCGATAAGAAAGACTAAAATGCGTAACCACTACTGGACATGTTCAAAGTTTGCCGACTGGCTTCGAGGTACTACTAAAGGTGGTGCCAAGACCAGTGAAGGCTGGGACGAATGGGAAAAGCGAGCCAAAGCCGCTTATCCTTTCCGGTGGTGGCTTGCTGAAGAAGGCCTAGACTATGTGCAAAAGGTAGTTTACTTTATTCCAGACAAACTATATGAGCTCAAGTACTACATTAATAATCGTTGGGTCACTAAAACACATGCTCTCACGGCTCATCCTCGTGATATACCTCGTGGTGAGTGGCGCGATGTTGGGAATCGTTTTCTCCCATGTCTCTTTAACGAACTTGTTGACTATGTTGAAGTTGAACTAGCTTGGTGGCATGTCGTTTGGGATGAAGAAGCACGTAAAAAATTTAAGAGCCCGTGGTATGCTACAGGTTGGTTCCGCTGGCGTACATGGCGTAATCCAGAATGCGGAATTGCCAATTTAGAGTGGCAACGCAAACTTATTCACGATGACGAATACTGTAAAGACGAAAAGTATTACATGAAGCCAACTCCACAAGCTGTCAAAGCACAGGAGATTTTGGATCTTTATATTTGGTGGACACAAGTTTATCGCAATCGCCCAGACCCGTATGAAGCTAGTGGGTGGAGTGCAGCGTGTGAGGCACAGCGTCTTGCCAATGGCGGTAAATTAAGTTTTAGTACTTCCAAAGATCCAGTGCTTAAAAAGCAAAGTGACAAGGCGCATAAATTACTTCAAAAGATTGAAGCGGCTTACGAAAAAGAAGACGAAGAAATGATGATCCGTCTTATTAAAGTTCGCCACGGTTTATGGACATAGAGATTATACACGATCCTAGTAAAGAAAGATGGATTGCGGAAGTTTGGGAACCTCCGCACCCTAACTGGGACTTCCGAGAACCTTATCCAGAAGAAACGTATATAGAAATAAATCAGTGGTGCATAGCTAACTTAGGTTACCATGCACGTACTTCCTATCATGTATTTGAATTTGAAAAACGTTCAGACCTAGACTGGTTTCTATTACGCTGGAACTAACTACAACATGAACGAAAAAATCATCTGGCTTAGACAAGCAAAACAAATATTAGACCGCACTGGACCAGGTATGTGCTTGGCAAAATGGTTACAAGTGACATTACATTTACAAAATGGTCACACTCATAGTTGCCATCATCCTAATACGCACAAGATTCCTTTAGAAGAAATTCAAGAAGATCCAAGTGCGCTGCACAATACAAAATTTAAAAAAGAACAACGTAAAATGATGATGACTGGTGCCAGACCAGAAGAGTGTCATTTTTGCTGGCAAGTAGAAGATAGCGCACCTGCTGACAGCGATATCTTCAGCGACAGAGTATACAAAAGCACAGACGAATGGGCAGGTAAGGATCAGTATTTTAATGTTATGTATACAGGTTGGGAACGCAACATTAAACCAACCTACTTAGAAGTTAGTTTTAGCCACGCTTGTAATTTTAAATGTGCATACTGTAGTCCGCACATCAGTTCTAAGTGGATGGAAGAGATTGAAAAGTTTGGAGGATATCCAACTACTTTACAATATAACAACTTAGAACATACAAAACACCAAAACAAAATGCCTATTCCGTTAAAGGAACACAATCCATATGTTGAAGCATTTTGGAAGTGGTGGCCAGATGTTTATGAATCGCTGCACACTTTTAGGATCACAGGTGGCGAACCGTTGATGAGCAAAGACACATTCAAAGTGTTGGATTATATTATTGAAAACCCTAATCCAAATTTAGAACTTGCCATTAATAGTAACTGCGTTTTGCCCGATAAATTGTTTGACAAGTTTCTTGAAAAGATTAAAATTATCCAGGAAAATAAAGCTGTTAAAAAGTTTACTCTGTTTACCAGCGCCGAAGCATACGGCAAACGTGCAGAGTACATTCGTAACGGAATGGACTATAATATTTGGTTAGATAACTGTCACAAGTTTTTAGAAGAAGTTGATGCTAATTTTAGTATTATGTCAACTTACAATGCACTTTCAGTTACATCTTATACAGAGTTTTTAAAAGATGTTTTGATTATGAAGTTGAAATTTCATAAGGAAAACAGAACTATCAGTTTAGATATTCCGTACTTAGACAATCCAAAATGGATGAGTGTTAGAATACTGCCTACTGAATTTAAAGAGTTGCTAGTAAAGCAAGTAGATTTCATGAAGAACAACCATTGTCAAGGCAAAGGATTCCAAGGCTGGGAAGTTAATAAATTGGAACGTATCCAATTTTTAATTCCTGAAACCCGTGATCCAAATAACTTAAAAGATTTTGGGCTGTTTTTCGATGAACATGATAAACGACGCGGAACCAATTTTTTGGAAACATTCCCAGAACTAACCGATTTGTATAACTACTGTAAAAGCACCACTTGACAAGTATTCAGATTGGTGCTACAATATACATATTGTTAAACATAAGGAGTGTTCGAAATGGCAAAGACTGCAACCAAAACTCGTGTTACTAAAAAGCAAGTAATTGCTCACCGTACCCGTGCTGTTAAAGATACCAGCCCAACTTGGGACGGTTGCGAGAATTGGGGTGCTGATCAATTTTATAGCCATTTCCGCCGTGCTATGGATTACTACCGTTTGGAAACTGATGGTAAGTTTTCCAAACCTGCTGTAGTTAAGTGGCTCGAAACCCAAAAGGCCGCTAAAGAACACATCACTGCTATCAAAAAAATCAAGGACAGTCGCATTAGTGGTACAATGGGCGCAGTTGCGTCTTGTCTACTTCGCGGTATGACTCCGCAACGTCCTGACTTCAACCAAGGTCGTGACTCTGCTGAATGGCTTCGTAATGCTATTGTAGAAGCAATTGAGCAAGGCAAGTACGATATTGAAGAAGAAGAAAAGAAAGAAGTTAAGTCAACGGCTCCTGTAGTTACGATCCAAGAACGTGTTCGTGAAGCCACTTATGCTATGACTACAGAACTTGAAGATGCATACGAAGCATGGCAAATTGATCCAGAATCCTTTGACCCTAAAGCATTTAAGGTACTTAACCTTCTTAAAGGAAAACAGGCTAAAGCAGCACACGCTCGTATTATTCGAGATTTTTACGGACGCGAACTTGCAGAACTTTTGGAACTCGCAAGCGGTAAAGCCGACGAACAATTGAAAGAAGGTTACAGCCATCGTAGCCGTAAGCATATCAAAAAACTGATTGAGTTTTTGCAAGAAATCGAATCGGCTTGCAATATGCTGATGCAAGAAGCCAAGGTTAATAAAAAGCCTAGAGCTAAAAAGGCAGTACCTGCTGAAAAAGTTGTTGCTAAACTCAAATTTAAAAAGACTGATGAGCCACTTAAACTGGTTAGTATCAACCCTGCAGACATTTTGGGTGCTAAGGAATTGTGGATTTATAACACAAAAACTCGTAAACTTGGCAAGTATGTTGCTAATGAGTACACAGAGCTTGGTGTTAAAGGCACTACAATTACTGGTTTTAACGAAGCGCAAAGTATTTGCAAAACAATTCGTAAACCAGAAGAAAAACTCAAAGAGTTTAAAGCAGCTGGTAAGGTTGTACTTAGAAAGTTCTTGGAAGACATCAATGCTACGGACACACGCATGAACGGACGCATTAATGAAGAAACAATCCTACTTAAAGTAGCATAAAATAGGGCCTACGGGCCCTATTTTTTTGACTTCTCGTTGCTCGTAGTTCTAGATAAATACTGGACGAGAGAGCAATTATGAGCCAAATTTTTACCATTCAAGACGATAAAGTTGTTATTAAAACCCTTGCAGTAGAACAAATACAAGGGGACGTTTCTGTCGCAGGAACACTAACAGTAAATTCAATTAAAGTTCTAGAAGAGCCAAAAACCGCACTCGCCGATGACTTTGGCAATTGGAGCTCTTTAGAAGAAACCGAATTATACGACAAAGGAATTTCCTGGACATGGGGCGTTGAAAAAGTATCTTTAGGATACAGAAGCGGTGCCCGCATGTGGTCTAGTGCAGACTTCGACCTTGCCGGTAACAAATCTTTTATGATCGACGGAGTTCCTGTCCTAAGTAAAGACAGCTTAGGCGGCGGAATTACTAAAAGTAATTTAAAAGAAATTGGCTCTCTAAGACATTTAACTGTTAACGGTGATGCTACTATTGCAGATTTTGCGGTGTTTAACAGTTCTTTTGGAAGGTTAGGACTTAATACAGACAGTCCAAACGGCGTATTGAGTGTGGTAGATAACAACGTTGAAGTTGTAATTACATCACCAAGAGACAATGTTGCCCAAGTTGGTACTTACACCAACCACGATTTAGAACTTATAAGCGATAACTTACCACGTATTACTTTGAAAAATAACGGTGAAGTGGTATTTGGCGATGAACGCACTAAAAATGCAAATGTAAAAATTTACGGTACATTAACTGTTGATACAGTTGTAGCGGATAATCGCATCGACCGTTTTAGTCCTTTGGAATTTAAAACAAGCAAGGACAGAGGAATCTACGGACAAGGTTTAATTTGGACTGGTACAGGTAGTATGCGTCAGCTTATTATGAAAGCTGATCCAGACAGACTATGGAGTACAGAGTCTATCGAGTTAGCCGAAGATCAAAGTTTTATGATCAACGGAAGTTCTGTTTTGTCTGCTAAGGGCCTTGGACCAAATGTAACCCAGTCTAACTTATCTAAGTTAGGTACATTAGATGAACTTAATGTTGCCGGCGAAGCAACATTCTATGAAAGAATAAACGCAACTAGATCTGTAATTGATGCCAAGGTTATTCAGTTTACAGACAATACAGAATTTACAATTAGCAACGGACTATTAAGTTCAAATAACAAGATTCAATTCCAAGTTAGCGGACTTGATAAGTTTTACGCAGATCAAAACGAAACAATCATCGGTGATGTAAGAAGCAATCGAAATGTCATTAAAATGTTTGGTTCGTTAGCCATTGGTATTAACACACCGCCAGAAGATGTTGATTTGGCAGTTAGTGGAAATATTCAATTTGCAAATAAGAAGTTTACTACTGGACCAAGTGTTCCTACATCAGGCGATCATACCAAAGGCGACATCTGCTGGAATTCCAACCCAACACCAGACAACTACGTTGGTTGGATTTGTACCGAAAGCGGTGCACCAGGACAATGGTTACCTTTTGGCATGATTGCTCGCCAATAACATTGACTCTAAAAATCAATACTGTATAATTACATTATGCGGCCTTAGGCATTCACCCCGCAATATAAATTCTGCATGTCATCAAACTTGCTACTTTTATAAAGGAGAGAAGAGATGGCAAAATATTACTCAACAAAAACTTATGGCAACGACAGAGGGCTGTCATGCTGTTTTAGACAATGGCGTGCCACACATAGCCATTGCTCATTACTACATGGTTACTCAATTGGTATCAAACTTGTGTTCGAATGCGACACATTAGATGAAAAGAATTGGGGCATGGACTTTGGTGGATTGAAAGATTTCAAAGCATGGGCAGACTGGATGTTTGACCACACTACTGTAATCGCCGAAGATGATCCACTGCTAGATAGATTCAAAGCAATGGCAGGCTGGAGTAGCGATCCAGAACATGATGGCAATCAAGAACGTGTACAAGCCGAACCTTTCCGCCGTAGCGGTGCGTGTGATTTACGCATTGTAGAAGGCGTTGGTTGCGAGCTATTTGCCAAAATGTGCTACGAAAAAATGGATTGGTTGTTAAAGAACGGTAACCATCGTTATCCGCTCAATCCAACTGTAAGAATTAAATCCGCAGAAGTATTTGAACATGCAGGAAACTCAGCGATCTACGAAGGCTAAATTTTGGAGACTGTGGGTCAAAGCCCTTGGTGAGAAAGCAGGCAGTTCGGACAAGGAAGCGGACCGTATTGCTTGCATTCGTACAGTAATTGTGTTAACATACATTATCACTAACATTTTTATCGTCGCAGGCGTTATAAGGCACTGGTAATGGCTAAAATTGGTTTCGCATGTAAATGGATCGACTTTCCGCATCAAGTTGATGGTATTAAACCCAAAGATGATGCTAAACAATACAATACAGGTAGCACTACAATTACTTGGTTAAATAGACAAACCAAGGATGTTGCAGAACAAAAACTGTGGGATATTGCTATCCAAAACATGGAAGCAACTAGGTTGCTTGTTGAACGAGTAGGAAATTTAGATGAACCCCTCCGTATGGTCCGACTTAGCAGTGATATTCTTCCTGCTTACACTCATAGCGACTGGAGTCATTTTTATAAGCGAAATGATGTTCTGGCACTATTGGCCAGAGGATTTCAAAAAATCGGAGACATGGCTCGTAGTAAACAAGTACGCCTTTCTTTCCACCCTGGGCAGTACACTGTGTTGGCTAGCGATAACATCAATACGGTTAATAGAAGTATAGAGGAGTTTGAATATCATGCAGATATGGCCAAGTTCATGGGTTACGGTAAACAATTTCAGGACTTTAAAATCAATGTCCACATCTCGGGTCGAGCCGGTCCAGAAGGTATCCGACAAGCCTATAAGAGACTCAGTCCAGAAGCCCGTAACTGCATTACCATCGAAAACGAAGAAATAAGTTATGGATTGGATGATTGCCTTTCTATTTCTGACATTGTCCCTATTGTGCTTGATATTCATCATCATTGGATCCGAGAAGGAGAATATATCCAATGTAATGATCCAAGAACGAAAAAGGTTATTGACAGTTGGCGTGGTGTGTGTCCTGCTATGCACTACTCCGTATCTAGAGAAGATATTCTCACAGGACATTGTTCAAACACTTTGCCGGATCACAAAACTCTGCTAGAGTCAGGACACAAGAAACAAAAGCTCAGAGCACACTCTGACTTTTATTGGAATAAGGAATGTAATAATTGGGCAATAAGTTTTCTAGACCAGTTCGACATAATGTGCGAAAGCAAAGGCAAGAACCTCGCCAGTATGGGACTGTACAAACAATGGAAGGGAATAGCATGACAACTAGAGAAAAACTAATCAATCATGTTGAGCATCTTAAAGAAAAACACGACGAGTTAGACAAACAAATCCAAGAATTGTACAATCATCATACAGACGATTTTAAAGTCGAAGATCTTAAAAAGAAAAAGCTCAAACTCCGAGATGAGATTGAGCAAACAAATCGTAAAATTAACGATATAAAATAAAAGGGCCTTAAGGCCCTTTTATTATGCCTTAGGCTGTTTTGGAGCTCTTGGTTTACGTGGTCTTGCAGAACCTTGTTTCTTTGGTCCAGCAGGTTTTTTGCCTGCTTTCTTTTTTGGTTCTTTTGCAATACTAGTAATAACAGCTTCGCTTGCTTGTTCAACAATCGCCGCGCCGCCGGCGGGCTTTTGTGCAAGAGCAATATCAGCAGTATCAACAACAGGTGTTTCTACTTTATACGGTGCTTCTGCGGCAACAGGCTGTTCTGTTTTTCCAAATAGCTTCTTGAAGAAATTGATCATAATGAATCTCCTTGTTGACTATTTAGTTTTAAATATGTTACTATATTAAAATATTATGCAAAACACACCAATAATTACAGTTACCTGCTTGCGAGATTTACCCTTGCTAGATTTACAGGCGCAATCCATAAATCTATATTTGGACATAAACTGCCCTGTTTACATCGTTGTTAATGAAGACGACACATCACAATGGTTTAAAGAATTTGATTCCAAATACAGACACTACTACGACAAGCATAAATTAGTAATTTTTACAAAAAAAGATTTTAACAATAATTGGAAAGACTGGGTACCTAGTCAAACTAATCCATGGGCAGTTGGATGGGAAACACAACAAGTTTTGAAATTAGCAGTTTCCACAAAAATCCAAGCAAAACAATTCATGATATTAGACACACAGAATGTATTAATACGTCCGTGGAGTCCTACACAGTACGGCTACATTAATAATAAGATTCCTGCAAGGCAAGGAACATTTGTAATGCCAGAAAACATTTGGCAACAATATTCAAAAAGTCTAGGCTTGTTTACTGAACCTAGTAAAAAATACCTAATGTCCGTTTGCACTCCACTGTTTCTCAGCAAACATTTATGCGATAGTTTAATTGAAAATAGAGGCGGTGTTGAACAATTTGCACATTGGTTTAAACATGCATCAAGTGTAAAAAGCGAATTTATTCTTTACAATATCTGGGCAGAGAAACAAGACGGCTTTTGGAACCATCACTATTTTGTTCCTGAAATAGAAGATTGGGCAAATCCTTACTTGCGAGACTGCTACTCAGAAGAAGAATTTTTAGCATTTTATAACTTTTTAGGAATGCACAAATTACACTTCTGGGCTAGTATTAATCACAGAGCCTGGGGAAATATGAGCAATAGTCAGTACAGCAGGCTATGTAAGAAGTTTCAAGACTACGGATTAAGGCCAAACTTTGACGATTACAGAAGCAGTTATATTGACCTTAAATTTTAAATAAATATGCCAAGTGCCGATTTGCCGTTAGTCACATTGACTGTATCACTTGAAAACTGGGAAAGCAGTGATTTCAGGATCCTCGGACGCCCAGTTGACCACTTGGCAGAATATTTATATGTATAATTTTATCAAATACGTAATTAACGAAAATAAGAAAAAAACTCTTGTTCAGGCACCATTGCCTTATCCACGAAACGGATTGGGCAAAAGTTTAAGTCGAGCAGCTATAGATTATCATTACGGCAAACTTTACAAAACGTATGTTGACCGATATAACGAAGGCGAAGGCGATCCCACTTTTAACGAAGCCGGTGCGTTTTTGCACCAAATCTACTTTACACAGTTTCGTAAACCCACAAACTCAAATAAACCTGACGGTTCTGCCAGCGAGTTTATAACCAAGCATTTTAAAACTTTTGAAAAATTTAAAAGCGAATTTGAAAAAGCTGCTATGAAAATACAAGGCAGCGGTTGGGTTTATTTGTCAGATAAGGGCGAAATTAAGACTATTGTTAACCACGAAATCAAGCAAGACATTGTTTTACTGATTGACTGGTGGGAACATGCTTGGGTGTTAGACTACCAAGCAGACAAGAAAAAGTACCTAGAAAACCAGTGGAAAATTATTGACTGGAATGTGATTTCGGGTCGAGTTGGTCTATCGTCTTAAGACTACTTACTGGCATATCCCAAACTTTACGTGATTCAACACCTTTGCTTTGTGCAAATTTTTTAGCATCGCAATTACCGCAAACGTGATAAACGCTGTTGTTTAATCGCTTTGGATCCATATTTCCGCGATCTCGTTTGAAGATTCCACTACAACAGTCGCATTGAAAGATTAAGACTGTTTTCTTACGCATATAGGCATGCAATGTGCCATACTTGCTCTTGCGATAATGGCTGGTTTGTGCGTATTCTTGTCCTAAGTACATAACGTATTTACATTAAGATTATAAAAATGTTTTGCTAAATATGATATCGAGGGCATAAAGTGATCAATATCTCTGAATCAGCAAAAACAAAAATTAAAGATTTGCTATATGAAGAAGGCAATCCTAATTTAGCGTTACGTACTTTTGTCCAGGGTGGAGGCTGTAGCGGATTTAGCTACGGCTTTACTTTTGACGAAGTAGTCAATGAAGACGATTTTGAAATTCCTTTAGATGAATTTAAATTACTTGTAGACAGCATGAGTATGCAGTATCTACAAGGAGCAGAAATAGACTATAAAGAAGAGCTTATGGGCTCTCAGTTTACAATAAAAAATCCTAATGCAGTTACAACCTGCGGATGCGGTTCCAGTTTTGGAGTATAATATAAATGGCAAAGCAAATTATTGATATTGGTGTACAAGGTAACGACGGTACTGGCGACAGTATTCGCGAATCGTTTAGAAAAGTTAATGATAACTTCGCAGAATTGTATGCCATTTTTGGTGTAGAAGGTGCGATTAACTTTACAGATTTAAGCGATGCACCCAATTCATATACATCTAACCAAATAATAATGGCTAACCTTGCAGGTGATAAACTCACTGCAAGAACTATTGTTGCTGAAGGTGCGTTAATTTTAGACGATTCAGATGAATCTGAATTAAGATTAAGTGTTGGTTCGCAAGGTCTATCAGACGACACAAGCCCATCTTTATCATATTCTTTAAATGCCAACGGATTGTCCATATTCAATATGGCAACTCCTTCGCAAACTATTGCACAGAATTTATTAGAAGATAACCCTGGTATTGGCGCAAACGTTAATGCAGTATTTGATAAAATGGTTATCAATAAAGAGTATGGAGACGAACATTACTTACAAGTTGATACTACTGGAGCCGTAACTGGTCCGTTACTAATTAGAGACGAACCACAGTTTCCTAACTTCATAGATCCTAACTATGACCCGGATCTTACTGGCAACTTTTTAAAGAATGAAGCAGTACAACGCCAACATGTAGTTTATCGTGGTGGTGATACAATGACTGGTCCGCTTACACTAAGCGATCACCCAGCACCTTTACAAGGCTACGGTACTCCAAACGGTCAAGGCGACTTACAAGCTGCTACTAAATTCTATGTTGACAACCAAACATTCTCTAGTGCAGTTAACTTGTATGTTAGCCAAGCAACAGGCGACGACTTGCAACAAAAGACTCCTGTAGGTAAAGAAGGTCGTTTCTGGCAATATGCTTATAAGAGCATTGGCGCAGCATGTTTAGCTGCAGAAAATTTACAGTCCATTGCTAACATTGAGCCAGGTCCTTACAGACAAAGATTAAGTTATACCATTGGACCGGACCAATACTTTAGTACCATTACTGATAGATATCTACAAGACGGTAATACTGCTGTAGCAGGGTATCAAGATGCGTTTGACTTATTACAGTTAAACAAAGATTTTATTCAAGCAGAAACCATTGCATATATTAACAACAAGTATGTTAATACATTCACTTACGACAAGGCTAAGTGCCAACGAGATGTTCAATTAATTTTAGAAGCCGTTGGTTACGACATTGTTCTTGGAACAAATTTTAGTTCAAATAGAGCCGCAACATTTTACTTTAACGGTACCGGCGATAAAGTTTTAGGAACACAGTTAATTCAAACTATTGAAGCTATCAAGTATGTTAAAGATGAAATTATTAATTTCTCGTATGACAATACTGCATTGAGTTTCTACATAGGTCAAGTTATTGATGCTTTATGTTTTGACTTAGTATTAAAAACTAACTATCAAACTTTACAAATTTCAAATTTATTCCCTAACTCTGGTTCAAATATTAGTGTTCCAGAGCTTGTCGAAGTATTGCTTGATCTACAAGACAACATTTTAGAACTACCTGCTGTATCTACAATCCCTGGCGCAGTTTCATCAATCCAGACCAATATTAACACTATGATTAATATTGTTACTAAAGATGAATTTGCAGAAGTTTTATTCGAAGAACAACCAGATTCCACAGTTGGTCAACTAAGTGCTAGAGATCTGTTAATTGCAAACATTCCATTCTTGCAAGCTGAAACTATTGCGTTCCTAGGAGCAGAGTTTCCAAACTTGTCTTATGACAGAAATGCCCGTAAGGAAGATATCAAATACATACTTTGGTCACTAACATATGACTTCATGTACGGTGGCAACAGTCAAAGCGTGTTCACTGGGTTGACATACTGGAATGGCACACAACAGCTTATTTCTTCGTTTGAGGTAACACCATTCCTTGCTGTGCTAGACTATATGAAGTCTATTATTCAATCTGTTGTAAAGAGCGATAGTCCAGGAACAGTATATCAGCAAAGTGTTAAACAGTATAGAAACGAAACATTGCTAGAAGGTGAAGATGTAATACCTTCTGTTCTTTCAAACATTGATGTTATCAAAGATGTAATTGAAGATTATACTAATGCACCTAGTGTTGTTAATCCTTTATTCACATCTGCGGCAAGTGCTTTAAAGACTGCTAGAACGGCTATATTAGCAAACAAGTCAAGTTTTCAAGCTGCTTCAATCAGCTATGTTGAAAATAACTTCCCTGTCATCAACGACCCAAGTGTTTTATTAGCAATCGATGATAGGATTACCCTTATTATTGACTTGTTGACTTTAGGTATAGAAACAAGAAACCCATCATCTTACAATGCTCCTCTTGGAATATCTGATGGTTATCAAGATGCAAAAACTCTTGCACTTAACAACTTAGATTTCATTTCAGACGAAGCATATGGCTGGTTAGCTACAAACTATCCTAGCTACGTGATAGACGAAGCTCAGTTTAAGAGACACATTGTCGATGCAGTTGAAGCAAGTATTTACGATTTGTACTATGGCGGTAACTCAGCAGCTAGATACAAAGGAACACAACTTCAAATAGATAATCTTGGAACTGTAGAGTTCTTAGAAGCATTAAGTTTTGCTGGTTCTTTATTAACACTAAACGTTATTCAAAATACTGCACCTGGAGTAACTTACAGTTCTACTCCTCAGTTCATTGACGCAATCGCTTACCCTGACGGAGGATTGGCTTCTACGCCATTAGGTCTATCTTTTAGTTACATTAGTACTATTGCAGACGGTGGTGAAGGCCCAACTTTACTCAACCCTAGTCTTGCAGGATACAGTTCAACATTCGTAAATGCTAGAAACGTTATTGAATTAAACAAGAGCGAAATTGCTGTTAACACTACAGATTGGTTAGATGAAAATTACAAAGGTGGTTTCAACTACGACGAAGCCACATGCTACAGAGACGTTGGCTTAATTGTAGATGCCATGAGTATCGACTTAATCACTGGCGGAACTTACCAATCTATCAATGCAGGTAAGAGCTATTATCGTAATGCCAGTGCAAGAGCTATTGCTATTGGTACTCAGTACAAAGAAACTCTAGATGCAATTAGATTTGCAAAAGGACTACATTTACAAGTTCTAAATCAAACTACCGCAAACCGTTTCCAAACATTAGTTTCACAAGTTTTAAATCCTTCCAAGACTGCATCATCAGCGGCAATCGCGGATCTAGTAACCAACGTGGATACTATGATAAACATTATCGAAGGTGGTGTTGGTGTTGCACCTACTCCAACTTTTGGTACAGGTATTTGGAACATTGTTATTAGCAACGGTGGTAACGGATATGTAGACCAAGGTAGCCCAGGTAACAACGACATTATTGCAGCCAAGGTATTAGTCGGTATAGACTCTACAGCTTATGGTAGCATTGTAAAATATTCTCCAGGCACCAGCGCAAGTGGTGACACCATCCAAGTACGTTTAACAAAACCTGGATTCTTCCAAATTGGTGAACAAATTGAATTCGGTGAGACTGTTAGAGATCAACACATTACAATTTTTGTTGAAAGCGGAATTTACTTTGAAGACTATCCAATTAAACTAGCCGCTAATACAAGTATTAAAGGCGACGAGTTCCGTAGAACTATTGTAAGACCAAAAGATAGAATTTCTCAATCCCCATGGAGGAAAGTGTTCTTCTATCGAGATGCAGTTATTGATGCATTGGAATTAGGTCCTATTAATTATGATTTAGATTATGCTACACCTGCATCAATCGATTTAGGTGGAACAACTAACAAAATTGTTATTACACTAGGTACTGGACAAGTTCCTGGAGCATGGGTAGGAAAAATCCTAATGGATGACTACGGCTCCAAGACTGCTACTGCAACTTCGAATACCAACAATCGTGTAACAACGTCAACTAATCACGGATTTACTGTAAACGATCCTGTTATATTTAGAGGCACTACATTTGGAAATTTACAAGCAGGCAAGATTTACTATGTGGTATCAACACCAACACCAACAACATTTACTGTAACTGAAAAAATTGGCGGAAGTGTTGTTACATTAGGTACTGCTACAGGTTCAGTATTAGTCATGCGCTCTGACAGAAGAGGTAAAGCAATTATTGATTCTGTTAGCGGTAACTTTATGAACTGTAGTGTCATTTACCCGTTCAATGCTGCAATAACACTTACAGCAGGTAATTGGCATTTATACGACCCATTAAACTACGGACGTCACTATTTGACTAATCCTTTAGATGCAACTAGTGAAGCAAAGAATAACAAATTAATCGATGCATTCTTATGTAACGATCAAGTACGTATTAGCAATATGACATTCCAAGGACATGGCGGTTTTGCCATGGTACTTGACCCAGAAGGACAAATTAAGACCAAATCACCATATGGACAGGTATGTTCTTCATTCTCGCAATCAAACAACCGTAAACGTTTTGCTGGTGGACAGTTTGTTGACGGATTTACTGGACGTTTAAGAGGTACCATTGTTTCTATTGAATACGATGGTGTTGAGAACTACGATCTAAGTCAACTAATTCCTGGAACAAACTATACTCCAAATTCAGGAACTTACACTTACAATAACGTTGCTATCAAAGGCATCGAACTAACAGCTACAAACACTTATGTTAGTACTAACCAAATTAAGTTAAACACTGTTGTTAACTTGGTCGTTGGTTCAGCAATCACGTTTAGCGGAACTGCATTTGGTGGAATCGAAACTGGCAGAAGATATTACATTACAAACATTGATGCTCCTAGTGGAAACCTCATTAGAGTCAGTAAAACACAAGGCGGCACAGTTGTTACGTTATCCAATGCATCTGGTTCTATGTCTGCTATCACAGGCGGTACAGGTGCAACTGCAAATATTACAGTTACTAACGGATTAATTACAAACGTTGTTTCAAATGTACAAGGCGAGTACTACAAAGAAGGCGAGTGGATTACTGTTGATCCTAGCTTAATTGGCGGCACCGGTTCAGGATTCTTAGTTCCTGTAAATGGTGTAAATGGTAAGGGATTAATTGTAACAGTACAAGGATCAACTAACAGCGGTTTAGAATTACGTCCGCCACAGCCTCCATGTGCATTCTTTGTTGAAGGAAGTCGTTATCAAATCAACGATGTTGTAAGTTGGAATCCAAATGCGCCAGGCGGTGCAAAAGTTGTTCTAAAATTAGACGTAGCAACTCCTTACAATGCCGCTGGTGTTTATAACAACGAAATTTGTTATAGAGATACTGGTCTAATTTTAGATGCAGTGGGCTATGACTTTGTTCTTGGATCGAACTATCAAACAGTTAAAGCAGGTATTTCTTATACTAGAGGCACAGCTGCATTAGTTATAACAAACCAAAAAACTCAAACTCTTGCAGGTTTAAACTATGCTAGAGATTTAGCTGTTACAGAATTATCTGATCCTGCAGAAATTTCTTCTTTACAGAATTCAATGGCTGTTATTAACACCATTATAGAACAAGGTATAACTGCTGCACCAGCAGTAACTTATCCAACTGTAACTGGTTTAACTACTAGTGATGCTGCTAAATTAAAAGATAATTTAGTTGCAAACAAAGCATTCATACAATCAGAAGTTAATGCGTATATCGCATCAACATATAACCTAAAAAATTATCCTGCATATAGCGCAGTTAAAGCAACTAGAGATGTTGGTTATCTAGTCGAAGCTATGATTTACGATATTATGTACGGCGGCAACTCAATGACTTATGATGCTGCCGAAGCATACTATTCTAAGCTAACACTACAAAGTGAAATTACTGGATTAGAAACTCTTTATGTCGATGGTATGACCAGACTAATAACTGTGTTGCAACAAATTGCCACAAACACTAGTGTTTCAAGATCAAACGGTAACGTGTTGTCGCAAACAATCAACGCAGGATATATTATTAGTTCTGGAACAGCAGAATATACAAAAATTACAACATTAGTTAACATTGTTAAAGACTATATTGCTGACGGTGATTTTGATTCTCCTACAACAAGAACTGCTCCTGACTTAGGGTCACTAGGTCCTTCTTATAGTGTAGCAGTTTCTGATAAAGCTGCGTTGGATGCTGCAAAGTCAGCTATTCAAGATAGTGTAATTAATTTCTTGAACGACGGCGGCTTGCTAGGAATCAATATTGAAATGGGCGGTAATAAGTCCATGCTTGCAAACGACTTTGCAATGATTAACGACTTAGGCTATGCTATTGTTTGTAAAAACGGTGGCGTTTCAGAACAAGTTTCAACATTCACATACTATTGCCATACACACTATTGGGCGGCAGATGGAGGTCAAATCCGTTCTGTAGCAGGTTCAAATGCTCACGGTACATACGGTTTACGTGCTTCTGGTTACGATATTACAGAAAAGCCTGATGCTGTAAACTTGGCAAATGACATGATTCAAGTTGCTCGCATTTACAAACAAGGACAGTTTGCAAGCGAGATGACTCCAACACCAACTAAACAGGCGTTGAGTGTTTATGTTAACGGCTATAGTTACATTCCAACAAATACAAGCGAATTGGAAATCGATCATAGTATGTCCGGTGGATCTATTATTCGTTATGAAATTAGTTCTATTGAACATACTGTTGTAACTATTGGTCAAAATATTTTAAAACTTAATTTAAGTACAGCAGGTAACAACGGAACTTCGAGTACAGGTCTAGCATTCCAATTGTATGACGGACAAATGGTTACTATCCGTACTTTACAAAATATTAAGTTTGACAATATTGCCAACGTTAACCCAACTCGTCCAAGTACTGCGTTACAATATAATGATAACTTAGCAGACATTTATCGTATTCTTGCTTATAACTTAAACGAGTCTACTGGTGAATTATTGGCAAGTAACGTGGCTATTTTAGGTAGTGACAGTTCTTTCAACTATTACAAGTTTACAACTGATTTAAGTTTCTTAGGTCAACTAGACTGGGATCAGGCTTTAGAAATTACTGGAATAAGCGGTAACGGTTCCACTGTTACAGTAACCTATGATACTCAACCAAGTGCTCCTTATATAGTTGGCGAATTCATAACTGTATCCGAAGTTATAGACGACAGCGTATCAGGAACTGCATATAACGGTGCATATCGAGTAACAAACTGTACAACAACACAAGTACAGTTTTCTAGTACAGTAACCGCAACTAGATTAGGCGGCGGTTACGTAGGTACAAAGACCCAAGGTTCGCGTGTAGGTGACATAAAAGTTGCTGTATTAGAAATTAGCCAAGCAACAACCATAAGTCAAATTAATAAAGGAATTTATCAATTTGGATGGCACGGACGTACACATAGAATTTCTAGTTATACAGTACCTTTAAAAATTGCACAGGCGGCCACTATTGTAAGTTGGACTCCTGGTACAAGAACGTTAGTAGTTGACACAGTTTCTGGAACAGTTGAACCTGGGGACAAATTATCAGGTACTGGCTGGCCAGTCGCATCTCCAGTAGTTGTTGAAAGTGTTACAGCTAATACATTCCCAGCAACTACTTACACTATTGTTGTTGATACTGATACAGGAGTTACTTCGCCTAGCGGTACAGTTACTTTTGGTATCAACAGAAACGGTTATTTAAACATTGATACCAACTCTGTTGTTAACATTATAGGCGACGGATCAGTTATACCAGCTCTTTCATATGTAAGCAAAGTTGTTCCTACTTCAGGATTAAAATTTGCCACATTCGACGTAGCATGGAAACCAAATTCTTTACCTATTGTTGATAACTGGTATAACTTTAGTGGTCAAGCTACTACCGGATATAACTACTGGAGACAAGTATCCAGTGCAGTTAGCCAAACACAAATTGCAGTCAGTGACGTCACAGGCTTGCAAGTTGGCATGATTGTAACTAGTTTGAGTGCAGGTGCTTATGTTCCTGACAACACTATTATTCAAAGTATTGATAGCGTAAACAATACCTTCGTCGTGGCTCCTGCATGTTGGCTACCTGCTGGTTCAACAGTAAGCTCAACAGTAGTTGCTACTGTTGCAGGCATTACTATTACAAACGCTGGATCTGGATATACCAGTGCACCTACTTTGACATTTACTGGTGGTAGTCCAACTGTTCAAGCTATTGCAACTTGTACAGTTAAAAACGGATCTATTGAAACTGTAACTGTCGTAAGTCCAGGTTATGGTTACACAAGTCAACCTACTATTGTTCTAAGTTACGGAAATGCTGTTCTTACACCAGTACTAACATCAAGTCCAACAGTTAATACAACTGCCAGTGCAGGTGTTAGCACTAACAGAATTACAGTTGCTTACGACACTGACCCTGGATCATTTAGTTTAAATGATATTGCAGAAATAACAGGTGCAATTAATAACGGCGCATCATTAGCTGGTACCACACTTAACGTTACAGCAGTTTCGTCAGGAACACTTAAAGTTGGTATGCGAGTAATTGGTCAAGACATAGCTGCTGACACATTTATTACAGCGTTAGGTTCAGGTTCTGGCGGTGTAGGAACTTATACCGTTAGTGTTAGCCAACTTATTTCTTCAACTTCTATTACTGCACTAACTTCAATTACTTCGTTCACAAGTAAAACAGGTCCTGCTAATTTCACTGGAGGAATTTCTGGAACAACACTAACTGTTTCAGGTGTTACAGGAACTATAGCAATTGGGCAAAAAGTTTCAGGAATAGGAGTTTCCACAGATACTTATATCACTGGAGGTTCTGGCACATCTTGGACTGTTAACGTAAGTCAAACAGTTACAGCAGGAACTGCAATGACTACAGATTATGCTGTTGTACTTGGAATAAGAACTGAGTCGTCTGCTCCAGCAACCGGCGTTTATTACAGAGTAGGTGATAACCTTAATCCGCTATACAATGGAATTTATTATGCGGTTGCAAGTACAACATCAAGTATTACACTAAACTACTCTTACGATCCAGGAACATGGAACAGTGACATTACTGTAAGTGCATTTAGTACTAAGACAGGAACTGGTCCTTACTTAGTTACTTTAACAACACCTACTCAGTCACAAATACCAGCAGTTGGTACTTATTGGGTGGTAGCAGGTAACGGTAATAGTTCTTATAATGGAACATTTGTAGTAACTGCAAGTACATCTACATCTATTACATTAAGTTATCCATCGGATCCAGGTGCATACGGTGCAGGTACAACAACGTTAACTCCGGTTAACACACTAAGAAGACTTACTTTAAGTGCTTCAAGTTCACAACTTGGTATTAGTAAGCCATTTAGTACATCATCTGCTTCTACACTACGTATTGGTTATCCAGCAGGAACTCCTGCACAAATTACAACACGTATTAGTACATGCCGTGCAACAGGACACGACTTCTTAGACATTGGCACCGGCGGGTATTCAACAACAAACTACCCATATCAAATCTACGGTAACCCAACACAATCTAAACAACAGGCTAACGAAGTTTATGAAGAAGGCGTAGGTCGTGTATTCTATGTTACATCAGACCAAAACGGTATTTTCCGTGTAGGACGATTCTTTACAGTTGACCAAGGAACTGGTACTGTTACATTTAGTGCTTCTATTGCGTTGTCTAACCTAGACGGTCTAGGATTTAAACGAGGTGTGGTTGTCAGTGAATTCTCAACAGATAGTTCGATGACTAACAATGCTCCTGAAATTGTTTCGGTGCAAAGTGCTGTACGTGGATACATTGACAAGCGACTTGGCTTAGACCACGGCGGTGGTCCAGTTGCTCTAAGTAATTTAGTTGGTCCAGGTTATCTAGCTCTTAATGGTTCGTTGACCATGAAGGGCAATTTGAACATGGGTACGTTCTCTATTGCAAACTTGGCTACTCCTATCAGTACAGACCCAGGAACTAACGCTGCAAATAAAACTTATGTCGATACAGCAGTTGCTGCGTTTGACGAGTTTAGAGAGTTAAGAGATGTTCAATGGACAAACTTACAAGAAGGTAATATTCCTGTCTACGACCAAAGTACTTCTATTAACGTAGTTGGCGGTTTAGGAAATGGAACAAGTATTACACTAAGTTTCTTAGCACAGGCAAGTGCTCCGTTCCCAATTGGTAGTATTATCGTTGTAAGCGGAATTAACCCAGGAACATATAACGGCACATACATTGTTACAGGTTGCACAACAAACAGCGTAACTTACGCCAGTGTTGTAACAACACCGTATGTAAGCGGCGGTAACATTGTTGCTAACAAGTGGAGAAATATTTTCCTACCAAACAACTCGGCAACCAGTGACGTTTTACTAACATATAACGGATCAACTGGTGCTATTACAAGTTCTATTCAAGCTGGTAAGATAGTAAACTCTATGGTTAGCGCAACTGCTGGCATTGTACAAAGTAAGTTGACAATGCAGTCTGCAACAACTCGCGCAAATGCTACAGGCATAGCTCAGGCAGACTTGGGTCTTGCATCGTTTAAGAACACTGAATTTGATGCTACTAACGGTTGGATTTCGTTAAAAGATTCTACAAATGCTTCAACCGGTATTGTGTATAGTAAATTGCAATACGCAAGCCAAGGCACTGTGCTTGGACGAGGACTAACCGCAGGTACAGGTAACATTGGTGAGATTTCATTTGGTAATGTTGTTTCAGGCGGCGACGGTATTAAGAATGCATCGTTTGGTTCTGGACCAACTGCACTAACTGGTTATGCAATGTTAGTAAGTTACGATGGTTCATCGACTAACAATAACACATATGGAGTTGTTAGAGTCACAACAACTGGCGAAGCAAATAGCTTAGTTAGAACAGATGGAAGTAACAACATTTCTACAACAGTTGGATATATTAATGCTGCGTCATTATTAATAAGCACTAGAAAAGTTGTTGATGTAAACACATCATCTAACTCTGTACAGTTTTACACTCCAGGTGGTTATAACTATACTTCATCTACTGGAACTAACGCTACTAACACAACGACAACAATGACAGGGGTTCTTGATATAAGTGGCGGAACATTAAGGTCAACTACACTAACATCCGGCGGAACATCAACTACAGGAACAATAACAGGTGCATGGCAATTCTCAGCATCGAGCTCATTAGACTTAGCTACTAACTCTGTTAACTTGTTTACTAAATCGTTGTCAACAGGTGCTGACACAACTCCAGGTACAATACAAGGTTACTGGTCATTGAACGGATCAAGTAGACTACAGGCTACCTATGCTGACTTAGCTGAATACTACGAAGGCGACAGAGAGTATAAACCAGGCATGGTATTAGTATTTGGCGGCGAAAAGGAAGTAACAACAACTACTACTATGAACGATACCAGAGCAGCTGGTATTGTTACAACTAATCCAGCTTATGTTATGAACCAAGATCAAAAGGGTATTAAGGTTTGTATTGCATTAGCTGGTCGAGTGCCGTGTTGGGTAGTTGGACGGGTAAAGAAAGGAGACTTGCTGACAACAGCAACCACACTTGGTTGTGCTATGAAAGCAACTAATCCTGTCTTAGGATCAATTATTGGTAAAGCTCTTGAAGATAAAGACAGCGGTGAAGCTGGTATTATCCAAGTTGCTGTAGGGAGAGTATAATGGCTAGATTAAACATTAACATTGGAACTACAGCCAACGACAAAACCGGTGATCCATTACGCACCGCTTTCAATAAAGTAAATCAAAACTTTATAGAACTTTATTCTCATCTTAGTACAGACGTACAGATACCGAGCCAGACTGGAAACGCTAATAAGTATCTAACTACTAACGGTACTACGTTAAGATGGGATGACCTCTCTAACTCTATATATGCTGGCGGTCCTGGGGGCTTGCGCTGGGAATTTGAAGAACTTTCAGACGACGAAGGCGAGACCTACTATGGCAGAATTAACTTCCCCGACGGTAGTAGTCAATACACAGCATGGCCTGGCAGTGTTGACAGGTTAGTCAACGGATCCAAAGAAGTTGTACTTGGAGCGGGTGGTATACTAATACTCCCAAATGATGGAACTATCAATAATGTTGTAGTACCTGGAGAGATAACTGGAGGTGGCGCAACAGTAAATTTAGTGCCTAATCAGTTAGGACAAACAACTAGTTTACTGACTGTAGACAAACTAGGACCGCCAAATGGAAGCTGGGCGGTTCCACAAATTGGCTGGACTGTAACTGTTAATTCTACTACTGCTACTATTACTAACGTAACTAGTGATAGTAACAATGCATATTTTACATTAAATAATTCTGTTACATTACCAATAACAGGTTCTGTTACATTTACAGAAGCTGGAACCCAAGCGCCGGATACATTAAAAATAGAAATAGCACCAGACGGCGTAACTACGTGGAGTTTCGGTTCTGACGGTGTATTAACATCGCCAAACGGTTCAACACAACAAGGTATAGGTAGTGTAAATTGTCAACCTAGTGTAGATACTGTAGTGTATACTTCATCACAAGAAGGAATACAAACAATCAAACTATTACTTAAAGTTGAAGGTACTGTAACTGGTAACGTTGCCGATACGCAATCATGTGAAATGATTATCGCTAAGGGATTTAGAGGCCCAACAGTAGCAGCCAGCGTTTATGGTATTGTTTATACTAGTGTGGCACCATTAGCAACATTTACAGCACAATGGAACCCAACTACCAGCAGAGTTGAAGTGACATGTCAGCCAACAAGCCTAACTAATAGCGTTACTGTTAAAGCAGTTGTAACAGAAATTACAACATCAGATTAACATTAAATATTAAAAGAGATATTATTATGCCAATACAAACAATTAATTTAGGTAACTATGCAAACGACGGAACAGGCGACGATTTACGAACTGCCTTTCAAAAAGTCAACGATAATTTTGAACTAGTTGGCGGAACACTAGGTATCATTAATGGCGAGAATCTAGGATCAGGAGTTGCTGTTTTTAAACGTAGAGATAATGACAATCTAACTTTAGAATTTAAAACACTTACAAGTACAGACGGGTCTGTTGAAATTACATCAACAGATAATACAGTAAATTTAAAAAATAAATCATTACTAGAAAACGATCCTTCACCGTCCTTGACAGCTGATTTAGAATTAAACGGAAATAATATTGTCATCGGGTCCGAAGGATATGGCGATGTTCAAACGACAGTATGGGGCATCGATGTTAGAAATGTTAATAGTTTATTAGAAATGATGATACAGTCTGGATCAGTAAGTTTAGACTTTGGATCATTTATAGACGGTACAACTGGTGTCCCAGATGCTCCAAGTAACATTGTAGACTTAAATGGAATTCTTCCGGCATTTGCAGGATTTTCAGTACAAGACCCATCGGGTATTAATTTAAATTTTGGATCTATTGCTTAATATGGCACTCAACGTATGGACTAAACCAACTGGTTGGAACTTTGGTCAAGAACCAGGAACTAACGTAAGTGTAAACTCGGGAAACTTTATTCCTGGGTTTCAGTATGTTATACAAAGTGTTGGAACAACCGATTTTAAAAAAATAGGTGCTCCTCAAAGCATAGTCGGTACTATTTTTACTGCCACCAATTCAGGTGCTAATGCAGGGCCCGAACAAATCAACATAAACACAGGATTGTCATTTGTTGGTCCAGGCACAGGAACTGCATCTCGATTAGCATTTAGCGAACGAGTAAATTTAACTATTCTATTGCCTGTACAAAATGAAACAGGAGTTGAATTCAAAATAATTTCTGGAAAACTTCCAGGTGGATTAAGATTGGCCTACAATACTGTTTTATCCAAGTGGGTTATCGAAGGTTCTGCTTTTGAAGTTCCAAGATTAACAGATTTTCAATTCTGTATCCGTGCCAGTAAAAATGGAGAGATTTCTGACAGAACTTTCTTTATTACAATCGAGGGCGAAGACAAACCAGAGTTTATAACGAACTCAGGATTACTTCCACTAAATGACAACAACGAACTATTTGTACCAGACAGCACTTTTGTTGACTTCCAAATTGAAGCCATTGATAAAGATATATCTGCAGGCCAACGTTTAAGCTATTTTATTGCTAAAGACGACGGAGAACTTCCTCCTGGTTTAATATTAACAGAAGATGGTAGAATAGTAGGATTTGTTCAACCAATATTATCTATAAAACCTACAGACGGTGACGGAACATTTGATAACAGTTTCTACGATGTAGTTGCATATGATTTTGCATTTATACCAACTAACGGTTATGATAGCTATGTTTACGATAGTGTTTTCTTCGACTTTGCATTACAGTCAACTAAACCCAAAAAGCTAAACAGAACATACGAATTTGTTGTCACTGTCACAGACGGTGATAGTTTTGAAAAAAGAAAATTTAAGATATTTGTAGTAGGCGACGATTATTTTAGAGCGGACAACACCACATTGCTTAACGGGGATAGTCTGTTTACCACAGACGTAACTTACTTAAGAGCTCCTGTGTGGTTAACGCCTACTTATTTAGGTTTGTACAGAGCAAATAATTATGTAACAATAATTCTGGACACATACGACACAGAAAATATCATTTACAATTTTGAACAAATTAACGCTGATTCGAAAGCTACAACTAGAAAAGTTTCAGAACTGGACAATACACTAGGCGGAAACAGATTAACAACAACATTGACATCTACACCTCCAACAATAGGACATTTCTTAACACTCCAAGGCCTAGTTAATGGATCTACAAAAATTTTCCAAGTAACAAATGTTATATCTCTTGGTAACAATGAATATCGATTAATATTGAATGACACTCTAGAAGTAACTATTCCTGATGGCGTAGACTTTCTGATTGGCACTATGAGTCAGTTACCGCCTGGTATGCAATTTGATGAAAATAACTCAGAAGTTTTTGGTCTAGTTCCGTATCAACCTGCCATAACAAAAACTTACAAATTCACAGTCAGTGCTACAAAAATTGGAGATAAAGGCGAACGTGCTAAAACTTCTAAAATCTTTACTGTAGATTTGTTAGGAGAAGTCGATAGTGTTCTTAATTGGAATACAGATTCTGATTTAGGAACTATTAACGCTAATTTTATTTCAACACTATCAGTAAAAGCAACTTCTAATATCGAAGATAACACAATACTTTATACTATAACAAACGGAAATTTACCACCAGGACTAAGTTTAGACTTAGACGGAGAAATTGTAGGAAAAGTTAATCAATATGCAACATTAGACACAAACGGTAATTTAATACTACCAGGTCTCACTACTTTTGATTTTACACCAAGTCCAACAACATTTGACGGGGATACCACTAGCAGCGATAGAGTGTTTGAATTTACCGTAAAAGCACAAGACAAATACGGATATAGTGCTACGTCAAAAACTTTTAAAATTACTGTTGATACACCAAATCAACAAATTTTCAGTAACATTAGAGTTCAACCTTTCTTAAAGACTTCTCAAAGAACATTATGGAAGGATTTTATTAATAACGCCTCTGTGTTTACTCCAACTAGTGTTTATAGAACTAACGACCCTAACTTTGGAATACAACAAAATCTTTCTATGATTATATTTGCTGGTATAGAAACTAAAGAAGCAGCAACGTACATCAGTGCAATGGGGCTAAATCACAAAAAGAAACGTTTCCAGTTTGGAGAAGTGAAAAAAGCCACTGCATACATACCAGGAACAAAAACAGCAGTCTACGAAGTAATTTATGTAGATATGCTAGACCCGCTCGAACCCAACGGCAAAAGATTACCAGAGCAAATTAAAAACTTAGGAAAAGATCCTAAATCGATTACAGTCGATACTAGTAATTCTATCTGGAGCAGATCTTTAGCTGACTTAACAAGAGACGAGCCTTACAGTAATCGACCATTAAATAACATCACAGTTGACGGGCAAGGGTATCAAATCTCAAATCCTAACGTCAATACATACTTTCCGAACAGCATTAGCATTTGGAGAGACCGTTTAAAAAATTGGATTGGAAATAACGAGTCATTTGCGTTAGAAAGAAATTATCTTCCGCTTTGGATGAGAAGCATACAGCCTGGAACTAAACAAGAAATTGACTTTAAATTAGCTGTTCCGCTATGCTATTGCAAGGTAGGATTAGCAGATGAAATTTTATTAAACATCAAAAATTATATAAGAACTAGCGGATTTTCATTTAATCAGCTAGATTATACAGTAGATAGGTATATAATTGATTCCGTCGAGGGATTAACCGCAGATAAATACCTAGTATTCAGAAATGATAGGATAACAATATGAGTAGCCAAATAGATAACACCAGCATTGACAGCACATATCCTGTTGCAGGCAAGGACAACGATAGCCAAGGTTTTAGAGATAACTTTGCGTCAATTAAAAATAACTTTGCTTATGCCAAAGGCGAGATAGAAGATTTACAAAATAAAGTGCTACTTAAATCAGCACTTGAAGGCGAAACACTTAATAACGATTTAGGTGGTTCAAATATTTCAAACGGAAGTTATACTGACTTCCATGGAACTTCATATTCTCAAACTGTTTCAGGAACTGCTAACATTGACATAAAAAATGGTTCAATGCAGTCGTTTATCGTAACAAACAATTCTACATTTACATTTACGAACTGGCCCGATACAGGTGTTTATGCTCAAGTAAGAGTTCATTTTAAAAGCAACGGTGGAATTATAAACGTTGGTAATGATATTACTACAGGAAAACGATATACCATTAACGAAGTTAACAATACTAACTTCATTGCTATGGGTGCAGAAGCAACAACAATTTTTGTTGGCTCAATCTCAGGAAACACATTAACAGTAAGTTCTAGGTCTTCTGGTACTATTGGATTAAACACATATCTAATTGGTTCTGGCATAACTCTAGGAACAAAGATTATTGCTACAAACAATGAAAATCCTACACTAACAGGAACAGGCGGAACAGGTACTTATACAGTTGATATTGTACAAACAGCTAACTCAACAACAGTTAGCGGTATCACAGCAGGTATAGTTTTCACAGCAGTGAACAAAGGTTCGGGCACTGGCAAGGTGCAACCTTGGAGAGAAATCGTTCTTAATACAGAAGGAACTGGCACAATAGTACCAGGCTCAGATTTTGACTTACCTCTACTGTTAAATCCTAATGGCTCAGAACAAGTTATCGAAGCATGGTCCTCAACAGGGTCTACTACAAAAAGAGTATTTGTAAAATATCTAGCTAATCTAGATACAACAAATACTAACTATACAAACTTAAACGTAGGTACGTTAAGTGTAGATGAATTAACAGAATCAACAACTACTAACACCGGTGCGTTGCAAGTTAGAGGCGGTGTAGGTGTTTCTAAAAACTTAAATGTTGGAGGAAACATTGTTATCGATGGTGATTTATTAGTAAACGGAAATACAACTTTAACTACATCATCAATCACTATTGCAGACATTGGTAATATTACTAACGTAGAAATTGCCGATCCAAGAAACGGAGATCTACTAAAGTATGACTCTAATCTTGATAAATGGTCAAACAATGTTGATTTAATCACATACGCTGTCACTGTTGATAGTAATCAAGGTCCTGGTTTAGGTGGTCAAGGTGTATTTTACATTGACGATATTCCTATTTCTACTAATACTGGTACACAAATTAGTAATTTAAAAAGTTTCAAAGTTGGCAGAAAATATCGATTCATTCAAGAAGATACTTCTAACTTAGGTTACGATTTACGTTTTTCTACTCGTCCAGATACAGTTGTAAATCCAGACAATAACCCCGGTTTAAGAACTATCCTTCCTTATACAGATAATGTAGTAGTAAACGGCGAAGCAGGTTATGCCGATGCCTATACAGAAATTCTTATAACCGAAGATACTCCTAGTCCACTTTATCTCTATGCGGACATGGGTAACCCAGCTTTAGAAGTCGATAGTAGTATTGGAAATCTTAGCAATCTAAGCATTACCGGTGTAGCCGGGCAATTTACAATCAACCCAGCTGCTACATTAACAACTAATAAACCAATTAGAATTAGTGGAACATGGTCTGGAACTACCGCACCATACGGTTACAATTCAGCAGGAACGATTTATTATATTGCTCAGGGCGGTACTGGAACTAGTTTTCAATTGTTAATGACTCCTGGCGGCACGCCTGCTAATACCACAATAGGAACACCTAACGGAACCTTATTAACAGTATCACCATTAAGAAACGTTTCAGGCTACACTAATACAGATAAAATTGGTGCAGAATACCCAGTTAACGTGGCTAACGGTCCAGTAAAGATTGTGTCAGATTATACTGTTACTGGTAGTCAAACTATCATTGCAGATACCAACGCAGGTGCTATAACTGTAACATTACCACTTTCACCAACAGTAGGAACAATTATTAATATTTTTGATTCCGGTAATGCAGGAACAAATGCTATTACTATAGATCCAGGCAGTCCAACTATAGAAATAAATGGTAAAACTGGCAATGATGCTATAAGTGGAGATTATGGAAGCGTAAGTCTAGTTAGCGACGGAGTAAATTGGTCTCTAGCAAGACTGTCGTTTAACGGTAGCGAAGACGTTGCTAATTCTTCAGCAATTGATATTACTACTTCTGTTAGTTACTTTAATACTTCAGGTTTAGAATCTTGCACACTAGCAGATGGTTATGAAGGCCAAATTAAAACGTTAGTAATGAAAAATGCATCAGGTGCAATGCAAGTTAGTGTTTCTAGTGCAGGGTGGGTTACAAGCGGTTCAAGTACTGTTACACTAAATGTAACTGGCGATTCATGTATACTACAATTCATTCAAGGTAAGTGGTATGTAGTTGGAAACAATAACTGTACTATAGGCGGAGTAACACCTGCGCAAATAGTAGCTACTCCAGTCGCAGCAAGTTCAAACGGTGTTACAGGACAAATTGCCTACGACACAAATTATATCTATGTCTGTGTAGCAACCAATACATGGCGTAGAGCTTCAACATCAGTATGGTAATTATATGCATCCATTAATTGGTGATTTGTCAAGCCTTAAAGACAGCGAAGTAGAAGCTAAACTCAGCGAGTTGACTCGCAAATACTTCGCTAGTCAAAACTTCGAACTAAAAAACCAAATCGCTATGGCACTGGATACATATCGAGAAGAAATGGCTAAGAGACAGCGTTTAGCATATGAAAAAATGATGTCCACTCGCAATAAAGATCTTGACAAACTGATCAAAGTCAACTAATATAGTTGAATGCGATTAGACCAATATTCCAATCCAATCTTTAACGAAGACGACTTATTCGATGCCTTGTATAAAGGACATAAGTTGTCTTCTGAAATGTTTGTCAAACCTTCCCCAAATGTTAAAGAATTAGAAAGTGTTATCGAGGGCAAGTTTTGGATTGCTTTAGATGACTATGATTTGCCGTTAAAGGATTACGATTCTTCAATGCAGTCCGATTGGAATATGCCTGACGAGTACAAACAAATGGATATCGAACAATGGTTGCGAGAACAATGTCCTCCGTGGGATCCGCAATCCACTCGATTACAAGAAGAGTTAGAAGCATACAAAGCAAGAAACATGCTAGATCTTCTACGCTGGTTGAAATACTTTGTAGATACTTGCTCAAAAAATAACATTGTTTGGGGAGTGGGTCGCGGGTCTAGCGTTGCCAGTTATGTGCTATTTTTGATAGGTGTACACAGTATCGACCCTATCAAATATAATTTAGACTGGCAGGAATTCTTGAGATAAGTAAAGCATAATCCTAGGAGATTAATATGGCAATGAAAGAACAACAAAGACAAGTTTACCGCTCAATGCAAGGTAAAGAAGTTGATATGCAAAAATTAGTAATGGCAAACGAAATGACTGTTGCAGTTGGCAACGTCAAAGTAAATGCTCGTGGCGATGAATTAGGCCCTGGCGGGAAAATCATTAAAAAACGAGAAGAAGCAATGCGCGAAGCACCAAATTCGGCTATCAAGAAAAATATTGAAAATGAGGATCCTACGGGGGGTGTATGAGTAAAGCTCGAGCAAGTAAAATTAAACCAATTCGAAAACATATCCTAGTTAGAGATATGAACTTTGGAGAGCAAAAAACTTCCGGAGGAATTATCCTACGCAGTGATGACGGGAAATCCGAAGGAGTTAGGCCGCGCTGGGCAAAAGTTTGGGCCACTGGTCCTGAACAAAACGATGTTAAAATTGGTGAATGGATTTTAATAGAGCACGGTAGGTGGACTAGAGGAATTACGTTAGAAGACGACGACGGCAGCGAATTCACTACCTGGCGTGTAGACCCTGAAGCAATTTTACTAACTTCCGATAATAAACCAGAAGGTGCAGAATTTGGGCAGTATTCAAGTCCAACACACGGATCAGAAATTCGTCCAGAAGACTTTGTGAGATAAAAATTTATCTTTTGAGCAATAGGGCTATTGACTAGCCCTATTTTTTTCTGTATTATAGAATATAATAAAGGAGAACTCTCATGAATCAACATGAAGAAAATATAGAAGTAATGAAAGACTTACGAGCAAGACTTGATAGAGTTTTGGCAGAAGAACCATCAAATAACGACTACAAACATCCAGATCCAATAAAACACAAGTACATTAGCTTTGCAAAGAGCGGAGTAAGAATTGCCGCAGGATTTGCGTTAGCCTTGGGATCTTTCTGGTACGCTGGCGGTTTATTGATTCTTGCAGAAGTGCTTGGAATAGCTGAAGAAATTGTATGAAAATAGGTTTTACCTGTTCAACATTTGATTTGTTTCATGCAGGGCATATTATGATGCTCAAAGAAGCAAAACAACAATGTGATTATCTTATTGTAGGATTACAAACAGATCCTACAATAGATAGACCAACGACAAAAAACAAACCAATTCAAAGCATCTTTGAACGATTTGTGCAGCTACAAGCCTGTAAATTTGTAGACGAAGTTGTTGTATATGCAACTGAAAAAGAACTAGTTGACATATTGCTTTCCTTTCCTATAGATGTTAGAATACTAGGAGAAGAATACAAAGACAAAGATTTCACTGGATGTAATATTCCGATGGAGTTTCATTTTAATCAACGCAGGCATAGTTTTAGCACAAGCGAACTTAGACAGCGAGTTATAGAGGCAGAACATGAAAGAACTATGGGTAGAGAAATACCGTCCTAAAAAGATAGACGGTTATGTTTTTAGAGATGCACATCAAAAAGAACAAGTACAGCGATGGGTTAAGGACGGAACAATTCCGCATTTGCTGTTTAGCGGTAATGCGGGCATTGGTAAAACAACATTAGCAAAAATATTGTTCAACGAACTAGATGTAAATCCATTAGACATTTTAGAAATTAACGCAAGTCGTACTAACTCAGTCGAAGACGTTCGTGACAAAATTGTCAATTTTGTACAAATGATTCCGTTTGGCGACTTTAAAGTTGTATTGCTAGACGAGGCAGATTATTTGAGTCCTAATGCTCAAGCTGCACTTCGTGGTGTTATGGAAGAATATCACACTACAGCAAGATTCATTTTAACTTGTAACTATCCTAACAAAATTATTCCTGCGTTGCATAGCCGATGCCAAGGTTTCCATGTTGAAAAGACAGATCAAACAGAATTTACTGCTCGTGTAGCAACAATTCTTGTTGAAGAAAATGTTGAATTTGACTTGGATACTTTGGATACATTTGTAAGAGCAACTTATCCAGACCTGCGTAAGTGTATTAATATGGTACAGATGAACAGTATGGATAATAAACTACATAGTCCAGAAAAAGGCGACACTGGTGATGCAGATTATAAAATTCAAATGGTTGAACTGTTTAAGGCAGGAAAAATTTCTGAAGGCCGTAAACTTGTTTGTAGTCAGGCAAGACCTGAAGAAATGGATGAAATTTACAGATGGCTGTATGATAATGTAGCAATCTTTGGAGACGAAGACAAGCAAAACAAAGCTATCCTAATCATTAAGCAAGGACTTGTGGATCATACACTAGTAATTGACCCAGAAATTAATCTTGCGGCAACACTAATTAGACTGGCAGCTCTGTGAAAACAAAACTAAAAGAAGCATACATGAAAACTGCGGAAACATTCGCAGAGCTTAGTCATGCACGTAGACTACATGTTGGCGCTATCATTGTCAAGGACGATAGGATTATTAGTATCGGATATAACGGTATGCCAGCAGGTTGGGACAACAACTGCGAAGATAAAGAGTATATGGATCGCGGTGCGGGTGGTTGGTTAAATCCAGATGAAATTGAAGAACGCTGGCCACTTGAAGAAGAGGAGCATGGTCCTTACTACGAATATAGCAAACGCTATCGTCTTAAAACTAAACCAGAGGTGTTACATGCTGAAACAAATGCAATCGCTAAATTGGCTAGAAGTACTGAGTCTGGCCTCAATGCTACTATGTTTATCACTCATAGTCCTTGCCTTGATTGTGCCAAGCTCATATATCAAAGTGGCATTAATGCTGTCTATTATCGTGATGCTTATCGTAACGAAGATGGAATATCGTTCCTCAAACAATCAGGGATAAAAGTAGAACAAGTAGAAAAGGGCTCCTAAGAGCCCTTTTTTATTGAGTCATTAGTCGCCGTAAATGTCTAGCACCTCCTTAACGGCCTCATGTCTTTCAATATCACCGGCATCGAATTTAACGATGTCAATGTGTTTAGTTTTTTTGTTTGCGAGTAGGTTACAAAAATCTATTAATCCGTTATCGCTTAATCTGTCTGCCTGAGCCAAATCGCCTGTCACTACCATCTTAGAGCCCTCTCCTAAACGGGTTAGTAGCATCTTCATTTGATTTATTGTAGTATTCTGACACTCATCAGCTACAATGTATGCGTTTTTAAATGTGCGTCCACGCATATACGCAAGTGGGCTTATCTCGATAACTCCTTCCTCCAGCATTTTTTTAATGTCTGTTTGTTTATAATATTCTGCAAAGACGTCAAAAATAGGTCTTGTCCAAGGTGCCATTTTTTCATTTAAATCACCAGGTAAAAAACCCAAATCTTCGTCCACACTAACGGCGGGTCTTGTAACTACAATTTTGTCCACAACTCCGTCTTGTAACAGCTTAATACCGTTTTGCACAGCCAACAAAGTTTTACCCGTGCCAGCTGGGCCGATAGCAATAACAATGCTGTTTTGCTCATCGTGCAGTTTGCTTAGGTATAATTTCTGATTGGGGTTTCGTGCGCTGATTACGACACGCTGCTTCTTGTGCGGAAGATATGGTTCAAAATCAATTACTTTAACTTCTGATGTAAAGCGTTTTTTCACTCTTTTGCTCATCTAAGTTGTTCTCCTACTCATAAAAGTAGGACTTGTAGTGACCGCCCGATGACTACAGAGGTCCTACAATACTATTTAACGATTCCTAGAAAATATAAACTGATATGTTATGATTTTAATCCAGCTAAATAAGAATAGTGATTTCTAGGACCCTACAATGTACGATATTTTAGACGTTATACGCAATATTGATGATTTATACGAAAATAACACTAGTCTTGCCATCATAAAAGATGTAGAACGTGTATTTGAAGAGATGGACTTGTATGCATACGAAAACTGGCTAGACGGCGAGTTAGCGTATGGCCCGCAAGTTGACAGACACTGGATTACTTGCGGTTTTATGTGGCCCCAAGAAAAGATGCCAAACCCTGTTGCAGCAAAACGTTTACAAGATTTAGGTTGCAAAATTAAGTACCAAAGAAGTCATCTAGTTGAACCTAGAAAAATTAAAACTCCAGAAGACATTCGCCCTGGAACAAAGAAAGGCAGACTAGATCGCAAGCCCATATGGATTGTTGAAATACAGATGCCTAAAAAAGTTGCATTTGATATGTATCGTGGATACATGGATAAAATGAAGGCCGAATCGCAACCTGACGAATCGAATAAGAATAAACAAGCACCACAGGCAGGAATGTTGCCTCCAGGCGGTGCTATGCCTATGGCTGGAGCAGCACCTATGGCTGGAGCAGCACCTATGGCTGGAGCAGCACCAATAGGAGCAACACCAGCGGCACCAGGAGCACCAGTGTAATGATTAATGAAAGTCTCAGAGCATCGGATCTTCGCGGATTTATTAAAAAAATTATCGAAGTAGATGCATTTAAAAGTAAGATCGGTGACGACGAAGATATTGTTACTATATCGTTTACTGTTGATCAAGAAGACCCTGCAAAAGATTTAGAAAATTTTATCGAAATGGGTTTTGACTTTGTACTAGATGCAGATGTCAGTCCCGGCGAGCTTGACGATGGCACTTACAAAGTGTATGTAGAATTAGAACGCAGTCGCTACGTGCCAGAGCAAATAAGAGAAATCTTAGACGGTGTTGAAAAAATATCTGGCATCAATGATTTTAAATTTAGATATTTTAAAAATTTTAAAAGCCAAGAAGCAACAAAAGATAATCTAGCTGCAGCGATTCCAATGGATAAAGACAGTTACGATATTGCTACGGAGCGAAACAAAGTTGATAACTTTCAAGAATTTTTTAGCCGTAGTTATGTAGATGATATACAATTACTAGACGAATCTATTAGTTTTAAACGTATGTACGGTGATAAAGTTACATTTAACATTGTAACTAGTGGTATAAAAGAAGAAGTATATTCTTCTTTGAAGGGCCCAATAATGCTTGAAAGTAAATCTATGTCAGAAATAATGTTTCTTTCAAAGTATATTGGAAATTACAACATAACAAAAGTAGGCAACGCTTTTGTATTCGAAAATAATGGTTGGGCAGTTGCACTTGAAAGGAAAGAATAATGAGCGGATTTGAATTTGAATTTACATTAGCAAAGTTTAAAAATTGTGTAGGAGGTAATCCTCCACATGCAGAACACTGGTACGAAGCATTGTGCCAGATATTACCAGACTATGATATCCATACTGTTCCACGTGTAGCAGCATTTTTAGCACAAACCGCACACGAGTCGGGTGGTTATAGAGCTATCAAAGAAAATTTAAATTACAAAGCAGAAAGTTTGATGCGTGTGTGGCCACGTTATTTTCCAACAATGGAAATTGCTAAACAGTATGCACACAATCAAGAAAAAATTGCCAACAGAGCCTATGGTGGACGTATGGGCAACGGTGACGAAGCATCAGGCGATGGTTGGAGATACTGCGGTCGTGGTTTGATTCAATTGACAGGCAAAAGCAATTATGAACGCTATGCAGAAAGTCTTGAAATCTCAGTTGAAGAAGCCAGCGAGCATTTGACAACATTTGAAGGTTGTGTACAAAGTGCCGCATGGTTCTGGGAAGCAAACAATCTAAATCAGTGGGCAGACAAAGGCGATATCCTTACACTGACAAAACGCATTAACGGCGGGACAATTGGTTTGGAAGATCGTATCAAACACTATAACCACGCACTACATGTTTTAGGACATTAAAATGTTTTGGTTATTTTCCTGGGTTCCAGATGATGTGCTTCTTTATGTAGTACATACTATTTTAATAATCGGAGCAGTGAGTTCATTTGTGAGCTTTTTCTTACTGCATAGAGTATTAAGATGGTTTCCGGCATTAGCACCGTATCATTTGTTGATACAAATTGTTAGTGCTGTTCTTCTTGTGGCCGGCATTTACTTCAAAGGTGGTTACGATACCGAAGCAGAGTGGAGAGAAAAAGTAGCAACACTTGAAGCCAAGGTAAAAGAATCAGAAGAAAAGTCTAAAGAAATTAATGAAAAAATTGTTGTTCAGTACAAGGACAGAGTAAAAGTTATAAAAGATACTCAAGTTATTGTACAGGAAAAAATCAAAGAAGTTGAGAAAATTGTAGACGCTCAATGTAAAGTCACTCCTGAAGCTGTGAACATTTTAAATGAAGCAGCTAAAAAACCAGAAAGGACTAAGCAATGAAATATTTACTAACATTAACTCTTGCATTCTTATTAACAGGTTGTCTAAGCACTCCTGTAAAAAGGAATTTTCCAGAAGCACCAAAAGAATTGTTAGAACTTTGTCCTAATCTAAAAGAAGTACAACAAGGAACTGACAAATTAAGTGAAGTGTTAAAAGTAGTTTCCGAAAACTATGGTCAGTATCACGAATGCCAATTTAAGAACGAACTTTGGAACGATTGGTATAAGATACAAAAACAAAATTTTGATAGCGTGAAATAATTTTCGAAAGGAGCGCAGATGGCAAATGTAGTAGACACAGTTCTAAAAATTTTCACAAAGGAAGCAAAGAATACCGATGCACCTAAACCTGCACCAGGTAGTCGTAGCGAGCGTGAAGCAAAAATTAAAGACAAAGCAGGTATGGTTATTTCTGTATTTGCATTGTTCTTGGCAGTCAACAGCTGGTATGGCGGTAAGTTATCTAGCACCGTATTAAACAATACACTAGGTGCTAACAATGCTTGGGCACAATATCAAGCAAAAAATAATCGTTTAGTCAGTTACGAAATTGCAAGTAAGACTACTAGTGATCCTAAATTAAAGGCAGAATTTAAGTCAGAAGCAGAACGTATGGAAGGCGACAAGAAAGAAATTGCTGTCAATGCACGTAAGATGGAAGCAGAACGTGAACATGCTAAAAAGTCTAGTCCATGGATTGGATATGCTAGTACAGCATATCAGTTAGCCATTGTTGTGTTATCAGCAAGTATTCTTGCAGTTAGTATGCCAATGTTTTGGGGCAGTTTTGTAGTAGCGGGGGTTGGGTTAATTTTAAGTAGCCAAGGTGTTTTACTTTGGTTTTAATAGATAAAGGAGCAATTAAATGGCAACAGCAGAAGAATACGCAAAAATGAGCGATGCTGAAAAGAAAAAAGAAGATTGGATGAACAGTAAGTGGCGTCCAATGATGGGTTGGTTATACATGGGAGTATGTGCATTTGACTTTGTACTATTTCCAATCATGTGGAGTATGTTACAGGCAGTCATGCATGTAACGACTATTACACAATGGCAACCATTGACACTACAAGGTGCTGGTTTATTCCACATCGCAATGGGTGCTGTACTTGGTATTGCGGCATTAGGTCGTACACAGGAAAAATTAGCAGGAGCAAACAATGGCGGAGCAGCAACAGCAACACCAGCATCGACAGGGTTTAGTGTCCCAACACAACCTGCAGCACCAGCACCAAACTTTGGATCGCCAGCACCAAGTGGCTTTAGCGGAAATAGCTTTGGAAGCACACCTAGCACACCGCCAGCAAGCAGCTTTGGTAGCAGTTCAGGATTTGGAGCGACAGCGCCTTCACAAACCATAGCAACAACAGCAAGTGGTAAAAAGATTGTCCCAACAGACGATCCTGTTTTATAAAGGAAATTAAAATGAAAAAATTATTAGCACTTTTAGCATTAACTGTAGCCGGTGCAGCATTTGCTGGTGGTGAAGTTAAAGAAGTTTGCAAAGATAAAGTCGGTAAAGACGGCAAAGTCGTTGTAGATAAGAAAACCAATAAGCCTGTACAAGAGTGTAAAAAAATTAAAGTACACAAGAAAGTAGAAGGCGAAAAAGTACCAGAAACAGCTAAAAAGAAATAATCAAAATTTCGAACGGCTTGACAGGTCAACGTAAATAGTATATCATTACTATTACTTGACCTGTTTTTATGACTATGACTGATTACTACCAAATATTAGGTGTTGCGCCAGGAGCAAGCCCAGATGAAATTAAAAAAGCCTACAGAAAATTGGCTAATCAGCATCATCCGGACAAAGGCGGCGACCAAGCAAAATTTAAAGAAATATCTGTAGCATACGACACATTGAGCGATGGACAAAAACGTGCTGAGTACGACCAAATGCGTATGGGCGGCCCGCAAGTAAGATTCCAATCAGGGGACTTCCAGGACTTTGCAGATATATTTGGCAACACATTTGATCCGTTTGGGCACAAATCTAATCCGTTCTTTGATGTGTTTGGACGAGGCAGAAAAAATAGAGATTTAAATATTCAGTGCCAAATATCTTTACTGGATTCTTTCTTAGGAAAACAATTAGAAGCAAACTACAAATTACCTAGCGGAAGACCTCAAACTGTAGTTATTAATGTTCCAGCAGGTATTTCTCATGGAGAAACTATTAGATATCAAGGCCTTGGGGATGACAGTGTACCCAATGTCCCAAGAGGCAGTTTAAATGTTACCATTATAGTACTACCAGATCCTAACTTTAGAAGACAGGGCGATGATCTATACACAACTGTAAACATAAATCCTATTGAAGCAATGATAGGATGCAGAAAACAAATAAAGTATATCACTGGCGAAATAAAAGAAATAGAAATTAGGGCAGGTGTAGAAACAGGTATAGAGTATGCTAGTCACGGATTTGGATTTGGAAATCCTAGGACTGGCGGCAAAGGTCGATTTGTGATTTCTGTTAATATCAGAACACCCATTATAAACGATCCTACTGTTATACAAAAATTAAAAGATATTAATGATGAAATTAATTCTAGATCCTGATCCAATTCTTAAACAAAGAGCAGTTGAATGGGATTTTTCAGTAGACAAAGATGCTGAAAAAATAGAACAGGACATGATAGCCGTTATGAAGACCTTTAACGGACGAGGCTTGGCTGGCAACCAAGTTGGTTTGCTTAAACGTGTATTCGTTATCAAACTAGAAAAAACTGGTGAAACATTTGCCATGTTCAATCCAAAAGTTGTCGACGAACAAAACGGCGAACAAAACGGAGACGAAGGTTGTTTGAGCTTTCCGAACCTATGGCTACAAGTCAAACGTCCGGCAACAATTAATGTCGAATACCTTGACAAAGACGGCAAAGAATGTCAAAATACACTTACTGGCATCGATGCAAGATGTTTCTTGCACGAGCTAGATCATTTGGACGGAATAGTGTTTACATCTAAAGTAAGTCAGATGAAACTATTATTAGCAAGAAAAAAACAAGGAAAAATAAATGGTAGAACCAAGCGATAACCTACAGGCAGTTTTTGAAAAAGCAATCGAAACTGCCAAAAAACTCCATCACGAATATCTGACTATTGAACATTTGTTGTTTGCAATACTCATGGAGGAAGGTTTTAATAAAACACTACAGGGTTACGGCGCTAATGTAGACGAACTTAGAAAAATTTTAGTTAACTATTTGCAAACTAAATGTAACGAAATTACAGTACCAGATGTTGTTGTTAAACCTAAAAAGACTCAAAGTGTAGAAAGAATTCTTAATAGAGCTTTTACACAAGTTCTGTTCAATGGACGTCAGCGTATCGAACCGGCAGATGTATTTCTTGCTATGATGAGCGAGAAGCGTAGTTGGGCATACTACTATATCCAACAAGCTCAAATTGACAAAGACAAATTTGCAGACTATCTAAACAATAGTGTAGAAGAAAGCGAAGAGGAAGAAGACCCAAGAGAGGGTATGGCTAGTAAAGCTCTTGGTGCTTTTACTACAAACCTCAACGAGCAAGTTAAGAAAAATAAAATTGACCCAGTTATCGGTCGTATCGAAGAGCTTGAAAATATTGCGCTGGCCATGGGTAGAAGAAGTAAGAATAACGTCATCCTTGTTGGCGATCCTGGAGTAGGTAAAACTGCTATTGCAGAAGGTCTTGCGTTTAATATTGTAAGAGGTGCTGTTCCAGAGTTCCTTAAAGACTACACTGTCTACAATTTAGATATTAGTTCTATGTTGGCTGGTAGTAAATATCGCGGGGACTTTGAAGAAAGATTCAAAGCTGTGCTTAAAGGTCTTAATAAGAAAGGAAAAACAATCCTGTTTATTGATGAAGCACACATGATTAGTGGAGCAGGCTCCGCAAGCAACTCTGCCAACGACCTTGCTAATATGATGAAGCCTGCATTGAGCAAAGGCAACATTAAAGTAATTGCTTCAACAACGTGGGAAGAGTACCGCAAGCACTTCGAAAAGGACCGTGCTTTGATGCGTCGTTTCCAGCGTATCACTGTTGACGAGCCTAGCCAAGAAGTTGCACTACAAATTCTTAAAGGACTTAAGAAATACTACGAATCGTTCCACAACGTTAAGATCAAAGACGATGCATTACAGTCAGCTATCAAACTTAGTGTAAAATATCAAACAGATAAGAAACTACCAGATAAGGCAATTGATTTAATTGACCTTGCTTGCTCACGTTTTAATTTAAAACTAGTAGAGGATCGTGTAGTTACAGAACGAGAAATTGAACATGAATTAAGTAAAGTTGTACAGCTTCCTGAAGAAGTTGTTAGCGAAACAGAAAGTCATAACTTGTCAACACTACAAGATAAACTACAAAAAGAAGTTTATGGTCAAGACTTAGCATTACAAGAAGTTGTTGATAGGATTGTTGTTGCTCAGGCAGGACTTAAACCTGAAAACAAACCAATCGGTAGTTTTGTGTTCATGGGCCCAACTGGTTGTGGTAAGACTGAAACTGCCAAAGCCCTTGCTAAACACCTTGGTGTTAAGTTACTACGTTTTGATATGTCAGAGTATCAAGAAAAACACAGTATCAGTAAACTAATTGGTAGCCCGCCGGGATATGTTGGTTTTGAAGAAAACGCCGGCCAACTTATTACTAGTATTCAAGAAAATCCAAATGCAGTTTTACTGTTTGACGAAATTGAAAAATCACATCCAGATGTATCAACAGTATTGTTACAGTTAATGGATAACGGATTTATTACTGGTAGTAACGGTAAGAAAGCTGATTGCCGACAACTTATCCTTATCTTAACTACAAACGCAGGTGCTGCTGATGCTGATAAAAATGCCATCGGTTTTGGCAGTCAGCAAAAAGAGTACAGTGATAAAGAACTTAATAAATTCTTTTCACCAGAGTTTAGAAACCGTTTGGATGGTATTATAACTTTCAATAAACTTGCCAAAGAAACAATGGTTAAAGTTGTATCTAAGTTTATCGATGAACTAAAAGAGCAAGTAAAAGAAAAAAGCATCAAGATTAAAGCAGATAAGGATGCAATTAACTGGTTAATCGAAAAAGGATTTGATAGCAAAATGGGTGCTCGCCCACTATCAAGAGTTATTGACAAAGAAATCAAACGCGATCTAGCTAAAATGATGCTGTTTGGAGATTTGAAGGCAGGCGGCTGGTTAACAATCAGTGTCGTTGAAGATAAGATTACACTTATTGCAAAACCAAAAACTCCAAAAGTTCCGTTGTTAACTATCGATGTTGTTGAACCATTATTAGAAGATGGAAACGAAGACAACTAAAAAACTGTTCAGTGGAAAATACCAGTACAAACTAGTTTTAGTTTGTGCTGGTGCCAACTGGTTCAGGGGCGGAGACTGGACTGGAATACTAGACAATCTTAAAAAAATAACCCTTGACGACATAAAAAATGCAAGGAACAGAACTAGTATAAAAACGCAAGAAGATCTAGACTACGCATTTAAGCTTCAAGCACAATTGAAAAAATTGCAAGATGCAGAAGTGCGTGTCGAAGCTCCTTGGATCAGCATTTATACAAACAACAAGGCAAGTATCGATTCAATTGTCAAACTTGATAAATCTAAAGTGAAGTATGTTTGTTTGCCGCCGGCAAATAACACTTTATCAAGCGATGTGATAATACTACCTAAAATCAACTACGAATTTAAAGTAACTGTGGGTAAATCAGACAGGTCTCAACTAGCGTTTATCGAATGGGCCGAACAACACTCTAAAATTAAGTTGACCAAAAGCTGTAAACGAGAACTGTTAAGAGATCGCAGTTGGGGCGGAACTTACTTCTACATTACGGGCGAAAAGAACTTACTTCTAGCAAAAATGCACTTAGGCGGCTCAATAAACAAGGTCGAACGCATTATTAAAGCCTGAACCCTAATTTCAGTTTACGATAAATAGTATATTACTACAGAATAACTGTGGCTGTACATTACGGGCTTAGAATATGCGAATAAGAGAACTACTTGAAGGTAAAAAATTTAACGATTTAGACTTTGTTACAAAGGACGAATCGGGCGAAAAAATCAATTACGATCTTATAGAAGATCTAACGTTCTTCATGAACAACGATGATGATGCGTATAGACGTCATTTATTTCCATCCATAGCTAAATGCGTGGATAGTTTAAAGTCCAAAAAAGAAGTTTCTCCTTCATTCTTTGAATCAGCTGTTGAAAAAAGCTATGCTGAGTATATTAAAAAATACCCTATTAGACAGCTTAAAGATAGTTTAGAAAAAGAAATGTTTGAAGAAGTGTGCAAAAAATTACACGATGATATTTGCCGAGATTTCGAAGACGGAAAGTATAAGGACTAATCTGTGTTACTTAGAGAACTATTCTATGTTGAAAATGCGCCTGCTAAGAAAAAACTTGGCAGGGCATTTAACCACCTAGAAGATTTAGTATTCTTTTACGGTAGTGCAGGTACATTAGAAGCATTAGACCACTTAAAAGAAATTGCAACCGCTGAAGGTGCAAACAGTATTAGAATGAAATGGGACGGTAATCCTCAGATTTACTGGGGTCGTGAACAAGCAGGCGGACCGTTAATTCTTTCTGGACATAATGGCTGGAGTAGAGGTGCAAAATATTCTAGCAAGAAAGACATCTATGATTTCATTGCCAATCAAAGTGGCAGGCCTGGTACTCCGGAGCAACAACAAGAACGTCAAGCATTTGCTAAACAATTTTCTAACTTACATCCACTATTTGATGCTGCAACTCCAAAAGATTTTGTAGGGTTTGTTTATGCCGATGGTTTGTTTTTACAACGTCCTCGAGTAGATCAACAAGGCGTGTTTAACTTCTGCCCTAACCCAAATAGTCAAACTTGTTATCATGTCAGAGCAGAAAGTGAACTAGGCCAACGCATTGCACGAGCACAAGTTATGGTTGTAGGTCATGCTTATTTTCCAGAATTTGGAATGGATGACAGTGAGCAAGAACCGTTAGACGACTTTAGTATGTTTAACAACACACCTGGCCTTATTGTGCAAGGACCCATTTATAATCAGACAGCAGTTAAAATAGACACTAGCGAAATTGATCAAGTTGAGTCGTACTTAAAACAACATGCCGCACAAATTGACGGATTCCTACAAGGTGTTCCTGGTCTAAGCGATTTAAAAGAAATTTTATACAAGTTTGTAAATCAAACAGCTAAAGCTAAGAATTTAGATAATATAGGAACCGATGCATTCTTTCAATGGTTAAGTGGTAGTGGTGTTAGTGGTCCTAAAATGCAAAAAATTAATCAACTAAGCCAGCAATTTAACAGCGCACTATCTGCAATTTTTACACTGGTAAGACAAATACAAAATATTAAAGACAATGTAATTGATCAAATTGAAGCAGGTCATTCAGCAGACATTTGGGACACGCAGGGCGAAGGCAGAGTTCGCTATGCTGGCCAAGGAAAGCAATTTGGTAATGTAAAATTAGTACCTAGAAAACGTTGGACACCAAAATGAGATTACGAGAATTATTTGAAAATATATACGAAATAGCAGACGATAGTAAACCGTTTGACGGCGGTTTAAAAACTATTGGCATTTGCTATGGACGATGGAATCCTCCACATAAAGGACATAGAGAAGTTTGGAAGGCAGCTTCGAAGAATCCTATATGGTTTGTTGGTACTAATCAAGATACCGAAGGTCCTAAAGATCCGTTACCATACGAAGTAAAATTACAATGCATGGCTGCTGTTTGGCCAAAAGTGGCAGGGCATGTTATTCCAGAACAAGATTTATTTGTTATGGCAACACATATCTACGAACAATACGGCGAAAATGTACAGTTAAACGTTTATACAGATGAAGAATGGTTAGCAAGTAGTTTGTTAAAATACAATGGCCTTATGGATCAAAAACACGGCGGCTACAAGTTTGCTCAAATTGACTGGAAGAAAACAGAAAGACTAGCTCGTGCTACAGATTTAAGACAATCAGTTCGTAACGGAGATCGCAAAAAGTTTTATCAGGATGCCGGAATTCCATCAAACGCAATGATTACAATTGGAGAAAAAGCATATCCGTTATTTGATATTGTTGCTCATTACTTACTCAAGTATCCAGAAAAGGTTAAAAAGCCAGCAGTTGCAGAAGGTTCCTCAGGTAAAATAGGTAAAGGTGGAACAAGACCAATCGACAAGGAAAAGAAAGCTGCAATGAAAAATGCCACTACTTTACCTGGGTTGAATATGGCAACTGGTAGTATGTATAAAAACTACAGGATGGGTATTGCACTAGCAGGTGCACCGACTTTTCCTACAAAAATCGAAGCAGATAACTGGATCGGTGGCGACCCGCTAATCAGCTCTTACACTGAAGAAGAATACGAAATGGTCAAAGCAGCAGCTAAACAAGTTGGTGCAGGTAAATTACAAAACTGGTCGGGCGACAGAAGCAAAGAAATTGCAGATGTAAATAAAACTAGCCCTGTGGCAAAACCTAAAAAGAACAAATACGGAGTTTAAAAGTGGAAGACGAAAAATATTTTGCGGCATTAAAAACAGAATTTGCTAGTGAGTATGCCTTTGCATTAAAAGCACAGAATTTTCATTGGAATGTCGAAGGTCCTAACTTTCCACAATATCATGCTCTTTTTGAAAAAATCTACGACGAAGTTTATGGAATAATTGATGACTTTGCAGAAAACCTACGCAAAGTAGGAACTTACACACCAGCAAGTTTTTCAAGATTTAATATGTTAACAGTGGTAGAAGACGAAACACAACTGTTAGACGAACGTTCAATGCTAATGGAACTATACGAAGATAGTGAAAAAATGGCCAATATTTTTAAAGCTATTTTCCAACTAGCTGAAGAGCGCGGTGATCACGGATTAAGCGACTTTTTTGCTGCACGACAAGATGCACATAAAAAGCACAGTTGGATGTTAAGAGCAACATTAAAGTAATATGGACGAATTAGCTCAAATTAAATTGTTAGCTGGAGTAGCTAAACCTTTTCCAGGATTAAAAGAATATTCTATCGAAGACGGTAGCAATATTAGTTTGACTGGCAACGAAAAAGGCGAGCTAATGAAGAAGCATAAGATTCAGCCTGGAACTCCTGAATGGTTTCAGCTGTGGTTTAGTTTACCAAAACTTACAGGAGAAAAACCTGTTGGTCCAGGCATAAGGAAAAAATAATGAAAGTTACTGAAATTTTAAGCGAAGTTAGCCTAGGCGATTATCATAAAAAAGCCTCTATGGACAGGGCACTTTCACAAATGAGTGCTGCGTTTGGCAAACCAGAAGATAAAGAAAAGCATCTTCAAAAAGCAGCAAGACGCGAACGAGGACTTGGCCGTGCTAAAGTTCGTGGCGATAAAATACGTGCTGAATACGAAGCAAAGCGCAAAGCAGAACACGAGCAAGCTATCAGAGACAAATATGCTGATGTAGACATTGACGCCGAAATAGAAAAGCTACAACCTGCTATTAAACGTGCTTACAATGATTATCAGTACGGTGCTAGAAATACCTGGCACCAGGGCAAGGAAGAATATGATCGTTTATCAGCTAAAGTTAGAGAATTAGAACAAGCCAAAAAACTTTTAGGCGGTTTAAATGAAACAGCAACACCCGGAGCCACAAGTGCAGCTAATGTTGGCACAGTGGACGCACCGCACATTAGTCCAGGTAAAGCTAGGGGCAAAAAGAGCTACACAGGCAGTCCGTGGGGCGGGAAAAGCGGTACTAAAGCGCCACCACAGCCTAAAGTAAAACAACCTAAGAAATCAGACGGTACAGCAGTAAACGGATTAGACATAAAAGGCGCCAGTTTATTTGGCGGTCCTCCAGTCAAAAGAAGCTAAATATACAATAACGGAGTTTATACCATGCACGACGACATGCAACCAGATACATTAAATCAAGCACCAGGCGGGGCCGCACACGATAACGAAGGCGCAATGGCCCGTGCTGATTTATACAAACTAGCCAATTATTCACTTAAATTATTTAAGAAATTAGATGATTCTGCTCAATTAGAAGCTTGGGTACAGGCAAAAATTACCAAAGCTGCTGACTATGTTGCCAGCGTATATCACTATCTAGAATACGAAATGGAATTCAGCGAGTACGGTGCTAAATTAGAAAATAGCGGCATGTACAACGAAGATCAGAAAATTGCCATTAAGAATAAATTAATGGAAGCCAAACAAAAGATGGCTGAACTTAAGAAGATTCAAGCAGATAAGCTGACTGACAAAAAAGTTCAAGAAGGTGTACTAAGCGGTGGTGAGCGTCCATGTGCAGAGTGTGGTGGAACTGGAATGGTATACGAAGAACCAAAGGCAGTTCCAGATCATGTCAAAGGCAAAGTAGAAAAATATAAACGTCTAACAAAAGCGATGCATGCCGCTAGTAAACGTTTAGACAAGAACAACAATGGTATTCCGGATAATCTAGAAAACGATGAAGAAGTTGAAGAAGATTTAAAAAATGTTGGAGACACTAAAAAGTCTTCATCAGGCGGTACAATAACTAAGACTGCTACTGGTATTAAACACGAGCGCGATCCAAGTAGTTATGATGACGGTGGTGACGAATTAGATTCCATGGCCAAATCCGGTAAGGGTAAAAAGAGTCATGCTAAAGCACAATCAGCTGCAGAAAAGAAAGACCGTGCTCCTAAACAAAAGCAAAGTCCAAAGAGTGCCAAGACATGGGGCATGAAGGACGGTGAAAAGTTTGACAATCGCGATAAAACAGTTGATGAAACATTTGGTCAAGGTGTTTACGCAGAAGGCAAGGCTAAAAAAGATTACGATGGCGATGGTAAAGTAGAATCAGACAAAGACGAAGTATGGGGTTCACGTGCCAAAGCAGCTGCTAAAGCTGGAAAGCCGTTCGGTAAAGATAAAAAAGTTAAAGAAGGTTTAAAAGGTAATCAACATAAACTAGATGTCGACGATGATGGAGATATCGAAGGCGACGATTTAGCCGATTTACGTGCAGGTAAAAAGAAGAAAGATAAAAAAGTAGATGAAGCTTCTATGTGGAAAAACAAAGCTAAGTCTTTAAAAGAGAATCTTGAATCGTTGCTTTCATTAAAAGAAACCGAAGAAGATGTTGACTTAACAGCTATTCTACAACAACTTCAACAAACAGATCCAGAAGGATTAAAACAGGCAGTTAGCGCAGAAGAAACTAAACCTGGATCAATTGCTAAGTTTATAGATTCTAAAATGATGGGATCACAGGCTAGTAATAACACTGGTGCTACAATGGGTCAAGAACCAACTGGCGAACCAAAAGACATGCCAAACCCAGGAGACACTGAAGCTGGAGAAGGTGTAGTAACAGATTTTGTTGCGGGCGGAGCAAACGCAATTGGCCAGCAAGTAGGAGGTGTTGTAAAGGGTGTTAAACAAGCAGGTCAAGAACTTAAACAATTTGGCACTGATGTAGCCAATGCAGCAAAAGCAGGATACAATCAAGCAACCGGCAATAGTTATACAGCTTCTGCTAAAATGGGTGCCGGTGTTCAAGCTATGCCAGCACCAAATCCAACACAAACATCAGCTGCGCCTGCAAACTTAGCAGCACAGAGCATGCCTGGTATTACAAAACAAGATAGAAATTTACGCGAATCTGCTGAATTAGATCGCATGAAACAATTCTTAGCACGTCTGAACGGATAATAGTATGGATATGAAAAAAATATTGCAGGCACTCGACGGAGTGTCTGCTCCTTCACAACAATCTGCCAAAGAAAAAACAGATATGGCTAAGTTCATTTCTATTGTAGAAAAGAACAATGTGCAAATCTTAAATGAAGGTTCTAATCCACACAAAGTTGCTTTACCAGTACAAATGGCTATGCAACATTATCAGAAAGAAGATGCTAAAAAAGAAACACTTCTTAGAAAGTATTTTAAAGAAGCAGAAGAAAATATTTTACAGCAACAATCTAATCGTAAAGAGTTACTAAGTCAATATGCTCAAAAGATTTCTAAGAAAGTATTAGAGCGTAGAAAAACATTTGAAGATGCTAATAATCTAGCACAAAGTTATATTAGCCAACTAACTGCTATGATGCAACAGGCTACACAACCTTGGGAAAAGAAACAGTTAGAATATCGTATTAAAGCTGTGCAACAAGGCATGGTTCCTCAGAATAAAAAAATTCTTCCGCCTGTTGAATGGGAAAGATCAACAGATCCTACAACGATTGCACGTATTATTGGCAAAGACGGATTAAGCCCAGAATATTTAGAAAAATCAAATATGTTTGGTCGTGGGCTAGATTATATCGGTTTGCCAGGACAGC
>JACCDJ010733932.1_pt1 | contig 50416 bp, 37 predicted proteins | sample 7444481 | NCBI WGS metagenome assembly JACCDJ01 (sample SAMN15323435, study PRJNA562643) | freshwater metagenome | isolation source: river surface water | place: USA:Blue River Watershed | collected 2017-08-15
CGAGGCCGAGCAGGGCGGGGAGGGCGTGCTTCATGCCGCCGAGACTGCCGCGCCGCGGATGTCAGGCAAGCGCCGAGGTGCGTTCACTTCGGCAGCCGTGCGTCGACGAAGTCGAGGGCCTTCTCGATCACGTCGCGCGGCGCCCACTGGTGGCCGCCGGCGAACTCCATCACCTCGACGCGTCCGTCGGTGACCGTGCGCAGCATCGGCAGCTCGGCGCGGTTCGGGTCCGACTTGCCCATCGTCACCACGACCGCGGCGAGCTGGGTGCCCTTCAGCCCCGGCATCCCGTTGTCGAGCCGTCCGATGCCCGCGCCCTGCAGGATGACGCCGCCGAAGCCGTCGCCCAGCGCCGCGAACACCGAACTGGCGCGCGCGCCGCCGGAGAAGCCCGTCGCGACCTTGCCGCCCGGCAGCAGGCGCACGCGCCGTTCGACGTCCTCGGCGGCCGCCAGGAAGTTGCCCACGCTGGGGTCCCACGGTCCGTTGCGGGACTCGTCGAGCATGACGACGACGTAGGTCCCCTTGCGCCGCAGCCAGGCCTCCATCTCGCCCATCCTCGCGTTGCCGGAGGGGGAGGCGATGAAGAGGCATTTCCACTGCCTGTCCTTGGCGGCGAGGAATCCCCGCGGCAGCCACAGGCGGTAGTGGTAGAGGTCGGAGTAACGGGAGAATCCCGACATGTGCTGGCAGGCGATGCGGATCTCCGTCTGCTCCTTCAGCGGCAGGTCCGGCGGAGTCACGGCCGCGGGCGGTCCCTGCGCTTCGAGCGCGGCCGTGCAGAGGCAGAGCAGGGCGGCGAATCTCATCGGCGACGGCCCTTGGCCTTGCGCGCGTCGATCCGCGACTTGATGCGCAGCAGCACGACCGCGAGCGCCACCACCGCGAAGAAGGTGAAGAGCACGTTGCTCACCTGCACGCCGCCGGCGGCGTCGGGTCCGGAGGAGGTGAGGGCGTCGGCCACGCTGGCGGGCGCGGACGCTCCGTCCTTGTCGCGTCGCACGACGGGCGTTCCCGTCGGCGTGAGGACGGGCCGGTGCACCCCTTGGAACTTCGCGGCCGTCTCGATGCGGCCCGCCACCTCGATGAGGTCGCCCGCCTTGCGGCCCGCCGCCGGCAGCAGCAGCAGGTGCGGCGGGTCGAGCTCCGCCGTCAGCCCGAGCTCATAGCCGTCCCCTTCTTCGTCGGCGGCGACGATGCGCAGCCTCCACGGCTTGGGCTGCGCGGCGGCCTCGGCCGCGGCGAGACGGGCCCGGTGGGCCTCCAGCTCCGCCAGCTCGTCCGGCCGCAGCGCCGGCGGGGTCGCCCCCGTCCTGGCCTTCAGCGCCTCGAGCGCGGCGAGATCCTCCGGGCTTATCGCGGTCTGCGCCCATGCCGCACCGGTGAGGGCGACGGCCGCGGCCAGGATCATGGGGCGCATGGGTTCACGATGCGTCACTCCCGTCCCAAGGGCAAGCGTCGGGCTTTGCGGCTTGGAAGCGAGGGGCGTCTCGGACATAGCACGTGACGTGCCCGATCCAGAAGAGCCAGTCCTCCAGGTGCGGCGTCTCCGCATCGCCCGCGAGGGCAAGGTCATCTTGCACGGGTTGGACTGGACCGTGCGGCCGGGCGAGCACTGGGCGCTCCTCGGTCCGAACGGCGCGGGCAAGTCGTCCCTGCTGGCCTCCCTCACGGGATATTTCGCGCCCACGGCGGGCGAGATGACCGTGCTCGGCGAGACCTTCGGCCGGAGCGACTGGCGTGAGCTGCGCCGGCGGGTCGGCCTGGCGGGCCCGTCCGTCGCCTCGATGGTCCGGCCTGACGAGAGCGCCTTGCACGTCGTGGCCGGAGGGATCGACGGCACCGTCAATCTCTGGCGTCGTCCGTCCGCCGCGGTGCTCCGTCGCGCCCGGGCGGTGCTGCGGAGGACGGGAGCGGGCGCCGTCGCGCGCCGTCCCTGGGGGCATCTCTCCCAGGGCGAACGTCAGCGCGTGCTGATCGCCCGCGCCCTCATGCCGCGCCCCGCGCTGCTCATCCTCGACGAGCCCTGCGCCGGACTCGACCCCGTCGCCCGCGCCGACTTCCTCCGTCTCGTCGGCCGCCTGCCGCGCCTGTGGCCGCGCACCGCGCTCGTCCTCGTCACCCATCACGTCGAGGAAGTCGTGCCCGCGTTCACGCACGCCCTGCTCCTGAAGTCGGGTCGCGCCCTCGCCGCGGGCCCCGTGCTTCGCGCGCTGACCTCCGGCTCGCTCTCGCGGCTGTTCGGCCGCCGCGTGCGGCTCTCCCGTCGGGCCGGCGCCCGGACGCTCCGCCTGCCTTGACCCCGGGGCGGTTTTCCGCACCCCTGCCTCTTCCGCGCCCGTCATGCCGTCGCCCTTCGAAGGACTTCTCCCCCGCTACGACGCCGTCGTCATCGGCGCCGGCCTGGGCGGGATGACCGCGGCGAACAACCTGGCCAAGTTCGGCCGCAAGGTCCTCCTGCTGGAGCATCATTACCAGCTCGGCGGCCTGGCCACCTTCTTCAAGCGCGCCGGCGGCCACGTCTTCGACATCTCCCTGCACGGCTTCCCCCACGGGATGATCAAGTCCACCCGTCGCTACTGGACCAAGGACATCTCCGACCGCATCCACCAGCTCAAGGACGTCCGCTTCATCAACCCCGACTTCGACGTCCGCACGACCTTCGACCGCGAGGACTTCACCCGCATCCTGATCGAGAAGTTCCGCCTGCCCGCCGAGACCGTCGAGGCCTTCTTCGCGCACCTCCGCGCGATGAACTACTACGACAACGACCCGCGCACCACCCGCGAGCTCTTCGAGCAGTTCTTCCCCGGCCGTCCGGACGTGCAGCGCCTGCTGCTCGAGCCCATCGCCTACGCCAACGGCTCCACCCTCGACGACCCCGCCATCACCTTCGGCATCGTGTTCTCGAACTTCATGTCGAAGGGCGTCTTCATCTTCCAGGGCGGCACCGACCTCATGATCGGCCTCATGACCGCGGAGATGAAGGCCAACGGCGTCGACGTCCGCCGCAACGTCCTCGTCGAGAAGGTCCACGTCGGGAAGGACGCCTCCGGCCGGCGCCGCGTCGTCGGCGTGAAGCTGCGCGGCACGCGGCTCGGCGAGGAGGCCGAGGTCGCCTGCTCCGCCGTCATTTCCAACGCCAACATCAAGGACACCGTCCTGCGGATCGGCGGCGAGGAGTCCTTCGACCCCGCGTTCGTGGAGGAGGCCCGCAGGGTGCGCGTGAACACCTCGTCCTGCCAGGTCTACATGGGCGTGCGCGAGGGCGAGACCATCCCGCACATCGGCGACCTCGTCTTCACCTCCGAGGCCAGGCCGTTCTCGAGCCACGAGCTCGTCGATTTCCACACCACTTCCCGCACCTACTCGGTCTACTATCCGGACACCCGTCCGCACACCAAGACCCCGCGCTACGCCGTCGTCACCTCCGTCAACCAGAAGTGGGACGACTGGGCGGGCCTGTCGGCGGCCGACTACGCGAAGCACAAGGCGCGCGTGATCGAGGAGTCCTTCCGCGGCCTCGAGAAGTTCATCCCGGACATCCGTTCGAAGGTCGACCATGCCGAGGCCGCCACGCCCCGCACCGTCAACCGGTACGTCCGGCACGTCGGCGGCACCTCCTTCGGGACGAAGTTCGAGGGGCTGAAGGTCTCCATGGGCCTGCCCGAGCAGGTCGGCGGCTTCTATCACGCCGGCAGCGTCGGCATCATCATGTCCGGCTGGCTGGGCACCATCAACTACGGCGTCATCGTTTCGGCCAAGGCCGACGCCTATCTGCGCGACCCTGACGTCGGCCCGATCGGCGAGGCCGCCGCCTCGGCCGGCCTCTGACGGCTTGACCGTCCCCGTCCGTCCGCAACCCTGCGGGCATGTCCAAGGAGTCTCCCGCCCGCGGCCTCGCCAAGAAGGCCGAGTCCGCCCTCGAGTCCTTCATCTTCGCCAGCCGCTGGGTCCAGGCGCCGATCTACGTCGCGCTCATCCTGGCCGCCGTCGCCTACGCCTGGAAGAGCGTGCAGGAGCTCCTGCACCTCATGCACGACTTCAACGGCGTGCCCGAGAGCACCATCATGCTGGGCATCCTGTCGCTGGTGGACATCTCCATGGTGGCGAACCTCGTGAACATGGTCGTGGTCGGCGGCTACGTCACCTTCGTCAGCCGGATCGACTTCGAGGACAACACCGACCGGCCCGACTGGCTCGACCACATCAACGCCAACACCCTCAAGGTGAAGCTGGCCGGCAGCCTCGCGAGCATCTCCGCCATCCACCTCCTCAAGAGCTTCATCGCCATCACCGAGCTGACCAACGGCCAGGCCCCGATGTCGTCCAACCAGGAGAAGGTCGTCTTCTGGCAGGCGATCATCCACGGCGTGTTCCTCGCCTCGATGATCCTGTTCGCCTACAGCGAGCGGATGCAGCGGCACGAGGACCACTGATCCGCCGCCGCGCGGCCGCCGGAGCTCAGGACTTCGCGTCGACCGGGATGCGCATCCCGTAGAAGCTGCGGTAGACGTAGAACAGTCCCACCGCCAGCACCGCCGAGCCGAGGCCCAGCTTCAGGCCGGCAGGCATGCCGACCGCGATCTCGACGGCCAGCAGGCCGAAGAGCGTGGTGAACTTGATGACCGGGTTGAGCGAGACCGAGGAGGTGTCCTTGAACGGGTCGCCGACCGTGTCGCCCACCACCGTCGCGGCGTGCAGCGGGGTGCCCTTGGCCTTGAGGTCGACCTCGACGATCTTCTTGGCGTTGTCCCAGGCGCCGCCGGCGTTGGCCATGAAGATGGCCTGGTAGAGGCCGAAGAAGGCCATGCCGACGAGGTAGCCGATGAAGAAGAACGGGTCGAACAGGGCCAGCGCCAGCGCGAGGCAGAAGATGGCGATGAAGATGTTCGTCATGCCCTTCTGCGCGTACTGGGTGCAGATGCGCACGACCTCCTTGGAGGCGTCGGTCGCCGCGGTCGAGGCGTCGAGCTTCATGTTGTCCTTGATGTACACCACCGCGCGGTAGGCGCCGGTGACGACGGCCTGGGTGGAGGCGCCGGTGAACCAGTAGATGACGGCTCCGCCCATGAGCAGGCCCATGAGGGCCTCGGGGTGCACGAGGGAGAGCTTCTCAAGGACGTTCACGCCCGCGGCGCGGTAGTGCTCCTGCAGCATCATGATGATGCCGAACACCATGGTCGTGGCGCCGACGACGGCCGTGCCGATGAGCACCGGCTTGGCGGTCGCCTTGAAGGTGTTGCCGGCGCCGTCGCCCTTCTCGAGCTGGTGCTTGGCGCCTTCGAAGTCGGGCTTGAAGCCGAAGTCGCGCTCGATCTCCTCGCGGATGCCGGGGCGGGACTCGATCTGCGAGAGTTCGTAGACGGACTGGGCGTTGTCGGTCACCGGGCCGAAGGAGTCGACCGCGATGGTCACGGGCCCCATGCCGAGGAAGCCGAAGGCCACCAGGCCGAAGGCGAAGATGGGCGCGGCGAAGGCGAACTGCGCGGGCATGAGCGCCGCGACGGCGGCGTGCGTCGAGAGCAGGTAGGCGCCGAGCATCAGGCCCAGGATGCAGAGTCCGGTCCAGAAGGCGGAGAAGTTGCCCGCCACCATGCCGGAGAGGATGTTGAGGGACGCGCCGCCCTGGTCGGAGGAGGTCACGACCTCCTTCACGTGGCGGCTCTCGGTCGAGGTGAAGACCTTGGTGAATTCCGGAATCAGCGCGCCGGCGAGCGTGCCCAGCGAGATGATGGTCGAGAGCACCCACCACAGGTCGGGCCGCATGGGCAGCGTGGCGAGCAGGGCCCAGCTGGCGGCGTAGGTCACCGCGATGGAGACGGCCGACGTCACCCAGACCAGGTTGGTGAGGGGCTGCTCGAGGTTGAAGTCGCGCGCGCCGCCCCAGACCGCACGGCTGATGGCGCCGTTGATCCAGTAGCTCGCCACGGAGGTCAGCACCATCAGGATGCGCATGGCGAAGAGCCAGACGATGAGCGTGGCGCAGAGCACGGGGTCGGCGGCCAGCGCCAGGGAGAGGAAGGCGATGAGGGCCACGCCGGTGACGCCGTAGGTCTCGAAGCCGTCGGCGGTCGGGCCGACGGAGTCTCCTGCGTTGTCGCCGGTGCAGTCGGCGATGACGCCGGGGTTGCGCGGGTCGTCCTCGGGCAGCTTGAAGACGATCTTCATGAGGTCCGCGCCGATGTCGGCGATCTTGGTGAAGATGCCGCCGCAGATGCGCAGGGCCGAGGCGCCGAGGGACTCCCCGATGGCGAAGCCGATGAAGCAGGGGCCGGCCAGCTCCGCCGGCAGGAAGAGCAGGATGGCGATCATGAACAGCAGCTCGATGGCGACGAGCAGCAGGCCGACGCTCATGCCCGACTGCAGCGGGATGAGCAGGGTGGCGAGGGCGTTGCCCCTGAGCGCGGAGAAGGCGGCGCGGGAGTTCGCGACGGTGTTGATGCGGATGCCGAACCAGGCGACTCCGTAGCTGCCGAGGATGCCCAGCACGGAGGCCGCCAGGATGACGGCGACATGGAAGGCGGACTTGTGCTCAAGGCCGCCGAAGTAGTACGCCATGCAGGCGGCGATGAGCACCCACAGCGCGGCGAGGAACTTTCCCTGCTGCACGAGGTAGGTCTTGCAGGTCTCCCAGATGATCTGCGACACGTCGGCCATGCTGCGGTGGACGGGCAGGGCGCGGGTCTGCACGTACTGCCACCAGCCGTAGGCCACGCCGAGGGCGCAGACGACGAGTCCGGCCCAGAGCACGCCCGTGCCGCTGAGCGAGCCGACGCTGAGGGAGGCCTTGCCGAGGTCGGGGATGCGGATGTCGGCCTCGCCGGCGAGGAGGCTGGAGGGGAACGCGAGCAGGGCCGCGGCCAGTGGCTTCGGTATCTTCATGGTGTAATGAGAGGGGCGGACCGGGGGTGCGGTCCGAGCCCAACTTGGCGGGGCGCGGCCTTGGCGGCGAGGCAAAAAGCCCGCCCGGCGGCGCCATCTTCGCTCAATTAAGGTCCGAGCAGGTGTTCGCGGAGGAAGAGGGCGGTCACTCTGGCCTGATGGTCCGCGTTCGGCTTCTTGGCGAAGCCGTGCCCCTCGTCGTCCGCGACGAGATACCACACGGTCCCGCCCCGGGCCCGCAGCGCGTCGCGCATGCGCTCCGCCTCCGCCACGGGCACGCGCGGGTCGTTGCGTCCATGGACGATCAGCAGGGGGTCGCGGATGCGGCCGGCATTGCGGGCCGGGGCCACCGACTCGAGGGCCGCGCGCACCTCCGGCTTCCGTTCGTCCCCGTATTCGGCCCGACGGGCGGCCCGGCGGTAGTCGGAGGTCTGCTCCAGCATGGTCACCATGTTGGTCACGCCCACGATGTCCACGCCGCAGCTGAACCGGTCGGGGTATTCGGCCAGGCTCGCGAGGCACATGAATCCTCCGTAGCTGCCTCCGTAGGACGCGACGCGGGACGGATCGACGCGGGGATGGTCCGCGACCCACGAGAGCACGGCGCCGACGTCCTTGACGGCGTCGCCGCGGCGCACGCCGTTGTCGAGGTTGAGGTAGCGGCGTCCGTAACCCGACGAGCCTCGGACGTTGGGATAGATGAGCGCGACGCCGAGCCGGTCGAGGTAGTAGAGCATGCCGCCCCTGAATCCGGGGCGCGACTGCCCCTCGGGGCCGCCATGGAAGACCATGATCGCGGGCCGGCGGCCCGGGAACTTCGCGGGGTCGGGCAGATAGACGAGGCAGGGCACCTGCTCCCCGTCGAAGCTGCGGACGCGGACGATCTGCGATTCCGGAGTCCGCACCTCGACCTTGGGCTTGGAGGTCCGGTCGGTCCAGCGGGTGAGGACGCCGGAGTCGAGGTCCGCCGACCATGCGTCGCTCGGCGAGTCCTCGGAGTTGAGGGTGAAGCCGACCTCATGGCTCTCCGGACGGAAGGCGAGGTCGGAGATCACGCCGGGCCGCAGCGCGGGCGCGGGCAGGGGCCGCCCCGAAGGGATCTCCCAGCAGCGCAGTTCGGATCGGCCGTCCACGTTGACGATGACGGCGAGCCGCCGGCCGTCCCCGGACACCTCCAGTTCCTCGCAGTCCCAGTCGGGAGCCCCGGCCAGGGCCCGCGCCGAGCGGGCTTCGAGGTCGATGCGCACGGGCCGCAGGAAGTCGCCGCCCAAAGTGGAGAGCGCGTAGGCCGCCTTGCCGTCTTCCGCGATCCGGACGTGGCTGAACTGATGCGGAGCTCCGGCCGGAGTGACTTCGCTCAGCTTGCCGGTGGCGAGGTCGACCTTGTGCAGGCGGGTGCGCTCGATGCTCACCGACTGCCGCGCCAGCAGCCAGCGTCCGTCGGGCGACCAGCCCGTCGGCGACCAGCCCGGCGACGAGCCGGTGACGAGCGTGCGCGTCTTGGCGGGAGCCGCGAGGTCCGCGACCAGGATGTCGCTGTCCTTGCCGTTGCGGCGGTTGGAGGCCCACGCGATCTTCGTCCCATCCTTGGACCACCAAGGGTCCGTGTTGCGGGACTTGCCGTCGGTGAGCCGCACGGGCTTCGCCTTCGCGTCCGCGGCGTCCGTCACCAGGAGCTGGTAGTTCTCGTCCCCGCCCTTGTCCGACAGGAAGGCGAGCCGCGTGCCTCCGGGCTGGAACCAGCCGTAGCGCACCGGCTCCGGCCCGCGCGTCAGCGCCGAACGCTTTCCGGTCGGCGCGGTCATCCGATGCAGGTGGGACGCGTTGCCGATCCGCGTCGAGACCACCGCGGCGCGCCCCTTGGAGTCCCAGCCTTTGAATCCCGCGCCGCCGAGGTTGAGGTAAGGGTCGAGTTCCTCAGCGAGCCCGGCCGGAACCGGCGGGACCGCCTCCGCCACGAAGTTGGCGGGATGCGGGAGGGTGGGGACCGCGCATCCGATGAGGAGGGCGGACAGCAGGAGTCCGAAGCGGGGCATGGTCCTCTGATAAGGTCCGGCCGGGGCGGAGGCGAGCCTGCCGAGGGCTCACTTCTTTTTCTTCTTCTGCGCGGCCTTCGCCTCGGCCTCGGCGCCGGCCGCTCCGTAGGACGCCGGATCCGACAGCAGCCGGGGGGCGACCGGCACCGACCCGTCGTCCCCCTGCTCCCGCATCCATCCTTCCACCGCCTGACGGAGTTCGGCCAGCTTCGCGGCATGCGCCGGGTCGGCCGCCAGATTGCGTTGCTCGTCGGGGTCCGCCGCGAGGTCATAAAGCTCCTCCGCCGGACGCCGGTGGTAGCGCGCCAGCGTGGCCGCCGCCGCCGGGTCGGTCCGGGCGCGGCGCTCCCATTCGGAGAAGAAAGCCCGCTGTCCCAGACCGTCGCCGCGGCTCTGCTGGAGGTCGATGTGGGTGGTGAAGGCCCAGTCGGGGTGGAGATTGCGGATGTATTTCCACCGGCCGTCGCGGACCGCGCGCGCCGGATAGACGTTCATCCGGTTGTCGTTGGCGTGGGTCGTGAAGATCCTGTCACGGTGCCGTTCGCCGCCACGCAGCACCGACAGGAAGGACCGGCCGTCGAGCCCCGCCGGCGCACCGCCGCCCGCGGCCTCCAGCAGGGTCGGAAGGAGGTCGACCCAGCTCACCATCGCCTGCGTCCTGCTTCCGGCCGCGACCTTCCCCGGCCAGGACACGATGAGCGGGGTGGAGACGCCCGCTTCGTAGAGGTTCCATTTGCCGAAAGGCCACTGGGCGCCGTGGTCGCTGCTGAAGACGACCAAGGTGGTGGCCGGCAGGGTTTCGCGCACCGCGCGCATCACTTCCCCGAGCTCGGCGTCGCCGCGCGCGACGGCGTCGGCGTACCTGGCGCGCCACGCGCGCGTCTCGGGCGTGTCCAGGCTTCCCGCCGGCAGCTTCAGTTCCTCCGCGCGGTGCACGCCGTCCTTCTCCGGCCAGGGCACGTGCGGCCAGTTGCTGCCCACCATCAGGCAGAGCGGCCCGGCGCCCTGCTTGCGTGAGCGCAGGAACCTCAGCGCGGCGGGCACCCCTTCCGGGTCGTGGAAAGCGTCGTGGGCGAAGACGTCGAAGCCGTAGTCCGCCGTGTGCCGGTAGTGCGAGACCTTGCCGAAGGCCGCCACCTCGTAGCCCAGCTCCTTGAAATAGGAGGGCCATTTGCGGATCTCCGCGCGCGGCCGGGCGTGATTGGAGGAGGCGCCGTTGCGGGCCGGCATCAGCCCGGTCAGCAGGGCGGCCCGGCTCGGCGCGCAGCTCGGAGACGCCACGTAGGCGCGGTCGAAGGTGAGCCCGCCGGCCGCGAGTTCGGCGAGGTGGGGCGTACGGATGCCTCCTCCGCCGTAGGGGGCCGAGTCCAGTCGGCCGAGGTCGTCGGTCAGGAAGACCACGATGTCGGGCCGCCGGCCGTCCTGCGCGGAGGCGGCCGCGGCCAGCATCATGACGACGAGCAGGAGCAGGGGCACGGCTGCATGATGCCTCCGCGCGTCCGCGTGGGAAAGCAGAAGTTTTCTCGCGCGGCGACCCGGAGCGGTCAGCATGAGCCCGTCACTCCATGAAGAAGCTCATCCCGTTGCTGGCCGCCGCCGCCCTCTGCGCCGCGCCCGAACCCTACCCCGTCAGTGAGCCCGCCGTGGACGCCGCGCATCCGGCGGCGGACGCTCCCGGCTTCGCGCCGCTCTTCAACGGCAAGGACCTGGCCGGCTGGCGCACCAAGGGGAACTGGGTCTATGATGCCGACGGCTCGGTGACCCTCCGTCCGCGTCCGGGTGAGACCGGCTGGAAGCGTTTCGACGCCTATCTTTTCACCGAACGCCAGTACCGGGACTTCGTCCTCGACCTCGAGTTCAAGTTCGAGCCCACCGGCAATTCCGGCGTGTTCTTCTGCGTCGCCGACCCGCTCGATCCCGTGACCAAGGGCGTCGAGCTGCAGATCCTCGACACGCACGGCCTCGCCAAGCCCGGTCACCATGACTGCGGCGGCATCATCCGCGCGATGGGTCCGGCGGAGAACCGCGTGCGTCCGGCCGGCGAGTGGAACCGTTACACGCTGACGCTCAAGTCCCGCCGTCTCGAGGTCGTCTTCAACGGACGACGCACCATCGTCCTCGAGCTCGACCGGTCGCCGATGAAGGACCGTCCGGCCGTCGGTCACGTCGGCTTCCAGGACGAGGCGAAGCGCGTCTGGTACCGCGGCGTCAGGATCCGCGAGCTTCCCTGACGCGCCGCAGCCGGGTCGCGGCCAGCCAGGCCGCGGCCGGCAGCGCCAAGCTCAGCGCGATCGCCAGGCTCTCGCTCTCCCGGGCCACGGAGCCCACCCAGGCGAAGGCGAATCCCGTCGGAACGCAGCCGGCCGTCAGTGCGCCGAGGAAAGTCGTGAAGCGCATGCCCGCCAGTCCCGCCATGCAGGCGACCGCTTCGGGGAGGATCGGCATCCAGCGGGAGACCAGCACCAGCCAGGCGCCTCCCTGTCCGAAGAGCTCCTCCGTGCGTCGCAGCCCCTCCTCTCCGGCGATGCTTCGGGCCGCGGGCCTTCCCGCCAGTCTGGCGGCGCCGTAAGCGGTCAGTCCGGCCAGCATCGAGCCCGCGGTCGCGATCAGGCCGCCGAGCAGCGTGCCGTAGGCCACGCCGAGCGCCGACATGACCACGGTCGAGGGCACGGGCAGGACGATGTCGGAGACCAGCAGTCCGGCTCCGGCCGCCCAGGCCCAGTCGCCCTGCTGCATGATCCAGGCCGTCGCCCCTTCCAGCGTGAGCGCGTCGTCGAAGGCGTCGCCCCAGAGGGCCCAGGGAATCAGCGCGCCCGCCAGCAGGAGGGCCGAGAGCGCGATGAGCGTGAGCGTGCCGCGGTCCGGCCTCATCCGGCCTTGGGCCCGAGCTTGCTCCACGGTTCCTGCGCGCTGACGTCGACCGCGAACGGACCGGCGCACGAGCCGGGCGACAGGATGGCCAGGATCACCGCGTCCTGTCCGGACTCGTTGAACGTCGCGTGCACGACGCCGGCCGGGATGTGGGCGCTGTCGCCGGGACCGAGCTTGCGGGCGGCCTTTTCCACCCACTGCGTGACCTCGCCTTTGAGCACGTAGATCACCTCTTCGAGCTCAGGGTGGGTGTGGAAACCGTGGCCCTCGTGCGGGGGCAGGGTGGCCTCGCAGACTTGCAGGTCCTTCGCCTCCGTCACTCCGGGACGGCACAGCCAGTAATTGGTACGCCCTTTGAACTCCTCGAGCAGGGCGTCCTTTTTCGTCACGAATCGCAGGGGCGGGCGCATCGTCTGTGAATAAGTGGCGGCTTCATCCGGCGCAAGCGCCTCCTCCTTCCGTTGACACCTCGTCGCGTTTGCCGCGACATTCCGCCACCCCCATGAGAAATCTGCCCCTCCTGCTCCTCGTCGCCGTCGCCTCCGTCTGTTCCGCGCAGAACGCTCCCCAGAAGAAGGAGGGCGCGCCTTCCAAGAAGGCACCCGCCGCCAAGCTCCCCTCCCAGCCCGCCGACGTGGCCGCCCAGAAGTTCGGCGGCGACGGCAAGGTGAATCCCGGTTTCGCGGCCGCTCACGCGTCGTTCGTCGAGATCGCGCGCAAGGGCGAGGCCCAGGTGGTCTTCCTCGGCGACTCCATCACCGCCGGCTGGAAGGGCCAGCCTGCGCTCTTCGAGAAGGAGTTCGGCCAGTACAAGGCCGCCAACTTCGGCATCGGCGGCGACCGCACCCAGCACGTCCTGTGGCGCGTCGAGAACGGGGAGTTCGAGGGCATCAAGCCCAAGGCCGTCGTCCTGATGATCGGCACCAACAACTCCGGCGCCGCGGACAATCCGCCCGAGCAGGTCGCCGCCGGCATCCGTAAGATCGTCCAGGCGATTCACGCCCGCTCGCCCGACACCAAGGTGCTCCTCCTCGCCATCTTCCCCCGCGGCGCCGGCGAGCAGAACAACCCCGGTCGCGATAAGAACAAGGCCGTCAACGCGATCATCTCCAAGCTGCATGACGGCAAGAAGGTCCATTACTTCGACATCGGCCCCAAGTTCCTCATCGAGGACGGCAAGCTCACCAAGGAGGTCATGCCCGACCTCCTTCACCTCAGCGCCAAGGGCTACCAGATCTGGGCCGACTCCATTCGCGAGAAGCTCGCCGAGCTCGCCCGCTGAAGCTTCGCCGTCTCAGTCGCCGGTGGTCAGGTAGGCCAGCCGGCGACGGCGCGGCGCGAAGGCGAAGAAGTGCGACGCGAGGAATTCGGCCCCCAGGCAGCCGTCGCAGCCCGACGGGACGGCGTCCTTGCGCAGCGAAGGCGGCAGGCGTCCGCAGCGCAGGCTTTCGGAGGCGTGTCCGGCTCCGAATCCTACCGCCACATGGTAGGTGTCCGCCATGTACCAGCCGCCGATGAAGCAGGGGTTGTAGTCCCGAGCCTTGCCGCCTCCGGCGAATGTCTCGATCAGCTGATCCTCGAAATAGGAGAGCTGCTGTCCGCTCGCCAGCAGGAGGTGGCGCTCCTGGTCCCGGATCTTGGCCGGCACGGAAAGCAGCGGGCCTTCCTGCCGGAGCTCCAGTGACCGTTCCGAGAGCGGCATGGCTTCGGCCGTCACCCTGCAGGTGCGCTTGCCGGCGTTGAAAGACCAGTCGAACTGCCCGATGACGTCCATTCCGAGAACCCCCGCGCAGGGGAGTCCAAGACCTTGGGAGAATTTTGGGCCGGTGAGCAGCGGCTTGCCGGGCCGCGCCAGGATCGGGAGGATCGTGAGAGGTCTGCCCGCGAGGGAGGCGGGCGCGCCGGAACCGAAGCTCAGGGCCGATCCGGTGTCCAGCAGCCAGCGCTGCGCGGACAGCTCGATGAAAAGCAGTCCGTTCTGATGGTGTAGGGGTAGCTGAACCATCGCCTTCGAGGATGCGCCCATCCGCGCGCATCACAAGCGCAGGAAGAGAAGGGCTGGCAAAAGATGAAAAGTAAAAAACCCGTCAAACCGCTCAGCGCGGCCAGCCGGCCGGAAGTCCTTCGAGCGTCTCCGTGAGGATCTCGTGGATCGCTTTCCGTTCTTCCGCGGGGAGGTGCGCGAAGGCCGGGGGCGGTTCGGCGGCACGCAGGCCTGAGGACAACCTCATGAGCGTGAGGTCGCGCAGCTCCTTCGGCAGCCAGGTGAACGACTTCGAGTAGATCAGCGGGCTGCAGCGGTATTTGAACAGGCGCGTCGTCAGGTCGAGTTCACGCAGGGCGCGGCCCTTGGAGTCCGCCTTCCGCGTCTTGGCGTAAGCCCCCTGGAACACGCCGTCACCCTTGATGCCGCCTTCGGGGAACGGCGCCTCGTCTCGGCAGAGCAGGGCGTCGAGCAGCCGTTCGGCCTGGCTGTTCAGCTGCGCAAGGCAGGAGCCCGCGGGCGCCGCGTCCTTGGGCAGGCCGAGCACCGCGCGCATCGCGGGCCAGCGGTGCAGGGCGATGCGCGCCTGCTGGTTGGCCGTGGAGATCACGTTGTGCACGTGGACCTGGTGGTCGTGCATGACCAGCGCCACCACGTCGCTCGTGCCGAGCGGATACCGGCGCGTCTCGACGATTCCCTTGAGGTCGGGGACGAGCGCGCTGGACAGGCCCTGCTCGCCGTCGAAATCCTCGGCCTTCTGTCCGGTCACGTTTCCGCGGTGCCGGAGGGATCCGGGCGCGCCGGTGACATACCATCCTCCCCAGCGTTCCCGGTACGGAGTGGAGGGCTCGATGTTCGAGCCTCCCGACCCGACCATCGGCTCGCCGTTCCTGTCCGGGTAGACCGAGCGCGTCCGCAGTCCGGGCGTGCGTTCATGACGCTTGTGGCAGAGCAGGCACTCCGAACTCCGGTTGAAAAGCGGCTTGGGCGGACTCTCCTGGGCGTCCAGGAGGTAGAAAGTGGCTCCGAGGGCAGGGTCGAAGACCGTGATCTCGATGCCGCCTCCCGGGACCCAGCCGACATAGGCCTCATCGGAGAAGAAGAGCGCCCGCGGGTTCTCCGGGCCGATCAGGTTGCGCTGGAGGCTGGTCTTGCTGAAGACCAGCAGCTGCGATTCGACCGGCACCTCCAATTTCTCCAGCACCCAGCGCATGCGGCGTCGCGCCGGCCAGCCGCGGATCTCCTCCGCCTGGGCCGCGAACTCGGCGTTCAGCCGCGTGATGACGTCGGCGGGCTTCGTGGCCGAGTAGCTGATCGGCGGGTCCTCGAATTCGTCATGGTCCTGCGCCGAGGCCGACGTCGCCAGGACGGCGACGAGCAGGGGCAGGGCGAGGAGCGACGACGGCTTCACGTCCTTGACCATGACCTTTTTCCCCGGTCCCGCCAAGGCCGCATCTTCTCCCCGGAGAGGGCGCGGGCCCTCCGCGGGGAGATTCGCGGTCCGATGACGTCAGGACATCAGCTCGATGAGCCTGCGCCGGGCGCGCTGCTCGAGCTGCCTCGCGCGTTCGCGTGTCACGCCCAGCTTGCGGCCGATCTCCTCGAGCGTCATGGCGGGCGCGCCGATGCCTTCGCGCATGCGGATGACGAAGGCCTCGCGCTCGGGAAGACTGTCGATCGCCCGGCGGACGCGTTCGACGTCCGAGGACCGGCCCGCGGCCTCGGCCGGAGTCTCCGCGGAGTCGTCGGCCAGCGTCTGCCCGAGCGTCAGGCCGTCCTCTTCGCCGACCGGGGCCTCCAGCGAGGCCGGATACTGCTCATGGCAGAGGTGCTGCACCACGCGCTCCAGCGTCCACCCCAGTCCGTCGGCCAGTTCCTCCTGTTCGGGCGCGCGCCCCAGCCGCTGGGTGAGCAGGTCGCGGCAGGCGCGCAGCTTGGAGAGGCTCTCGTGGATGTTGCGCGGCAGATGCACCGCGCGCCGGTCCTGGTTGAGCGCGGCGAACACCTTGCTGCGGATGTGCATGTAGGCGTACGTGCTGAAGCGGTTGCCGAAGGTCGGGTCGAAGCGGCGGGCCGCGACCATCAGGCCGAGGTTGCCCGCGGCGAGCAGCTCCTCCCGCGTGGCGCGGTCGACGGAGAACTCCTTCACCACGTGGAAGACGAGGCGCAGGTTGCAGGCGGCCAGGCGGTCGAGGGCCGCCTCGGCCTTCTTGCCGCGGATCTCTTCGCCCTTGCGGCCGGCGGCGATGGCGCGGCCGAGGCGCAGCTCTTCCTTCGCGCTGAGGCGTTCGTGGCCGAGCGCCTCGCTGATGTAGCGGGAGAGTCCGTCGCGCTCGTCGGGCTGCGCGAGACGGCGGAAGTCGGCGGCGAAGCCGAGGGGTTCACGGTTGGCGTTGGCGGGCGTGGCGGTGCTTTTCGGGATGAGCGGGATCATGGAGAATTGGAAAGTGCCTCTAACCAAGGGGCCGGAAAACGGGGTTTTCGGAGACGGGTTTTCGCAAGTGCCTGCGTGGCAGTGAAATTCACTGCGGACTTTTTTTCGAGGGTCGCCGTCCGGAAGGCTGAAGGTCACCATCATGCCCCCGCCCCTCCGGAAGTCAAAGGGCTCGTCCGTCATAAGTTTTCTACAAGATTATAACGGGCGACTCACGGCCGTCCGCCGTACCTTCGGCGGCCGGGACCGGGGCCGGGAGGGGGCTTGCCAAGGTCGCCGTCTTGGGCTTTCTGCTGGCACCCCGATGAGATTCCTGCCCCTGCTGGCGGCGGCCTTGACCGTCCTTCTTCACGCCGAACTGCGAGCCGAGGGTGACCGCCCGCCCAACGTGCTGGTGATCGTTTCCGATGACCATGCCTGGTATGACTACGGCTTCATGGGGTCCAAGGACGTCCATACCCCCCACCTTGACCGTTTGGCGGCGCAAAGCCGGGTTTTCCCCCGGGGTTACGTGGTCAATTCCCTCTGCGGCCCCAGCCTGGCCTCACTGCTGACTGGCAAGCACCCCCATCGTCACGGCATCACCGGCAACGACCCTGTTTTGCCCCCTGCGGGCAAGGGGAAGTCCAAGTACGCCCACCCGTCCTTCCAGGAGGGACGGGAGAAGATGACCTCCCTCTGGGAAAAGAGTCCTCATCTCCCCCGGCTGCTGGACCCCAAGGGGTATGTCAGTCTCCAGACGGGCAAGTGGTGGCTGGGCGACTACCGCCGCGGCGGCTTCACCGAAGGGATGACCAAGGGCGGCCGCCACGGGGACGACGGTCTCGACATCGGCCGCAAGACCCTCGCGCCCGTCACCGACTTCATCGCGCGCGCCAAGAAGGACCAGAAGCCCTTCTTCGTCTGGTATGCGCCGATGATGCCGCACGATCCGCACACGCCGCCCGAGCGTCTGCTGGCCAAGTATCGCGACAAGACGCCCTCCCTCCACCAGGCACGTTACTGGGCCATGGTGGAATGGTTCGACGAGACCGTCGGCGAGATCCGCGGCTTCATCGAGAAGGAGGGTATGTCCCAGGACACGATCGTGCTCTACATCGCCGACAACGGTTGGATCCAGAGCCAGACCAACTCCCGCTACGCGCCCCGTTCCAAGCAGTCGCCCTACGAGGGCGGAGTGCGCACCCCCATCCTGGTCTCCTGGCCCGGGAAGGTGAAGCCGGGCTCCGTCGACCGCCCCGTCAGTGAGGTCGACCTCATGCCCACGCTGCTGAAGCTCTGCGGGCTTCCGGTCCCCGACGGCGTGGACGGCATCGATTTGCTTGATGAGTCCGCCTTGGCCGCCCGGACCGAAGTGTTCGGCTCCAACTCGACGCACGACATCCAGGAGCTGGGCCGGCCGGCCGTCAGCCTCCGCTACCGCTGGGTCGTGTCCGGCGACTGGAAGGCGATCTTCTCCAGCGGCATCAACGGGGCGACCGAGCCGCCCCAGCTCTTCAACGTGAGGGAGGATCCGCGCGAGCTGCGCGACCTCGCCTCCTCCGACCCCGCCCGTGTCGCCGCCCTGAAGGCGCGCGTCGACGGCTGGTGGGACGGCCGCTGAACTTCTCTCACACCCACGACATCATGAAGAATCCTCAAGCCACGCTCGCCGCCCTGGTCCTGCTTCTCGCCGGCTGCCAGACCCAGGAGGCCCCGAAGACCGGCGCCGTCTCCGCGCCTGAAACCAAGCCTGCGCCCAAGGCGAAGGCCGCCCCCAAGGGCAAGGCCGCGCCCGGCTCCTACGTGATGTACGTGGGCACCTCCGGCCCCAAGGCCCAGGGCGTCCTCCGCGCCTCCTTGGACGGCAAGTCGGGGAAGATTTCCGCCCCCCGTGTCGTCGCCGAGGCCAAGTCCGCCTCGTATCTCGCGCTCAGCGCTGACGGCAAATTCCTCTACAGCACGGCGGAAGGCGCGGAGGGCGCCGTCGCCGCCTACGCCGTCGAGGGCGCTGGACTCCGGCCCCTCAACTCCGAGTCCTCCAAGGGCAAGGGCCCCACTCACCTGGCGGTGGATGCGGCGCGCAAGAACGTGATCGTGGTGAACTACGGCTCGGGCTCGACCGCCTGCCTGCCCGTGAAGGCGGACGGTTCGCTCGCTCCCGCCAGCGCCTCCGTCCAGCACGTCGGCAGCGGACCCAACGCCCAGCGGCAGACCGGTCCCCACGCCCACGGCGTCTACCTGCACCCTGCCAACGGACGCGCCTACGTGCCCGACCTCGGCACCGACGACATCTTCATCTTCAAGTTCGACCCCGCCAAGGGTTCCCTGGAGGCCAACCGTCCCAAGTCCGGCCGCGTGGCCGCCGGCGCCGGCCCCCGCCACCTCGCCTTCCATCCCAACGGCAAGTTCGCCTACGTGAACAACGAGATGGCGCTTTCGGTCACCGTCTTCTCCGTGGAGCGCAACGGCGGCCTCAAGGAGCTGCAGACTCTGCCGACCCTGCCCGCGGGCGCCGATTCCAAGGGGGCCTCGACGGCGGAGATCTTCGTGCGGCCCGACGGCAAGACGCTCTACGTGTCGAACCGCGGACACGACTCCATCGCCGTCTACTCCGTCGCCAAGGACGGCAAGCTCGACCTCATCCAGCATGTCCTCGGCGTGCCCGCCACCCCGCGCGGCTTCGGCCTCACCCCTGACGGCCGCTGGCTGGTCTGCGCCGGGCAGAAGTCGGGCACGCTCAACGCCTACAAGATCGGCCGCGACGGCAAGCTGACCGACACCAAGCAGGCCGTCGAGGCGCCCGCCGCGGCCTGCGTCGTTTTCGCCCCCTGACGCGGCCTCCGTGTCCTTTTGACAGGGGCGCCGCCGGGCGCCCCTTTTTCTTGCCCGTCCGCCTTCCCGCGGAAACACCGCGGGCTTGCCGCGGTCAGAACAGCGGACAATCCTGCCCGCTCATGAGACTCTCCCCGGTCTTGCTCGCGCTTGCCGCGGCCTCCCTTGCGAAGGCGGCCGACTTCTCGCACGAGGTCGTGCCCATCCTCCGCAAGCATTGCGCGGAGTGCCACACCGGGGACAAGAAGAAGGGCGGACTTTCCATGAACACCCGGGCCGAGCTGCTCGAAGGATCCGAGGACGGTCCGGTCGTGAAGCCCGGAGACCTCGCCTCCCATCTGCTCGCCGTCGTCGTGAGCAAGGACAAGGACGAGCGCATGCCGCCCAAGGGTCCGGGGCTCTCCGAGGCCGAGGCCGCCAAGCTGCGGGAATGGGTCGCCGAAGGGATGAAGTGGGACGAAGGCTTCGCCTTCAAGAAGCCCGCCTATGAGCCGCCTCTCCGTCCGCGGGTCCCGGCCCTGCCCGCCGCCGCGGAAGGACGTTCCCATCCGGTCGACCGCGTGCTTGACGCCTGGACCGCGAAGGCCGGCCTCCCGCGCCCTGCGCCGGCCTCCGACGCCGCCTTCCTCCGCCGCGCCCAGCTCGACCTCATCGGCCTCCTGCCCACGCCCGAGGAGACCGCCGCTTTCCTGGCGGATCCCGCGCCCGACAAGCGGGAGCGCCTCGTGCGCCGGCTGCTCGCCCGTGACGTCGATTACGCCGACCATTGGATGTCCTTCTGGAACGACCTCCTGCGCAACGACTACGCCGGCACCGGTTACATCGACGGCGGCCGCAAGCAGATCACCGGCTGGCTTTACGCCTCGCTCGTCAACAACAAGCCTTACGACGTCTTCGTCCGCGAGCTCGTCGCGCCTTCGCCGGACAGCGAGGGCTTCTCCAAGGGCATCGTCTGGCGGGGCGCCGTCAGCGCCGGGCAGCTGCCGCAGCTGCAGTTCTCCCAGAGCGTCTCCCAGGCGTTCCTGGGCATCAACATGAAGTGCGCCTCTTGCCACGACAGCTTCGTCGACCGCTGGAAGCTGAAGGACGCCTACGGCCTCGCCGCGATCTACTCGACCAAGCCCATGGAGCTCGTGCGCTGCGACGTCCCGACCGGCCGTCAGGCCTCGCCCGCCTGGCCCTTCCCTGAGCTCGGCCAGGTCGACCCCGCCGCGCCGCGTGAGGAGCGCCTGCGCCAGCTCGCCGCCCTGCTGACCCATCCCGAGAACGGCCGCTTCCAGCGCACCGTCGTCAACCGGCTCTGGCACCGGCTGATGGGGCGCGGCGTCGTGCATCCGGTGGACGCCATGCAGACCGAACCTTGGAACCAGGACCTCCTCGACGTGCTGGCCAACCGCCTCGTCGAGTCGAAGTACGACCTGCGCGCGGTGCTGGCCTTCATCGCCACTTCCGAAGCCTACCGTGCGCGGGCCGAGGTGCTGGCTCCGGACGCCGATGAAGGCGCCTACGTCTATCGCGGCCCGCGGGCCAAGCGGCTGACCGCCGAGCAGTTTGTCGACGCCGTCTGGCGCGTCACCGGCGCTTTCCCGGGCAAGATCGACGCCGCCGTCACCCGGGCTCCCGCCGGCACGCCTCCGCCCGCCGGCCTCGTGGCCCAGCCCGTCTGGTCCAATGACATGTCCGGCCAGCGCGCCCGTCTGCCCGCCGCCGGCGAGACGCGCACCTTCCGCCGTGAGTTCACCGTGCGCGGCCCGGTGAAGCGCGCCTTCGTCGTCGCGGCCTGCGACAACGAATTCGAGCTCTGGGTCAACGGCGTGCGCGTCGCCGCCGGGGACAACTGGACCGATCCGCAGCTCGCGGACGTCACCGCCAACGTGCGCGCCGGACGCAATGAGGTCGTCGCCTTCGCCCGCAACGCCGGAGCGAAGCCCAACGCCGCCGCCTTCTGGGCCCAGCTGCACGTCCAGGCCTCCGGCGCCGAGCAGGTCGTCGCCACTTCCTCCCAGTGGCAGTGGACCGAGGTTGCGCCCTCCCGTGACGGCTCCCTGCCCAAGGACGCGAAATGGCAGCCTTCCGCGGTCGTGAACCAGCCGGGAACCTGGGCTTCGGCCGAGGCCAGGATGAACCAGATGGTAGCCGGCGCGCTCGGCGGCTCATTGCTCAGCCCCCGTGCCGGGCTGCTCAAGGCCGACCTGCTCCAGCGCACGCTCGGGCGTCCCAATCGCGAGCAGATCGTCTCCACGCGTCCCAATGAGCTGAGCACGCTCGAGGCCATCGACCTCTCCAACGGCACGGCCCTCGCGGCGCTCGTGGAACGCGGCGCCGCCAACCTCCTGCGCCGCAAGTGGGACTCGGCCGCCGGCCTGGCGCGTCACGTGTACGTGTCCGCGCTCTGCCGTGAGCCTTCGCCCGCCGAGCTCACCGTCGCCGTCGGCATGGTGGGGGAGGCTCCCGCCGAGTCAGGCGTGGCCGACCTGCTGTGGGCCGTCTTCATGCTTCCTGAATTCCAGACCGTCCGCTGAACCGATGAGCCGCCCCGATCCTGCACTCGACCTTTCCCTGCCCGAGCCTCTGGCCCGGCGCGAGTTCCTCCGCATGCTCGGCGCCGCCGGCGCCGCCACCCTCTCGCTCGCGGCCCCGCGCGTCCTCGGCGCCGAATCCGCCCAGCGCCTGCCCGCCAAGGCCGACGCCTGCATCCTCATCTGGCTGGCGGGCGGCATGGCCGCTCCCGAGACCTTCGACCCCAAGCGTTATGCGCCTTACGAGAAGGGACTCCCTTACTCCCAGGTGCTGAGCACCTTCCCGGCCATCCCGACCGCCGTCGACGGCGTGCGGATCTGCCAGGGCCTGGAGGGCATCGCCGGCGTCATGGACCGGGGCACGCTCATCCGTTCCGCGTTCCAGCCCGACCTGGGGAGCATCCTCCATTCCCGTCACCAGTTCCACTGGCACACCGGTTACGTCCCTCCGCAGACCGTCGCCTGTCCGCACATCGGCTCCTGGATGGCCCGCGTGCTCGGCCCGCGCAATCCGGTCATGCCCGCCTTCATCAACATCGGCCAGCGTCTCGAGGGCGTGGGTGAGAGCGAGGAGCTGAAGGCCTTCACCACCGCGGGCTTCTTCGGCGGCGAGTTCGGACCCATGAACCTGCCTTATCCCGAGGAGGCCGCCGCCGCCGTGCGTCCGCCCAAGGGCATGGATCCCGGGCGGTTCGTCAGCCGTGACCGCGAATTCCGCCGCCTGGTCGACGCGTCGCCCGACCGCGACCTGCTCGGCGACCACCAGCGCAACTCCATGCTGCGGGCCATGGACAACGCCTACCGCCTGCTCAGCGCCAAGGAGCGCGCCGCCTTCGACATCTCCCTCGAGCCCAAGGAGGTCCAGCAGGATTACGACACCGGCCGCTTCGGCCGCGGCTGCCTGCTCGCCCGACGGCTCGTCGAGAACGGCGCGCGCTTCGTCGAGGTCACCACCGAGTACGTGCCTTTCTTCCACTGGGACACCCATGGCAAGGGCCACGAGACCGTGGACCGTCTGCACAAGGAGATCGACCGGCCGATCGCGCGCCTCATCCGCGACCTCGAGGTCCGCGGGCTGCTCGACCGCACGCTCGTCGTCATCGCCAGCGAGTTCAGCCGCGACGCCATGATCGAGGGACGGCCCGGCTCGGCGGCCAAGGACCAGGCCTTCAACCGCGGCACCACCATCGAGAACCCCGACCATTACGGCCTGCATCGTCACTTCACCGGCGGCACCAGCGTCATGATGTTCGGCGGCGGCGTCCGCCGCGGCCATGTCCATGGGGCCACCGCTGACGAGCGTCCGCTGGTGGCGATCAAGGACCCCGTCTCCGTCGAGGACCTTCACGCCACCATCTTCACCCTCATGGGCGTGAGTCCCAAGGCGGCGTTCGACATCGAAGGACGTCCGTTCTACTCGACGGTCGACGGCAAGGGCAGGGCGGTGTCCGGCGTGATGGCCTAGCCCGCGGCGCCGACGATCGCGGACGCCTGCGCCGCCACCGCCGACTCCACCAGCTCCTCCGTCCGGCGCATCGCCTCTTCCAGCGGCATGTCCGGCGGCTTGACGCTGACGGTGAGGTCGAACGCCGCGCGCACCGCGGCGGAATCCTGCGCCGAACCCGCGACGGCCACGACGCGTCTGCCCGCCGCCCGCGCCATGCGGGCCACGCCCGCCGGCCCTTTGCCGTTCAGCGTCTGCTCGTCCAGCCGGCCTTCGCCCGTGATCACGAGGTCGGCGCGGCGGACGCGTTCCGCCAGTCCCGTGCAGCTTGCGACGAGTTCAAATCCTGATTCCAGCCGCGCGTTCGCGAAGGCCATCAGGCCGAAGCCGAGTCCGCCCGCCGCGCCCGCTCCAGGGACGTCCCTCAGGCGGCGTCCGGCCATTCCTTCCGCGAGGTCGGCCAGTTTTTCCAGCCGCGCTTCGAACCATCCGAAATCGCGCACGCCCTTCTGGGGCCCATAGATTCTGGTCGCCCCTTTCGGACCGAGCAGCGGGTTGTCGACGTCACAAGCCACCACCACCTCGGCGGTCCAAGGTTTTTCGGGAGGCAATATTTCCACAGCCTCAAGCAGCGTCTCCAGGCTGGGCTGGAAGAGTCCGTCGCGGCCTTTGAACCGATAGCCCAGGGCGATGGCCACGCCCAGACCGCCGTCATTCGTGGCGCTACCCCCGATGCCCATGAGGAGCTTGCTGCTGCCCGCTGCGACGGCTTTGCACATTAGGATTCCTGTTCCTAAAGTGCTGGATTTCATAGGGTTGCGTTTGTCACTCGGTATCATCGCCAGCCCGGAAGCCGCCGACATTTCAATGACCGCCGTGCGGCCCTGATCCAGTAGACCGATTTGTGCAGAAATGGGCCATCCCAAGGCGTTTTCCGTGGCTATTTCGCGAAGACTCCCCTGTCCGGCATTGATCAGCGCCTCGGTGGTCCCTTCTCCTCCGTCGGCGAGAGGGCAGATGTCAAAAACAGCCTCTTTTAATGCCTTTTTGAGGCCTTTTTCTATGGCTTTGGCGATTTGGGACGAGCTGGCCCCGCCTTTGTATTTGTCGACGGCGATGAGGATTCGCATCAGGTCCTGGAAAGCGATGTTCTCGGGCCCGGCTTCAGGGTCAACAGCGCTTGCGTAGGCCTGATTTCCGCCCATCTTTTTGCCCAAATCCCCCTTCATCGCTTCCCGACATGAGTCGCATTCAGACCCTGACCTTCGGCCTCCTTCTGGCCTTCTCTCAGCCGTTGTTCGCCGCCGATGAGGCCAAGCCTGCGGCGCCGACCGCCGAGGGGCTCGAGTTCTTCGAGAAGAAGATCCGTCCCATCCTGAGCGAGCACTGCTACGAGTGCCATTCCATCGCCAAAAACTCCTCCAAGGGCAGCCTGATTCTCGACTCCCTCGACGGCATGCTCAAGGGCGGCGAGGAAGGTCCGGCCGTCGTGCCCGGAAATCTCGACCGTTCGCTGCTCATCCGTGCCGTCCGTTACCATGATCCGGACCTCGCCATGCCTCCCAAGAAGAACGGCGGGCACATCGGCGACGCCAAGGTGGCCCTGCTGGAACAGTGGGTCACCATGGGCGCTCCGGCTCCGGCGGGCGCGGGCGACAAGCTCACCGGCCTGACCGACAAGGCCAAGAAGCACTGGGCCTTCCTGCCTCTCGTCAAGGCCGCGCCGCCCGCCGTCAAGGACGAGGCCTGGGTGCGCACGCCGATCGACCGCTTCGTCCTCGCCAAGCTCGAGGCCGCCGGGCTCGTCCCGAATCCCGCGGCCGACCCCGAGGCGCTCCTCCGCCGCATGTTCTACGACGTCGTCGGCCTGCCTCCGACGTCCGAGCAGGTGGACGTTTTCGTCAAGGCCTACGAGGCCGCCAAGGTCAATGACTCCATCGCCGCCCGCCGTGGCATGAAGTCCGACACCGCCGAAGCCGTCATCTCCAAGCAGGTGGACTTCCTCCTCGCCTCGCCCCATTTCGGCGAACGCTGGGCCCGCCACTGGCTCGACACCGCCCGCTACTCCGACACGCGCGGACTGCAGGTGGACCAGGGCGAGAGCCTCTTCACCGACTACCGCTACGCGTACGCCTGGACGTACCGCGACTACGTCATCAACGCCTTCAACGAGGACAAGCCTTACGACCAGTTCATCACCGAGCAGATCGCCGCCGACCGCATCCCCGGCATCTCTCCGGACGACCCCCGCCTCGCCGCGCTCGGCTTCCTCACCGTCGGCCGCCGTTTCGAGAACGATGACGACACCATCGACGAGCGCATCGACACCACCACCAAGGCCTTCCTCGGCCTGACCGTCGCCTGCTCGCGCTGCCACGACCACAAGTTCGACCCCATCCCCGCCGAGGACTACTACTCCCTGCACGGCATCTTCGCCTCGATCCGCGAGCCCCTGCAGCGTCCGGTGCTCGCCGCCAGCACTCCCAAGCAGAAGGCCGCCCGCGAGGACTACCTGCGCCGCCTCCACCAGCTCCAGGACGAGCAGGTCGCCGGCTTCTTCCGCTACATGAAGGAAGTCCGCGCCCGCTACGAGCGCGAGATGGCGGGACGTCTCATGGTCGCCTCCGTCAAGCGCGGTTCCGCCGAGGCCGGCAAGTACGAGGACAAGTACAAGCTGGAGCAGAACGTCCCCGACTTCGAGCCCATGCGCGTGCAGAAGGACTCGCCGGTCACCGGGCCCTTCGCCCGCCTGATGGAAGTGCCGGACATCTATTTCGCCGAACGCGCCGCCGACGCGCTCCAGGACGCCCTCGACAATCCCGACGTCCCGGTGAATCCGATCATCGCCGCGGCCCTGCGCGGCATGAAGCCCAAGACCTTGGATGATGTCGCCCTGGCCTACCAGAAGGTCTACGTCCAGAACAAGGCCGCCATCCTCGCCTACCTCGACCTGATCTCCAAGCCCGGCGCCGACCTCTCGAAGGCCAGCCCGGCGATCGCGCAGCTCGCCAACTACCCGTGGGCGGTGCCGAAGTACGAGGACATCTTCGACAACGAGGAGATGATCGCCCTCTTCAACAGCCGCAAGTTCTGCGAACCCTGGCAGAACCGCCCGATCTACGGCGGCATCAACAACACCGGACCGATCGCCTATTTCCGCCACGCCAAGATCAATGAGCTGCGCCTCTCGCACCCCGGCGTGCCCGCGCAGGCCATGGCCATCGAGGACGCCGAGGAGCCCAAGGACAGCTACGTCTACATCCGCGGCGACAAGAACAAGAAGGGGGAGGTCGTTCCGCGCCGCTTCCTGGAGGCCCTCGCCCAGACCGACCGCCAGCCCTACGTGGACGGCTCCGGCCGCCTTGAGTTCGCCCGCTCCATCGTGGACAAGGCCAATCCGCTCACGCCCCGCGTGGCCGTCAACCGCATCTGGCTCAAAGTCTACGGCGAAGGCTTCGTGACCACGCCGGACGACTTCGGCAACATGTCGCTGCCGCCCTCGCACCCCGAGCTGCTCGACTACCTCGCGGCCGAGTTCCGTGAGAACGGCTGGAGCGTCAAGAAGCTCATCCGCCAGATGGTCATGAGCGCCGCCTACCGCCAGGACGCCAATCCGCTCTCCAACCCCCTGCTCGTCAAGAAGGGCGCCGTGGATCCCACCAAGGTGGACGCCCCGAACCGCCTGCTCTGGCACGCGCGTCTCCGCCGTCTCGACTTCGAGGCCATCCGGGACTCGCTCGTCGTGCTCACCGGCAAGCTCAACCCGCTCGTGGGCGGACAGCCGGTCAACATCACCGACGAGCCCTTCAGCTACCGCCGCAGTCTCTACGGCTACGTCGACCGCGCCCGTCTGAACGAGACCCTGTCCCAGTTCGACTACGCCGATCCCGACGCCGCCAACTCGAAGCGCAATTCGACCATCGTGCCGTCCCAGGCGCTGTTCTTCATGAACAATCCGATCTCGGTCGAGGCCGCCCGCGCCGTCGCCGGACGCAAGGACGTCGTGAACGCGATGTCCGAGGACACCCGTGTGACCGCCATGTACCGTGCGATCCTGCAGCGCCGTCCGAGCTCCAATGAGATCAGGATGGCCAATGAGTTCCTCTCCAAGGCCCGTCTGGCGATCGCCTCGGGCGCGTCCCGCGGCACGACCGGCGCCACCAAGACCGCGGTCCGTCCCGCCGCCTCCGCCACGCGAGGCTCCAGCGCCTTCGGCACCCCCGCCAAGCCCGGACAGGGCTCCATGCAGGCGGCTTCCGACGAAGAGGCCTCCATGATGACGGCCACCACCGCCGGCGGCGGTCGTGGCGGCGCCGAGGGCGTCCTGCTCAATGTCGGGGAAAAGGTGTCCCGTGCGCCTCTCACCCCCCTCGAGCTGCTGGCCCAGGCCCTGATCCTGTCCAACGAGTTCGTCTATGTGAACTGAGCCGGACTTCCGGCTCCAATCGAAGGCCGCCGCAGGGCGGCCTTCTTTTTTGCCCGGTCTGGCGGGCCCCGGGGCTTGCACCTTGAAATCCGGCCGCTTCCGCCATTATGTATGGGCATCCGCCCCCTGTCGGGGGTTCATGCCCCATGAAGCACCTGCTCCTCGTTCCCTTCCTGATGACCGCCGTCCTCCTCGCCCAGGAGGAGGCCTCCGAAGCTCCGGCCAAGCCTGACGCCGCCGGCCTCGAGTTCTTCGAGAAGAACATCCGCCCGATTCTTTCCGAGTCCTGTTACGAGTGCCACTCCAACGCGAAGAACTCCGCGAAGGGCAGCCTCATCCTCGATTCGAAGGACGGCATGCTCAAGGGCGGGGAAGAAGGTCCCGCCGTCGTGCCCGGCAACCTCGACAAGTCGCTGCTGATCCGCGCCGTGCGCTACGAGGACGCCGAGCTCGCGATGCCGCCGAAGAAGAAGGGCGGCAAGCTGCCCGACGACAAGATCGCCCTGCTCGAGAAGTGGATCCAGATGGGCGCGCCTTCGCCCGACGGCAACGGCACCAAGCTCACCGGACTCACCGACAAGGCCAAGGGACACTGGGCCTATCAGCCCATCAAGCCCCAGACCGTGCCCGCGGTGAAGGCCAAGCAGTGGGTGCGCAACCCCGTCGACGCGTTCATCCTCGCCAAGCTGGAGGAGAAGGGACTCGTCCCGAATCCCGAGGCCGACCCCGAGGCCTACCTGCGCCGCGTCTTCTACGACCTCATCGGCCTGCCTCCCACCTCCGAGCAGGTCGAGGCCTTCATGAAGGCCATCGACGCCGCCCGTCTCGCCGACTCCATCGCGGCCCGGCAGGGCAAGCCCGTCGGCGCCCTGGAGTCCGTCTACGAGAAGCAGGTGGATTACCTCCTGGCCTCCCCGCACTACGGCGAGCGCTGGGCCCGTCACTGGATGGACACCGCCCGTTACTCGGACACCACCGGCCAGCTGGACATCAACGACACCTTTGAGCGCTACCGCTTCGAGTACGCCTGGACCTACCGCGACTACCTCATCGACGCCTTCAATTCCGACAAGCCCTACGACGAGTTCGTCGTCGAGCAGCTGGCGGCCGACCGCATTCCCGGCGTCTCGCCCGACGACCCCCGTCTCGCCGCGCTCGGCTTCCTCACCGTCGGCAAGCGCTTCGACAACAAGGACGACGAGATCGACGAACGCATCGACACCACCACCAAGGCCTTCCTGGGGATGTCCGTAGACTGCTCACGTTGCCACGTCCACAAGTTCGACCCCATCCCGGCGGAGGACTACTACTCGCTCCACGGCATCTTCGCCTCCATCAAGGAGCCGCGCGAACCCCCGCTCCTCGCGGCCTCGCCCTCCGGCGTCGCCGCCCGCGCCGATTTCGAGAAGCGCCTCCACGAGCTCCAGGACAAGAGCGTCGCCGGCTTCTTCCGCTACATCCGCGAGGTGCGCGAACTCTATGACAAGGAGCTCACCGGTCGCCTGATGCTCGCCACCACCCGCGGTGGTTCCGCCGAATACGGTGACATGCTTGAGAAGTACAAGCTGGAGCGCATCCCCGACTTCGAGGCCATGCGCATCCAGGTGAACTCGCCCATCACCGGGCCGTTCGCACGCCTCCTCAAGGTCCCCCTGATCCAGTTCGAGGAGCGAGCCCCCCGCGTGCTCGCCGAAGCGCTCAACGACGCCGAAAACCCGGTGAACCCCCTCCTCGCCGCCGGACTGCGCGGCCTCAAGCCCAAGACCATCGAGGACGTCGCCATCGCCTACCAGAAGGTCTACAACGCCCATCGCGCCGAGATCATGGCCCACGTCGACCGCTGCTCGAAGCCCGGCCGCGGCGGAGCCCAGTCGCGTCCCGAGATCGCCCAGCTGGCCTCCTATCCCTGGCCTTGCCCGGATTATGAGGACATCTACCCGAACGACGAGCTGCTCGCCATGTTCACCTCCCGCAAGTTCTGCGCGGACTGGCAGAACCGCCCCGTCTACGGAGGCCTGAACAACAACCGGCCCAACGGCTACTTCATGTTCCCCGCGGTCAACGCCCTGCGCATGACCCACCCCGGCGCCCCCAAGGCCGCCATGGTGGTGCAGGACGTCGAGGAGCCGCGCGACAGCTACGTCTACATCCGCGGCGACCGCAACAAGAAGGGCGAGGTCGTGCCCCGCCGCTTCCTCGAGGCCCTCTCCGGCGCCGACCGGCGCGCCTATGTCGACGGCTCCGGCCGTCTTGAGTTCGCCCGCTCCATCGTCGACAAGTCCACCGCCATCACGCCCCGCGTGGCCGTGAACCGGATCTGGCTGAAGCACTTCGGCGACGGCATCGTCACCACGCCCGACGACTTCGGCAACATGTCGCTGCCGCCTTCGCATCCTGAGCTCCTGGAGTGGCTGGCCACCGACTTCGTCAGCAACGGCTGGAAGCAGAAGCGTCTGCACCGCATGATCGTGCTGAGCTCCACCTACCGCCAGGACTCCAATCCCAACGTCAACGCGCTCGTCGTGAAGAAGGGGCCCGTGGATCCGCTCAAGGTGGACGCCGCCAACCGGCTCCTCTGGCGCGGAAGCCTCCGTCGTCTGGACTTCGAGTCCATCCGTGACTCCATGCTGGTGCTCACCGGCAAGCTGGATCCCGCGGTGGGCGGCCGTCCGGTCAACATCACCGACGAGCCCTACAGCTACCGCCGCAGCCTCTACGGCTACATCGACCGCCGCCGGCTCGATGACGTCCTGACGCAGTTCGACTACGCCGACCCCGAGGCCGCCAACACCAAGCGCAACTCGACCATCGTCCCGCAGCAGGCCCTGTTCTTCATGAACAACCCGCTGTCGGTGGAGGTCGCGCGCGCGGTCGCCTCGCGCAAGGACGTGGTCAACGCCATGTCGGAGGACATGCGCGTCACCGCGATGTACCGCGCCCTCTTCCAGCGCCGTCCGACTTCCCAGGAGGTGCGTCTCGCCCGTGAATTCGTCGCCACGGCCGCCAAGGCGTTGGCCGCCGGCGGAGCCGCTCCCGCGCCGGCCGTGAAGGCCGCTCCCACCAAGGCCGATCGGAAGGCCAATCGCGGCGCCCTCTTCGGCGCCAAGAAGGGCGGCACTGCGCCCGTCATGGCTGAGCCCAAGATGATGGCCGAGGAAGGGGAGGGCATGGCCATGGCTGAAGTGGCGGGCAATGGACTCACCACCGGGGTGCGTAATGTCGGAGAGAAAGTTTCACGCAACCCGTTGACTCCCATGGAGTTGCTTGCCCAAGCGTTGATGCTTTCCAACGAGTTCGTTTACATCAACTGAACGCGGATTGACCCTTTTTTGACGAAGGCCGGCCCCCTGGGAGCCGGCCTTCTTGTTTGGCCCGTTCAGGCAAACCCGCCTTGCCGTGTCTCGGGGATTCGTGAGTATTAATACCCACACCACAAAAGGAAACGCTCCAGCTTTCGCCGGGGTTTATTCCTTTGAGAACATACCCCATCCCGATGCTCGCCGTCCGACTCCTCCCCCTTTGCGCCGCCGTCTCCGTCCTCTCCGCGGCGGAGCCCGCCGCCGAGCCCAAGTTCTCGGCCGCCGACCTCGAGTTCTACGAGCGCCAGATCCGTCCGATCCTCGCCGACCGCTGCTACGAATGCCACTCCAAGGACAAGGGCGTCTCCAAGGGCGGCCTCATCCTTGATTCGCGCGGCGGCATGCTGGCGGGCGGCGACCAGGGTCCGGCCGTCGTCCCGGGCGACGTCAACAAGTCGCTCCTCATCACGGCCGTGCATCAGAAGGATCCCGAGCTCTCGATGCCTCCGCGCAAGAACGGGGCCAAGCTCGGCGGCGCGCAGATCGACCTGCTTGAACGCTGGGTGAAGATGGGCGCGCCCGCCCCCGCCGGCGGCGCCGTCAAGCTCACCGGACTTTCCGACAAGGCCCGTTCGCACTGGGCCTTCCAGCCCGTCACCCGCCAGGAGGTCCCCGCCAAGCTGAGCGCGCCCGGCTGGGCCCAGAACGAAGTCGACGCCTTCATCCTCGCCAAGCTCGACGAGGCCGGCCTCCGTCCCAGCCCCGCCGCGGACGGCGAAGCGCTCCTGCGCCGCCTGCAGTACGACCTCATCGGCCTGCCTCCGACCAACGCCGAGGTGGAGGCCTTCGCCCGTGATTACGACGCCGCGGTCATGCGCGACAACCTCGCCCTGCGCAACGGCCAGCCCGCCCGCTCCGCCGCCGGCGTCGTCGAGCGCGCCGTGGACCGCCTGCTCGCCTCCCCGCACTATGGCGAGCGCTGGGGCCGCCACTGGCTCGACACCGCCCGCTACTCCGACTCGAAGGGCCTCCGTCAGAACGGAGTCATCGAGCGCTTCGAGCACTCCTGGACCTACCGTGACTACGTCATCGGCGCCTTCAACGCGGACAAGCCCTACGACCAGTTCATCCTCGAGCAGCTGGCCGCCGACAAGCTGCCCGGCGTGCAGCCTGACGACCCCCGCCTCGCCGCGCTCGGCTTCATCACCGTGGGCAAGCGCTTCCAGAACAACGACGACCTGATCGACGAGCGCATCGACGCCACCACCAAGGGCTTCCTCGGCCTGACCGTGGCCTGCGCGCGCTGCCATGACCACAAGTTCGACCCGATTCCGGCCTCGGACTACTACTCCCTGCACGGCGTCTTCGCCAGCGTGCTGGAACCGCTCGACGGGCCGGCCATCAAGGACCCCATCAGCAACGGACGCGCCATGCCCGCCTCCGGCGACCGCGCCGATTACGAGAAGCGTCTGGCCGAGCTGGTCGACGCCAACACCCGCGGCTATTACACCTACATCGGACGGCAGATGAAGACCCTGCACAAGGACTTCGCGGGCCGTCTCCTCGCCGCCTATCACGGCGTGCGCAGCCCCGAGGCCTTCGACGCGTCCCAGAAGTACAAGTTCGAGATCATCCGCGAGATCGACGGCTCCATCTCGATCCGCCCCGACTCGCCGATCACCGCTCCGCTGGCGGCCCTGAAGAAGATCCCCGCGGCTGAGTTCGCCGCCCGCGCTCCCAAGGCCATCGCCGAGGCGCTCGCCTCCGACCGCGTGAAGGTCAATCCGATCATCGTCGCCGCCCTCAAGGGGCTCAAGCCGCGCACGATCGACGAAGTGGCCGAGGCCTACGCCGAGGCCGTCCAGCGCAACAGCGAGCGCGTCCAGGCCCACATCCGCCTGCGCGGCGAGCCCGGCCGCCGGGGCGCGAAGGACGACCCCGCCGTCGCCCAGCTCGCCGCCTTCCCGTGGGCCCTGCCCGACTACGAGGAGATCGCGTCCACGCAGTCCCTGACGCTGGCCTGCTCCACCCGCCAGTTCTGCGAGCCCTGGCAGGACAAGATCAGCTTCCGCAACAACGTTAAGCCCGCGAACATCTTCAAGTTCGAGGCCATCAGCCAGCTCGACATCACCCACCCCGGCGGCCCCGGCCGCGCGATGGTCGTCGCCGACGCCGAGAAGCCCCGCGACAGCTACGTCTACATCCGCGGCGACCGCAACAAGCGCGGGCCCGTCGCGCCGCGCCAGTTCCTCGAGGTGCTGGCCGGACCCGAGCGCCAGCCCTTCTACGAGGGCAGCGGGCGCCGCGAGCTCGCCCTCGCCATCGCCAGCCGCACGAACCCCCTGACCTCCCGCGTGCTCGTCAACCGCGTCTGGATGCACCACTTCGGCGCCGGCATCGTCTCCACCGCCGACGATTTCGGCAACATGGCCGACAAGCCCACGCACCCCGAGCTGCTCGACTGGCTCGCCACCTGGTTCGTCGACAACGGCTGGTCGATCAAGAAGCTCCACCGCAAGATCCTGACCTCGGCCGCCTACCGCCAGACCGCCAACCCGTCCCTCAACCCGCTCGTCGCCGCCAAGGGCGCGGTGGACCCGATGAAGGTCGACGGAGGCAACCGTCTGCTCTGGCACGCCAATCTCCGCCGCCTCGACTTCGAGGCCATCCGCGACTCGATGCTCGCCCTCACCGGCAAGCTCGACCGCACGATGGGCGGCAAGCCCGTCAACATCACCGACGAGCCCTACAGCTACCGTCGCAGCGTCTACGGCTACATCGACCGCGACCGCCTCAGCGAACTGCAGGCGCAGTTCGACTTCGCGGACCCGAGCATGCCCAACTCCAAGCGGCTTTCCTCCATCGTCCCGCAGCAGGCCCTGTTCTTCATGAACAACCCGCTCTCGATCGAAGTCGCCCGGTCGGTCTCGGTGCGGCCCGAGATCGTCAAGGCGGCCAGCGACTCGGAGCGGATCGTCCAGCTCTACAAGATCATGTACCAGCGCACGCCCACGGCCGAGGAGCTCCGCATCGCGCGTGAGTTCGTGGTCCGCATCGTGGGGTACATCGACGACCCCGAGCCCGAACGCCCCTCCAAGGCCGGCAAGCTCTCCCGGGCTTCCAAGGCCGCGGCCCAGACCGCCAAGGCGTCTCCGGATGTGAAGATTACGACCACCGTCCAGGGGGGCGTCATCCAGAATATCGGGGAAAAAGTGTCCCGAAAGCAGCCTGTTTCCCCCTGGGAGATGCTGGTCCAGTCCATGGTCTGCTCCAACGAGTTTGTTTACTTGAACTGACCGGAAAACCCTTAAACTCATATCCTACAGAAGACACCCCGATGAGCACCCCCAACTGCAGCAACAGCCTGCCCACTCCGAACTCCCGCCGGGAGTTCCTCGCCCGCACCGGCCTGAGCATGGGCACGCTCGCCTTCGGCACCATGGTCGCCGACTACATGGTCGCCGACGCCCGCGCCGAGGTCGCCAGCCTCAAGCCCCGCAAGGCTCCGCTGGCCGCCAAGGCCAAGCACATCATCCACATCTTCGCCGGCGGCGCCCCCTCCCACCTCGACACCTTCGACTACAAGCCGAAGATGAAGGAGCTCGCCGACCAGTCCGCCTCCGGCATGGGCGGCGTCCTCTTCCCGACCCCCTTCGAGTTCAAGAAGTGCGGCAAGTCCGGCCTCGAGATCTCCGAGATCTTCCCGAAGCTCCAGGAGCAGGCCGACAACATGTGCGTGATCCGCTCCATGTACCAGGAGCTCCCCGCGCACGGTCCCGCCGCCAAGCTGATGCACACCGGCTCGGCGATCCTGCCCAAGCCCTCCATGGGCTCGTGGATCCTCTACGGACTCGGCACCGAGAGCCAGGACCTCCCCGGCTTCGTGAGCCTCGGCGGCAACGCCGACGCCCGCACCTCGGCCTTCCTTCCCTCCCTCTACCAGGGAGCCAACACCTCCTTCCGCGCGGGCGCCCAGCCCAGCAAGGTCATCCCCAATCTCCAGAGCGAATTCACCTCGATGGACGCCCAGCGCAAGCAGCTGGACCTCGTCCACCAGCTGAACGACCGCCACATGCAGACCGTGCAGCGTGACGAGCAGCTCGAGGCCCGCATCGAGTCCTTCGAGCTCGCGTTCCGCATGCAGACCGCCGCGACCGACGCCTTCGACATCACGAAGGAGCCCGAGTCGATCCGCGAGATGTACGGCAAGACCGACCTCGGAGCCAAGCTCCTCTGCGCCCGCCGTCTGGTGGAGCGCGGCGTCCGCTTCGTCCAGATCGACGCGGGCGGCTGGGACCACCACACCAACCTCCAGACCTCGATCAGCCGCACCGGCGGAGCCATCGACCAGCCCGCCGCGGCCCTCATCGCCGACCTCAAGCAGCGCGGTCTGCTCGACGAGACCCTCATCCTCTGGGGCGGAGAATTCGGACGCACCCCGTCCACCGCCGGACGCGTCAACCAGGCTTCCGGCCGCGACCACTGGTCCAAGGCCTTCTGCTGCTGGATGGCCGGCGGCGGCGTCAAGGGCGGCACCGCCTACGGCGAGACCGACGAGATCGGCGCCCAGGTCGCCGCTGACGGCTGCCACGTGCACGACCTCCACGCGACCATCCTGCGTCTGATGGGCTTCGACCACACCAAGCTCACCTACCGCTACAACGGGCGCGACTTCCGTCTGACCGACAACTTCGGCAACGTCATCAACAAGATCATCGCCTGAGCGGCGAAGGTCTTTGCGCCGAGGGGCGGGACTTCACGGTCCCGCCCCTCTTGTTTTGCGCGGCTTGCCAACGCCGCCCCGGCGGGGAGAATGCCAGGCATGAGCCCTCTGCTGCTGGCCCTGGCCCTCGCCGCCACCGAGCCCGTCCGCGCCAAGCCCGCCCCTCCGCCCGCCTTCGTCGGTGAGAAGTCCGCCACCGTGACCGTGACCACGCGCCGTGATTCCCTCGGCGGCACCGTGTCCCGTTTCAGCACCGGCGCCCAGTCCGTCTGCCGCCCCGACTCCCTCGGCGGATCCCGGGTGCAGTTCAGCGACGGCCGCACCGCCGTCGTCCGGCCCGACTCTCTGGGCGGTTCCAGCGTGCGGTTCAGCGACGGCACCAGCGCGACCGCCCGGGTCGATTCGCTCGGCAACACCGTCACGCGCTTCAGCGACGGAGTGACCGCCACCACGCGAGTCGACTCCCTGGGCAACCGGGTCACCACCTATTCGGACGGCCGCCGTCTCGTGGAGCGTCCCGACCCCCTGTCGCGCGGCCGTTAGGACTGGGCGCTTGAAAAAACGGGACGGCGGCGGCAGATTCGCCGTCACCCCTCCCCATGCACCGCCGCAATCTCCTCAAGGCGCTCCCCGCGCTCGCGCTCCTCGCCTGCACGCCGACCCTCCGCTCGGCCGACTTCACCGCCGGTCCCGGCTGGCTTGAGTTCCCCGCGGGCAAAGGGCCCGGAGCGGGCAAGCACGTCGTCCTGCTGGCCGGCGACGAGGAATACCGCTCGGAGGAGTCGATGCCGATGCTCGCACGCATCCTGGCCGAGAAGCACGGCTTCCGCTGCACGGTGCTCTTCTCGCACGATGACGGCGTCATCAATCCCAACAACCAGAAGTCGCTCGGCCGCCCCGAGGCGCTCGATTCGGCCGATCTCCTCGTGCTCGGCCTCCGCTTCCGTTCCTGGAACGCCGACGCCCTCGCGCGCTTCGACGCCGCCCTGAAGCGGGGCGTGCCGATGGTCGCGACCCGCACGAGCACCCACGCCTTCAGCGGCATCCCCAAGGAAAGTCCGCAGGCCTGGTACAACTGGAACGCCGCCGGCGGCTTCGGCCGCAAGGTGCTCGGTGAGAGCTGGGTCTCCCACTGGGGCCGTCACAAGTTCGAGGCCTGCCGCACGGCCGTCGAGCCCGGCGCCGAGGGCAGCCCGCTGCTCAACGGCGTCGGCGCCATCTTCGCGGACACCGACGTGTACGAGGCCTATCCTCCCGCTGACGCCAAGGTCCTCCTCCGCGGCCTCGTGCTCAAGGGGATGTCGCCGTCCGACGAGCCCAGCGCCGGACGCAAGAAGCGCTCGACCGACAAGCAGGAGCAGGGCGTGAACGAGCCCGCCATGGCCGTGGCCTGGACCCGCGAGGTGCCCAACGCCGCGGGCGGCTCCAACCGCATCTTCACGACCACCATGGCCTCCGCCAGCGACCTCGCTGACGAAGGTCTGCGACGGCTGGTCGTGAACGCCGTCTTCTGGGGGCTCAAGCTCGACGTGCCCGCCCGGGCCGACGTCACCCCCGTGGTGCAGTGGAAGCCCAGCAAGTACTCCTTCAACGCCTTCCACAAGGGCCTGCGCGCCGAGGCTTTCGCCGGCGTCCTGCCCGACCCCGCGCCCGCCGCGCCGGCCAAGAAGAAGTGAGGGCGGCTCAGGGGCGTATGCCCCTGGTGACCAGCAGCTGGATGAGCGCCTCGTTGTAGATCACGTAGGAGCCCTCGCGCATCACGGCGTCACGCACCCCGATGTCGTCGGACACCGTGAACCAAGGGCCCTCGTTGCTCTTGTCCTTGGCGACGAGGTCCATGATGTCGTGGTCGGCCTTGTCTCCCGCGCGGCTGAACGTCACGCGGACCCTTGAGTTCGTCACCTTCACGGGCCCCGGCGTGCCGTCGAAGCTGGCCCAGATGAGCAGCCCCGGCGCGTCATCGGCCAGCTTCTCCATCAGCTGCACCACTTTCTGGCGCGCCGCGTTGTCGAGCAGGAAGCGGGTCTCCCCCTGGGCGTTGCGCCGCGTGGCCAGCTTGAGTCCGAGGTAGTCCTGCCGGAGGCAGGCGAAGTTGTTGGCGTCCAGCGCGAGACGGGCGGGCTCGCCGATGGCCACCGCCCGCTCCAGCAGCGCCAGCGGGCCTTTCTGCTTGTTCTGCTGGTAGTTGCGGTCCGCGAGGTAGGAACGGCGCCGGCGCAGGTCGCGGCGGTAGAGGTCGGCGTGCCGGGAGTCGACCAGTCCGGAACGTTCCGCCAGGGCGAGCGCCGCCTCGATGTCCCGCAGCCCGGCCTCGTCGGCGGCGTTGATCTTGGCCGAGATGCGCTCGAGGAAGGGGTCGGTGGGGTGGTCGCGGCGCTCGAGTTCGTAACGCACCTTCTCAATGTGCTCGGTGATGCGCTGCTCCAGCTTGACGAGTTCGGGCAGGGTGTCGCCCGCGGTCCGTTGGTAGCGGCGCAGCAGCCGCAGCATCTCCTCCATCTGGGGGATGGCCTGCCGGAGCTCGTGCTCCTTGGCGAGGAAGGGGTCGGAGTCCCGTTGCGCCCGACGGACCTTCTCGACGGTGTCGGAGGTCAGCTGACGCAGCTTGGCGACCTCCTCGGAGGCCGCCTTGAGCACGCGGGCTTCCGCCAGCCAGGGCCTCACCTCCTCGGAGAGCATCTGCTCGGCGAGCTCCCGCGCCTTCTGGGACACCTGTTGGCGGGCCTGGTCCAGCTCCAGCGTGAGGGCCCGTGCCGCCTGCTCGGCCTTGTCCAGCTTGGCCCGCAGGGCGTCGGCCTCCGTCTGGGCGGAGGCCTTCTGTTCGGCGTTCACCCTTGCCGCCTCCTCCGTCCGTGTCCGCAGCGCGGCCAGCTCCTCCTTGGCCTCGCGCATCTCGTTCTCATGCTGGCGTCTCAGCGCGCGCATCTCGTTCTCCCGGGCGCCGGCCATGCGCTCCAGTTCCTGCATGAGCCGACGGACCTTGCCGACGTCGCCCTGCGGCGCGTCTCCCGCCGTCTGCTCCCGCTCGGCGCTCTCGGCCGTGAGCAGGGCGAGCGACTTGCGGTCGGGCCTTTCAGTCTGGACCTTGCCGATGCCGGCTAGGCGCAGGGCCAGGTCCGCGGGCAGGACGTCCTCCTTGCTCTCCGCCCTGGCGTTGTGGATGACGCAGAGGATGGCCGCCCGCGGGCCGCCGATGGCGGCGGCGATCTCATCGGCCTTCTGTTGGATGCCGTGCTTGCCGAGCTTGAGCAGTTCGCGGCTCCAGGGCATGGAAGGACTGACCAGCAGCAGGTTGGCCTGAATGTCCTCGTGCTTCCTGCCGTAGATGCGCCGTGCGTTCTTGAGGAAGAGCTTCGCATGGCTCCATCCGCCCGGCGCGCGTCTCGCCAGTTGCATGACCGCGGCTTCCGGCAGGTGCTCAAGGTCGGCGAGAAATTGCTCCATCAGGGCCGTGCGCATGGGGGCGATGGTGTCGGCCTTGTATGCGAACGGTCCCATGCCCTTCATCCTGCCTTCCGTCCGGCCCGAGGCAAGGCGGGGCAGGGGGGTTCAGGCTCGCCAACTCCCCTGCGGGGGGCTTTGGCTGGTCCGCTTTCATGCGATCCGCCGCCGCCACCGCCATTCCCCTGCTTTCCGCCGCGGGATACGCGGTCGCCGCACTGATGCTCAAGCGGGCCATGGAGGGGGAGCGCAGCCCGTGGCGGGTCGTCTTCATCGTCAACATGGTCACGGCCCTTGCGTTCCAGAGCTGGTTCCTGGTCGACGACGGCGTCCTTAACGCCGTCCACGTCGGCCACGCCGTGCTGGCCGGCGCCGCCTTCTTCATCGGCCAGGTCTTCACCTTCATCGCCATCAGCCGGGGCGACGTCTCCATCTCCACTCCGGTCCTGGGGACGAAGGTGGTCTTCGTCGCGATCTTCGCCCACCTGACGGGAGGGGAGGCCCTCGGTCCGGGGCTCTGGGTCGCAACGCTGCTCACCAGTCTCGCGCTCGCGCTCCTAGGCGGGGAATGGCGCGCCAACCGCGAGCGCCTGCTCATCAGCGTCACGTTCGCGTTCCTCGCCGCCGTCGCCTTCGCCGCGACCGACGTCATGCAGCAGCATTGGGTCGTGCCGGAGGTCGGCTACGGCAGGTTCGGGCCGGTGATGTTCCTCACCGTCGCGACGCTGTCACTCGGACTCATCCCCTTCTTTGACGGCAGCCTGGCCGCGCTGCCGCGCCAGGCCCTCTCCTGGGCGGCGCCGGGTTCGGCGGTGCTCGCCCTGCAGGCGATGGGCATCGCCTTCTGCATCGGCAAGTTCCACGAGGTCACGGTCACCAACGTCCTGTACAACACGCGCGGGCTCTGGAGCGTGGTGCTCGTCTGGGCGGTCGGACACTGGTTCGCGAACACCGAGCGGGAGGTGGGCGCGGCGATCATGACGCGCCGGCTGGTCGGCGCCCTGCTCCTCCTCGTGGCGGTCTGGCTCTGCCTCCGCTGAGGATCAGAGGTCGCAGTTGTCGATGAGCCGGGTCGCTCCCAGGTGGCCGGCCACCGCGAGCACGGTCCGCCCCGGGGCGATTGTCGTGACGGCGCGCAGCGTCTCGGCGTCGGCGATGACGCAGTATTGCGTGCGGAAGGCCGGCTCCCGGCCCAGGCGCTCCATCGCCGCCGCCCGGACCTTGCCGGCGTCCCTTTCGCCCGCCGTGACCGCCGCGCGGGCCGCCGCCAGCGCCTCGGGCACGGCGCGCGCGCGGAGACGTTCGTCCGCGGACAGGTAGCGGTTGCGTGAGCTCATCGCCAGTCCGTCGTCTTCGCGCACCGTCTCGTGGGCCACGATCTCGACGGGCATGTGCAGGTCCCGGACCATGCGCCTGATGACGGCCAGCTGCTGGAGGTCCTTCCGTCCGAACACCGCGACGTCGGGCTGCGCGGCGTTGAAGAGCATCGCCACGACGGTGGCGACTCCGCGGAAGTGCCCCGGCCTGAATTCACCGCAGAGTCCCTGCGAGACCGCGGTCTCCTCCACCCAGGTCGAGGCGCCTTCGGCGTAGAAGTCCTCCTTCTCGGGCGCGAAGACGAGCGCCGCGCCGGCGGACGCGCACGCCTCCAAGTCCTGCTCGAAGGTCCGTGGGTAGCGCGCGAAGTCCTCGCCGGGCCCGAACTGGGTGGGGTTCACGAAGATGCTCACCGCCACCCATTCGCAGAGCCCCTTGGCGTGCCGGATCAGCGCCCGGTGCCCTTCGTGGAGGCAGCCCATGGTGGGCACCAGGCCGACCTCGCGCCGGGAGGCCTTGGCGGCGGCCACGGCCCTCCGAAGCTCGCGCACGGTGCGGACGACTTGCATCACGCCATCATGGACCCCGGGCGGCGGCCGCGCAAGCGCGGTCGCCCCGGCTGTCGTTCCGATACCATGCCGGCGGCGGCTTTATCTTGGCAGCCGACCCGGAGCGGGCAAAAGTCACGCCCCCAACCCAAGCAAGCCATGCCGCAGCACTTCCCCAACGTCCCCGTCATCGCGTACGAGGGCCCCAAGTCCAGGAATCCCTTCGCCTTCAAGCACTACGACGCCGAGCAGAAGGTGGGCGGCAAGCGGATGAAGGACCACTTCCGTTTCGCGGCGGCCTACTGGCACGTCATGCGCAACGGACTCGCCGACCCCTTCGGCGCCGGCACCGCGCTCATGCCCTGGGACGACGGCACGGACTCGCTCGACAACGCGCTGCGCCGGGTGCCGGTGTTCTTCGAGTTCCTTGAGAAGTGCGGCATCGACTACTACTGCTTCCACGACCGTGACGTCGCCCCCGAGGGCGCGACGCTCAAGGAGACCCACGCCAACCTGGCCCGCGTGGCCAAGGAGCTGAAGGCCCACCAGAAGGCCAGCGGGCGCAAGCTGCTCTGGGGCACCGCCTGCCTCTTCGCCCATCCGCGTTACGCGCAGGGCGCCGCCACCTCGCCCAGCGCCGACGTCTTCGCCTACGCCGCCAGCCAGGTCCGTCACGCCCTCGAGGCGACCAAGGCCCTCGGCGGCGAAGGCTACGTCTTCTGGGGCGGACGCGAAGGCTATGCGTCCCTGCTCAACACCGACATGAAGCGCGAGCTCGAGCACCTCGCCGCGCTGCTGCACCTGTCGGTCGAGCACGCCCGCAAGATCGGCTTCAAGGGCCAGTTCTACATCGAGCCCAAGCCCCGCGAGCCCTCCACCCACCAGTATGACTCCGACGCCGCCGCGTGCCTCAACTTCCTCCGCGAGCACGGCCTGCTCAAGCACTTCAAGCTGAACCTCGAGACCAACCACGCCACCCTCGCCGGACATACGATGGAGCACGAGATGGAGGTCGCCATCGCGGCCGGCGCGCTCGGCTCCGTCGACGCCAACCGCGGCGACACGCTCATCGGCTGGGACACCGACCAGTTCCCGACCGACCTCTACCTCACCACGAACATCATGCTGCGCCTGCTCAAGATGGGCGGCTTCACCACCGGCGGACTGAACTTCGACGCCAAGCGGCGCCGTGAGTCGCATGACCCGACCGACCTCTTCCACGCCCACATCGGGGGGATGGACGCCTTCGCGCGCGGGCTCAAGATCGCCCATGCGATCATCAAGGACGGCCGCCTCGACCGCTTCGTCGACAAGCGCTACGCCTCCTGGGACTCCGGCATCGGCCGCAAGGTCGAGTCCGGCAAGGTCACGCTCGCCCAGCTCGACGCTTACGCGCAGGGCATCCGCGCCCCGCGTCTCGACTCGGGACGTCAGGAGATGCTCGAGAACCTCATCAACGAATACGTCCGCTGAGCCATGGCCAGGGTCCTCGGCCTCGACCTGTCCACGCAGAGCGCCACGGCGCTCGTGCTGGACACGACGGCGGGCACGACCCTGGCGCGGGCCCGCGCGGCCTTCGGGCCGGACTTCCCCGACCGCGGCCACCCCGAAGGCTTCCTCCGCGGGGGCCGGGACGGGGAGGTGCATGCCGATCCGCTGCTCTGGCTGGACGGACTGGAGCTCGCGCTCGCCCGCCTCGCCAAGCTGACCGACCTCTCCCAGATCGAGGCGGTCTCCGTTTCCGGTCAGCAGCACGGCAGCGTCTACCTCGCGGCCGGATACGAGGCCGCCCTGGGCGACGCCGACCCTTCGCGGCCTCTCTCCGCCAAGTTCGCTCCGGTCCTTTCACGGCGCACTTCCCCCATCTGGATGGACTCCTCGACCGCCGAGGAGTGCCGTGAGATCGCCGCCGCCCTCGGCGGTGACCGCAAGGTCTGCGACCTGACCGGCAGCGTCACCACGCCGCGTTTCACGGGACCGCAGATCCGCCGTTTCGCCAAGACCGATCCGGCGGCCTGGGAACGCACGCGTCGCGTCCACCTCGTGTCCTCCTTCTTCGCCTCGGTGCTCGCCGGGCGCGATGCCGCCATCGACACCGGCGACGGGGCGGGGATGAACCTGATGGACATCGGGGCGGGGGAATGGTCTCCCGCCGCGCTCGCCGCGACCGCGCCCGGCCTCGCGGCCCGCCTTCCTTCCGTGAGCCCCGGCGCCACCGTCGTCGGAGCCGTCTCCGGCTACTTCGTCGCGCGCCACGGATTCTCACCGCGTTGCCAGGTGGTGGTCGGCACGGGCGACAACCCTTCCAGCCTCGTCGGCATGGGGGCCGCCCGTCCGGGCAAGGTCGTCATCAGTCTCGGCACGAGCGACACGCTGTTCGCCGCGATCGACGGCATCCGCACCGACGCCGCGGGCTTCGGCCATGCCTTCGGAAATCCGATGGGGGGCAGCATGAGCCTCGTGTGCGTGCGCAACGGCTCCCTCGCCCGTGAGGCGATCCGCAAGGAATGCGGACTCGCGGACTGGGGCGCGTTCGCGGCCGCGGTCGCCTCGGCTCCGGCCGCCCGTGGCGCCGTGCTGCCGATGGAGGAGCCCGAGATCACTCCGCGGCGTCCGGCGGGCCGGGTGGCCGTCGGCGAGACCGTCAGCCGCGCGACGCTGCCCCGCGCCGCCGTCGAAGGGCAGGCCCTCAGCCTCCGGCTGCACAGCCGTTGGGTCGGCACTCCCACCACCGAACTGCTGCTCACCGGCGGCGCCTCCGAGAATCCCGCGGTCGCCCAGGTCTTCGCCGACGTGTTCGGCGCCCCCGTGCTCCGCCTCGCCGTCTCCGACTCCGCCGCCCTGGGCGCCGCCCTGCGCGCAGCCCATGCGGCCTGCGGCGCCAAACTCATCGATTTGGAGAAGGTTTTCTGCGCCCCCGCCCCCGGCGTCGTCCGGCCCGACGCATCCCTGCGGGCGGGCTATGACCGTCTCGAGGCCGAGCTGGCCCGGGCGCTCGCCTGACGGCCGGTTTGTGAGCATTGCCCGCTTGAACTGTGGCGGGGCGTAGGCTGACATAGGGGGCTCAAACCCCCCACAACATGTCCCAGCGACCCGTCACCCTGTTCACCGGCCAGTGGGCCGACCTCAAGATCGCCGACCTTCTCCCCAAGGTAAAAGCCATGGGTTACGACGGGGTCGAACTCGCCTGCTGGGGCGACCACTTCGACGTCACCCGTGCGGTGAACGAGAAGGGCTACGTCGAGTCCGTCTGGGAGCTGCTCAAGAAGCATGACCTCGGCTGCTGGGCCATTTCCTCGCACCTCGTCGGTCAGGCCACCTGCGACAACATCGACGAGCGTCACCAGTGCATTCTGCCCGCCCACGTCTGGGGCGACGGCAATCCCGAGGGCGTCCGCCAGCGCGCGTGCGCCGAAATGGCCCTGACCGCCCAGGCCGCCCGCAAGTTCTTCGACGCCGGCAAGTCCTACATGTCGGGCAAGGCGCCCGGCTCCGGCAAGGTCGTCGTCAACGGCTTCACCGGATCCTCCATCTGGCACGCCCTCTACGCCTTCCCGCCCACCAGCCAGGCCTACCTCCAGAAGGGCTTCGACGATTTCGCGCGCCGCTGGAAGCCCATCCTCGAATCCTTCGAGAAGCATGACGTCTACTTCGCGCTCGAGGTGCACCCGACCGAAATCGCCTTCGACATCGCCTCCGCGCAGCGCGCGCTCGAGGCCGTCGGCCATCACAAGCGCTTCGGCTTCAACTACGACCCCAGCCACCTCGGCTATCAGGGCGTCGATTACGTGAAATTCATCCGCACCTTCGGCCGCCAGATCCACCACGCCCACATGAAGGACGTCTGGTGGGGCCACGGCGACGGCACGGTCGGCGTCTTCGGCGGACACACCGACTTCTGCGACGCCCGTCGCGCCTGGGACTTCCGTTCCGTCGGCCGCGGCGACATCCGCTTCGAGGACGTCATCGTCGCCCTCAACGACGTCGGCTACTCCGGCCCCCTTTCCATCGAATGGGAGGACGGCCGCATGGACCGCTTCTTCGGCGCCGCCGAATCCTGCGCCTTCGTCAAGAAGCTCGCCTTCCCGACCAACAAGGTCGCCTTCGACGCCGCCTTCGACAAGGCCGCGCAGGGCAAGAAGTGAACCCCTGACCGACCAAGCACATGGCCACCAAAGTCGGAGTCATCGGAGCGGGCGGCATGCTCCAGTATCACGCCGCCGGCTTCAAGCAGGCCGGCGCCGAGATCGTCGCCGTCGCGGATCCCGCACCGGGCGCCGCGAAGAAGGCCGCCGACAAGTGGGGCATCCCCCACGCTTATGAGTCGGTCGAGGCGATGCTCAAGGAGCGCCCCGAACTCCAGGCCGTCAGCATCATCGTCCCCAACAAGTTCCACGCCCCGCTCGCCATCCAGTGCCTCAACGCGGGCAAGCACGTCTTCTGCGAGAAGCCCCCGGCGCTGAGCGCGCCCGAGGTGCTTGAGATCGCCGCCGCCGCCAAGAAGTCCGGCAAGCACGTCATGTTCAACTTCAACAACCGCGCCCGCCCGGAGTCGCAGGCCATGATGAAGTACGTCGAGCAGGGCGTCGTCGGGAAAATCAACTCCGCCCAGGCCAAGTGGATCCGTCGCACCGGCATCCCCGGCTTCGGCGGGTGGTTCACCACCAAGGAGCTGTCCGGCGGCGGGCCGCTCATCGACCTGCTGCACATGGTCGACCTCGCCATGTACTTCATGGGCTATCCCGAGCCCGCCCACGTCCTCGGCCAGACCTTCAGCGACTTCATCCAGGACAAGTCCTTCAAGGGCCCCTGGGGCATTCCTGACAAGGTCGGCGGCGTCACCGACGTCGAGAACGCCGCCCACGCGCTCGTCACCTTCAAGACCGGACAGGTGCTCACCCTGCAGGTCTCCTGGGCCGAGATGGTCAGGCGCGAGGAGGTCTCCGTCGTCTTCCAGGGCACCAAGGCCGGCGGCAAGGTCGAGCGACTCTTCGGCGTCGACGGCATCGACGCCACCGCGATCGACGCCTGCGAGCTCTACGTCCAGGAGAACGGCAACAGCGTCAACCGCTCCATCGTCACCCCGGTCTGCGAGGACATGGGCCGCATCGGCTCCGCGGCGAACTTCATCGAGGCGATCGAGGGCAGGGCGAAGCCCCTCAACACCCCTGAGCAGGCCTACCGTCTGATGCAGGTCATCGACGCCGTCTACGCGTCCGCCAAGTCCGGCAAGCCCGTCTCCCTCTGATTCCCACTCCTATGGCCAAACTCAATCGCAAGCTCCGCATGGGCATGGTCGGCGGCGGCCGCGGCGCCTTCATCGGCGGCGTGCACCGCATGGCGGCCGCCCTCGACGGCAAGATCGAACTCGTCGCCGGCGCGTTCTCGTCGGACCCTGAGAAGTCCCGCCTCTCCGGACAGGACCTCAACCTCGACCCGACCCGCGTGTACGGCTCCTATCAGGAGATGGCGCGCGCCGAGGCGAGGCGTCCCGTCGGCGACCGCATCGACTTCGTGTCGATCGTGGCGCGCAACGACCTGCACTATCCCGTCGCCAAGGCCTTCCTTGAGGCCGGCATCCACGTCATCTGCGAGAAGCCGCTGGCGTTCTCCCTCGCCGAAGGGAAGAAACTGCGCGCGATCGTGAAGAAGAGCGGCCTCGTCTTCGCGCTGCTGCACAACTACACCGGCTACCCGATGGTCAAGGAGGCGCGCGATTTCGTCGCGGCCGGCAAGCTTGGGAAGATCAACAAGGTCGTCGTCGAGTACCCGCAGGGTTACGCCATCGGCGCCCTCCAGTCCGGCAAGATCCAGAAGATCGCCAACTGGCGCATGGACCCGAACTGCTCGGGCGTCTCCAACTGCGTCGGCGACATCGGCACCCACGCTGAGAACCTCGTCCAGTACGTCACCGGCCTGGAGATCAAGGAGATCGCCGCCGACCTCAGCACCTACATCCCCGGACGCCTGCTCGACGACGACGCCAACATGCTCGTCCGCTACAAGGGCGGCGCCAAGGGCGTCCTGCACGCCTCGCAGATCTCCACCGGCGACGAGAACAACCTCAACATCCGCGTGTACGGCACCCTGGCTTCCCTCGAGTGGCATCAGGAGCACCCGAACGAGCTGATCGTGAAGTATCTCGACCAGCCCCGACAGGTGCACCGCCGCGGGAACTCCTACAACGGCGAGGCCTGCAAGAAGTACACCCGCACGCCCTTCGGCCATCCCGAGGCCTTCATCGAGGCCTTCGCGAACATCTACCGCGCCGCCGCCGAGGCCATCACCGACCGCCTCGAAGGCCGCAAGGCCCCGAAGGGCGGCTACGACTTCCCCTCGATCGAGGACGGCGTCACCGGCATGGCCTTCATCGAGGCCGCGGTGAAGTCCTCCAAGGCCAACGCCCGCTGGACCAAGCTCGACGCCTGAGGCGCCGCACCGGTCCGTCACGCAGGCCCCGGTCTCCGGGGCCTGCTTATTTGTTCAGCCACCAGATGCTCGCGTTGAGCACGGTGGCGAAGCTCACCCAGGCGAGGTGCGGGAGTTGGAACAGGTAATCCATCTTGTCGAACACGCGCAGCTGGCGGAGCCAGACGACGAGCAGGACGACGTAGGCGAAGATGTCGATGAGGGCCAGGTCCGGACGATGGAGGCCGAAGAAGAGCAGGGACCAGAGCGCGTTCACGAGCAGGATCACGAAGAACGTGCGCAAGGCGGACCGGGCCTCGGGGCGCGAGCGCGCCGCATCCCAGGCGCGGCCGGCGGAGAAGCCCATGAGCAGATAAAGCGTGCCCCAGACCGGACCGAACAGCCAGTTGGGCGGGTTGAACGACGGCTTGGCCAGTCCGGCGTACCAGCCGGGGATCTCGGACCGGGTCAGCTCGCCCGAGACCGCTCCCACCGCGACGCAGAGCAGGCTGAGTCCGAACACGCGCCACGACCAGCCGCGTCCTGAGCAGCGCTCCTTGCGCTCCCGCGCGAGGCGTTCGAGTTCGGTTTCCATGGCCGGAGCATGGGGTCGCCCGGAGAACGGGGCAAGGCCGGCCTCTGACCGCTTGCCATCGCCTCCTTTACCCCTCTTTTTCGGGTGTCACCCAACATGTCCGACCCCTACATCCAGCAGCTTTTCGCCGAGCGCATCGGCGGAGCCAATTACGGCAAGTCGACCGCCATCTACAAGTTCGAGAAGATCAAGCGCGCCAAGGCGGCCGCGCGGAAGGCCAAGCCCGACGTCGCGCTCATCGACCTGGGAGTGGGGGAGCCCGACGAGATGGCCTTTCCCTCCGTGGTGAAGGCCCTCCAGTCCGAGGCCGCCAAGCCGGAAAACCGCGGCTATGCGGACAACGGCGGGGCTGACTTCAAGCAGGCCGCCGCCCGCTACATGAAGGGGCTCTTCGGCGTGGACGTCGACCCCGACACCGAGGTCCTCCACTCCATCGGCTCCAAGGCCGCGCTCTCCATCCTGCCCGCCTGCTTCATCAACCCCGGCGACTACGTGCTCATGACCGTGCCGGGTTATCCCGTCTTCGGTACCCACGCCAAGTACTACGGCGGACTCGTCCACAACCTCAAGCTCACCGCCGAGAACGGCTTCCTGCCCGACCTCGCCTCCGTGCCCGCGGACATCCTCGCCAAGGCCAAGGTCCTCGTCCTCAACTATCCGAACAACCCGACCGGCGCCTGCGCCACGCTCAAGTTCTACGAACAGGTCGTGGCCTTCGCCAAGAAGCACGGACTCGTCGTCATCCAGGACGCTGCGTACGGATCGCTCCACTTCTCCGGTCCGCAGGTCTCCATCCTGCAGGTTCCCGGCGCCAAGGACGTGGCCGTCGAGCTGCACTCGCTCTCGAAGAGCCACAACATGACGGGCTGGCGGATCGGCTTCGTGGCGGGCAACGCCCTCATCGTGAAGGCCTACGGCGACGTGAAGGACAACTCCGACTCCGGCCAGTTCCTCGGCATCCAGAAGGCCGGCGTCGCCGGCCTGGACGACGTCTCCATTCCGCGCGCCATCGCCGCCAAGTATTCCCGCCGCATGGACCTGCTCGTGGGCGTCCTCGCCGGCCTCGGCTTCCAGGTCCGCAAGCCCGGCGCGGGCTTCTTCCTCTACATGCCCGCGCCGAAGTCCGCCACCGGCCCGTCCGGCACGGTGAGCTTCGATTCCGGCGAGGCCTTCTCGCAGTGGATGATCACGGAGCACCTCATTTCGACCGTGCCGTGGGACGACTGCGGCGCTTTCGTCCGTTTCTCCGTGACCTTCGTTTCGGACAAGGGCGAGGCCGGCGAGGGCGAGGTGATCGCCGAAGTCCGCCGCCGTCTGGCCCCCTGGAAATTCTCCTTCTGAGGGCGCAGGCCCTCCGCTTGTCGGATTGACAGGCGGAGGCCGCCGGGGCATCTTGAGGCTTCAGTCAGCATGGCCGGATAGCTCAGTTGGTAGAGCAGATGCCTGAAGAGCATCGTGTCGTTGGTTCGATTCCGACTCCGGCCACCACTTGAAAACCAGCCCGTCCGGCCAGCCCGGGCGGGCTGGTCCGTCTCACCTGCCGAAGAGCAGCCGCCAGAGTGAGAAGCCGTCCATCTTGCCGGGGGGCGCGGCAGGGGTGTCCTTGCCGGATCCCGTCAGGGTGAGAGTCTTGGTCTCCTCCTTCGATTCTCCGCTCTTAGTGGTCTTCTCCTTCCACTCCGCCTTCACGACGCCGAAGGGCGTGGTTTCATCCCGCCAGAGCAGGCCGTCCATCGTGATGGTCTGCTTGGCCACCAGGGGAGGGTCGGTGGCGGTGACCGTGCGCATCTTCAGTTTGCGGCAGGACCGTTCCTTGTCGCCCAACTTGACGGTCTCTTCCCTCGTCCCTTCCGGGGTCAGTTCGCTCTCGTAGGTCAGGTTCGCCCAGTCCATCAGCCATGCGATGTCTTCCGGCCGCATCCGGTAGGCGCCTTTCTTCGGGTTCTCGAAGACGATGGCGGCGGCGTTCTCCAGCAGCCGGCTGGCGCCGGAGCGCCCGAGGTTCCTGGGCAGCAGCAGTCGGAGCGGGCCGCGCTCCTTGGAGCCCAGCCATCCCACCGGCTCGATCGTCAGCCAGGCGCACGGCATGCCGCCGACTTCGCCGCCCTCGCAGACCGAAACCTTGAGCTCCGTGGTGGAGAAGACTTTCCCTTCACGGCTGCGCTCGAAGCGGTAGGCGGCCCAGCTGCCGTCCTCGGGAATCCGCTCGGCGAAGATCTGCCACTGGCCCCGCAGGGGACATGCGAGCGCCAGCACCATGAGAAGCGTGGGGAGCGGCCGCATGCCCGTTAGAAAGGCGATTTGCCCCGCTTTTGCCAGCCCGCACGAGCTTTTGCCCCCTTTGCCTTTGACTCATCCCTCCGCGCCCCTTGGACTGCCCCCCTTCCGATGTCCGCCCAGCTCCAGTCCACGTCGCCCGCCCTCGCAGGGGAGTTCCGTGCCTGCCTGCCGGCGATTATCGGCATCATCGGGCTCTGAGCCCGCGAAACGGACCGCCTCCGGCGCCTCCCCGTTCCGCGGTCCTCGGAACGGCCCCCTTCCTTTTCACCTCTCTCCCACCCACACCACCATGGCACGCTCCATCGAAATCTATGACACCACCCTCCGCGACGGCTCGCAGGGGCAGGGCATTCATTTCTCCGTCGATGACAAGCTGCGCATCGCCGCCGAGC
>JACCDJ010871378.1_pt1 | contig 50345 bp, 29 predicted proteins | sample 7444481 | NCBI WGS metagenome assembly JACCDJ01 (sample SAMN15323435, study PRJNA562643) | freshwater metagenome | isolation source: river surface water | place: USA:Blue River Watershed | collected 2017-08-15
GTAGGCACTTACCGACTTCCAGACAATGTTCATATTGTTGCTGCGGGCAATCGTGAAAGCGACAAAGGTGTTACATATCGTATGCCTGCTCCGTTGGCTAACCGCTTTGTTCACTTGGAAATGACTTGCGATTGGGACGACTGGCAAGAATGGGCTGTGAACAATAAAGTTCACAAGGATGTTGTAGGTTTCCTGACTTTTAGCAAAAAAGATCTCTACGACTTTGATCCTAAATCTGCTAGCCGAGCATTTGCTACTCCGCGTTCTTGGTCGTTTGTATCTGAACTGCTTGTTGACGATGATACTGACACAGAAACTCTTACTGACCTGACTGCTGGTGCAATTGGTGAAGGTCTTGCTATTAAGTTTATGGCGCACCGTAAACATGCCAGCAAAATGCCTAATCCTACAGAAATTCTGCAAGGCAAGGTTAAAAAGATGGACAGTAAAGAAATTTCTGCTCAGTACTCGCTAGTCGTTAGCCTGTGCTACGAACTGAAAGATTCTTGCGACAAGAAAGCAAAAGACTGGAACGATCAAGTTAACAACTTCTTCCAGTTTATGATGGATAACTTTGAAACTGAGCTTGTAATTATGGGTACAAAACTTGCCCTAAGCACTTACAAACTTCCGTTGGATCCGGACGAAATTAAGTGTTTCGACGACTTCCATGCAAAATTTGGTAAGTATATTGCACAGGCAACTGAAAAGCAATAAATTGACAGGACCTGCGGGTCCTGTTATAATATTTGAATACTAGAAACTTAGGAGCAAAAATGGCACATGCCGATCCAATTATTGACAAAATTATTGTAGCAAGAGTAGGTCTCTTGCTTCGTCATCCATTTTTTGGTAATCTTGCTACCCGAATGAAAATTCAAGAAGCTGACGACTGGCTTCCAACTGCGGCTACTGACGGACGCCATATTTTCTTCAATCGAAAGTTCTTCGAACCGCTGACTGTTAAACAAGTCGAATTTGTTATTGCACACGAAATCCTTCATGCCGTGTTTGAACACATGGGCCGTCGTGAAGGTCGCGATCCTAAAATCTTTAATATTGCTTGCGATTATGCTGTGAACGGACAAATTGTTAGAGACAGGATTGGAGACTATAATCTTCCAGACATTAAAATTTTCCACGATCCTAAATACTACGGCTGGTCTGCTGAACAAATTTATGATGAGATTTTTGAGAAGTATGACGACGACCAACTAGCAGCTCTAGGTCAGTTATTGGACGAACACTTGGATCCCGAGGATCAATCTAAAGGAAATCAACCCAAGTATAGCAAAGAAGATCTTAAAAAGATTCGCGATGAAATGCGTGAAGCTGTAATGCAGGCTGCACAATCTGCGGGTGCAGGCAATGTGCCGGCAAGTATTGCTCGTATGATTAAAGAGCTTACTGAGCCTAAAATGAATTGGCGTGAAATGTTGCGTCAACAAATTCAAAGCACTATTAAAAACGATTATACATTTATGCGTCCTAACCGTAAAGGGTGGCACATGAATGCAATTTTGCCAGGCACCAACTATGACGAAACTATCGACATTTGCGTAGCTATTGACATGTCTGGGTCTATTGGAGAAGAACAAGCAAAAGACTTCTTGTCCGAGATCAAAGGCATTATGGAAGAGTACAAAGACTTTAAGATTAAACTTTGGTGCTTTGACACGTCAGTGTATAACGAACAAAGTTACGACGGTTATAACATGGACGAATTTATGAACTACGAGCCCATGGGCGGTGGTGGGACTGACTTTGATGTAAATTGGGAATACATGAAAGAACACGATATCAACCCTAAGAAGTTTATCATGTTCACTGACGGGTATCCGTTTGGTTCTTGGGGAGATGAACTTTACTGTGATACGCTGTTCATTATTCACGGTAACGATAAAATTGTTCCTCCATTTGGAGAGTATGCATATTACGAATTTAAAGGAGAGTATGCATAATGGCATTAAAAAATGGCAAGCCTAATCCGTTAAATTATTACAACATTAGACGTGTTGGGTTTGCCGCACCTCATTTCAAATATACTACAATTGAAAAATATAGCCCGTCACTAGTAAAAAATTTAGACACATGGATTAAGCAAAATCTTAATAGCAGATATTACATAGGACAATGCTTATCTTTAGATCATACAAACAGTATTGTATATAATACCCAGATCGGATTTGAGTCTGAGAAAGAACTCAGCTTCTTCACGATTGCTTGTCCTTATCTCCAATTAAGATAATTATATGTGTACTTTATAAGGAGATACCATGACTGAAACAGTACAAGAACAAAAGGCGCCAGAACAAGCACAACCGCCTAAGCAAGATGCTACTGAACTCACTATTAATGATTTGAATGCTATGAAAGTAATCATCGATATTGCAAGTTCAAGAGGTGCATTTAAACCTGCTGAAATGACTGTTGTTGGACAAACATACACAAAATTAACAACTTTCTTAGATCAGGTTGCTAAACAATCCGAAAAACAAGGAGCATAATTATGCAATCATTAAAACACGTTGGTAGAATAACTACCACAGGAAAGAAAGTATTAGTAGCATTTAGAACATTGCCAGGCGATGCTTACAGCGCATTGGTTGTTCCAACAGAAAATTTACCAGACGAAATGCACAATGCTATTATTAATCTAGTAGAAAGCCCAGCTGCACAAAATTCATACGAGTTTGCAGAAGCACTAGATCGTACACAATTCCCAGACGGAAGTAGAATGCTTCCAAATCTTCATGCATCAGGAAGATTAATTAAGGTAAGCACTAGTCAAGTTGAAATGACTCCAACGCTTTCTACAAATATAATCCTGAGTGAACTAAATCAGATTATTGCAGAACAACGAGGAATCGCTGTAGACGAACTACACATCAGACCTCAAAGCGGAGACAAATCAGTAGAAGTTCAAGAAGTAGCTACAGCACGTGATTTAACTGAAACACACGATGTTAGCAAAACAACATCGGCAAGTGTAAATGAAACTTCACCAGAACCTACATCATTTGCGACTCCTGAAGCAGAAGCAAAACATTATCGCAGTCAAGCAGATAAGTTAGCAAAACAAGCTGCAGAGTTCCGTCGTAAAGCAGAGGAGTTGGTTCCGACCAAAAAAGCCAAGTGATTGAACAGGGAAGACGTCTTCCCAAAGATGTTGTCGATTGTTGGCCAGAAGTATTTGGCGAGATAAAACTTAACGTTCTACCTTTACGGTATCTCCATGCGGTTTTAATAACGTTTAAAGACGGCAAAGTTTGGGAAGTAAAAATAACAAAAGAAGACCACACTAAAGGGTGGAGTGCTTTGGAAGACACAATTAGCCAGCTTTACAAAAGCTACGAAAGTCGTATTGATAATATAGACTTTAGATTGGATACACAAAGTATTAAAAAAGATATAGAACGAGTAACTCAAAAATTTTTAAGAAAGAAAAAACTATGAAGGTAAAATTGATTAGTGTAAGTAAACCAAGTCGAGAAATGTACGACGAAGGTATTGGAGACGCACAGGAATTAATTGCGTTTTGTGCTAGAGTAAGCAATCCATCTAATCAATTCAATTTAGAAACTAGTGAAAAGTTGATTAGATATCTTGTCAAACATAAACACTGGAGTCCTCTTGAAATGGTTAGTGCATGTCTCGAAATAGAAACCACTAGAGATATTGCACGACAAATTTTAAGACATCGTAGTTTTTCTTTCCAAGAATTTAGTCAACGATATGCTGATCCCACTAAAGACTTGGACTTTGTAATTCGAGAAGCACGTCTTCAAGATACAAAAAATCGCCAAAACAGTATCTCCACATCCGATGCCGATTTACAAGCATGGTGGGACGCCCAGCAAAAGTTTGTTATTGAAAGTGTACGCAGGATTTATAGCGAAGCAATTGAACGAGGTATTGCTAAAGAACAAGCTCGTGCTATTTTACCTGAAGGTAATACTGTTAGTCGTTTGTATATGAACGGAACGCTACGAAGCTGGGTGCATTTTATTGAGCTTCGTTCTGGAAACGGCACACAACTCGAGCATCAAGAAATAGCAAAAGAATGTGCAAAAGTTATTGCGGAAGTATTTCCTATGTCTGCTGAGTTTGTTCAAACTGACTCATAAGCCAATCAAAATCATTAATCTTCAAAAGTGCCGGAATATTTCCGGCATTTTGTTCTCCGTAAGAACGGCCAGCGAGTGCGCCTTTAATAGCATATTCACCGTAAGGCTTATTATCACCGACACTACACCAAATTTTTAAACGAACAGCAGTTTCTGTATCAACTTGGCCGTTAATAACTCTACTAGCTAATTTACAACATTCTCTGAATCCGCTACGCCATGCACTAAATGGATCAGTATTGAAAGCAGTGATATTACTGACTTCTTCCATCGGAATGAAATAAGGACTGATACTAGTAGTCATATCTGGATTACTTAAATCCATGTTCAGTGTAAGTTTCTTTGGCAGTAGTTTTATGCCGCCGTAACCGTATTCTAATCCGTTAACAGGATTCCTACTTCTCCATACGTGTACATGATCTCTTTGATGATCCGGTGGCTCGTAATCAAAGTTAAAGGAATCTAGCACTTGGGCATCTGCATCAACAACCCAAAACATTTCAAAGAAACTTCTTTTAGCTGCGGCAATATGAGCTTGGTGAATTCCTTTAACACCTTTAACGTGTTTAACTAACGGAAACCGCTCTTTTAATTTTTGAAAATTCTCTTCTGCTGAAGCTTCGTTATAACTTATAAAAACTATCTCAAACATTTCGTTTAATAATCCTTGGAGTATTGTTGTAAACAACTTTGAAAAACTTACTACCAGCTGGATCAAGATTTGCAATTTCTAGACCCATTTTTTCTTTTAATTCTTTGCCATAAAAATTAATCTGTTCAGCAAGTGTATCTGGTGTTGCTGATTCGTAATGTTCTTTCCAATAGTTTGTTAAGTATTCAAAATCTCTAACGTTAGTATAATCCCAGTCGGTACAATTTGTTAGAGCTGCACCTTCCCTTGCTCCAAGGATACTAAACATTCCGTTTTCAACATCAGCTCCAACACTACACCATATTAATAAACGATGATAGTTTTGCCACCATATTTCATTACGATTAGTTATTTTTGCTCCTTGATTCAAGGACATTTTTACACCTTCTCTAAACCCTGCTCTCCAGGCTTGAAAAGGAGTTGCATTAGTGTAACTAACAGAATAATTTTCGTTGAACTGATAATACAAATCATCAAAACAAAATTCAACTAAACCCTTAGTGTCAGTTGGATCACTGTTTTCATGTGTTTTCATATTATCAACAAACTTGCGTGTCCACATTTTTAGGCCGCCGTTGCCGTACATAAGCCCATTAACATGGACTTTTCCACACCAGCTAAACACATGATCAGGAGTCAATCCTAATTTATCTACATCAACTTCGACTTCTAAAAATGCAGGATCGATAATATTGTCTGCATCTACAGTTATAAAATATTCTGTTTCACTAAGGGCAGCGCAAGCCTTGTGTGCTGCATCGCTGCCTTTAACTCCGTGAACACGTTTTGCCCAAGGCACTTTAGTACAAAGATCCGCATAATTTTTTTCTGCGTTAGGTTCGTCGTAACTTAAAAATATAATATCTTGTTCAATAACTTTAATTTTATCCATTTATTATCCTTAGGCCATAGCTCTTAAAAACTAACTTTGAACTTATAGAAATTTTATCTATGCGTGATTCGAGTTTATTTTGAAATGGTACCACATAACCGTCACTGGCTAAAACTAAATCTTGCATCCTGACAAAAATTGTTCTAACTAAAAAATCAAAATCGTCTTCTAGTGTTACAAAAAAAGTTAATTTAGGAGATGCAACAACATCATAGTAATCTTTAAACTTAGGATTTATTTGAAACTCCCATCTTTTTCCTGGACCGTTCCAAGTAACTATACATTCTACTTGATCATTAGTTTCTTTGATCCATTCAAACACATTATTTTTAAAAGCAAATCCTTGATCACTTGCAGGAACTATGGCAAGTTTACTATTACCATTTTGATCTTTTTTGTAACCAATTAAATAATCTTTAAATTTAGCTTTACCAGTTAAAAAATCTTCAACATCATCAAACGGAAGATTTAATCCGTTTTCAAAAGAAGAATCTTCTTCGTTAGTTACAGAAAGAATCTGCCCTGTTTTTTTATCAAAATATAAGTAGTGAGAAAATTTAGACACGAGCAAACCCTTTTAATTTTTCAATAGTACGTTTAGACATAAAACTTTTTTCAACATAGTGAAATAATTTAGGCTGTTTTATGTTTCCGACAACTAGTTGATTCTTAGAATTTAGCACATAAGGAACAGCATCTTGCCAACTTTCTGGAATGATTGGCCATCCTTGTAGTCCAGGTTTCATATGTACAAACTCTAGAGGACTACAGTTATCGTTTACACTTTCATATAGCCCTGATATTTCTATAGCAATAGCTGTTGCTAAATCTAAACTTAACCAATTCTGATAGCTAACAGGAGCAAATTGTGTATATGCCCATTCCCAGTTATTGCACACAAATTCTAATGCTTTGTAAAATGCCAATGCATTGTCAGTAAATTTAAAATAATGACAAGCTACATACGGATTTGTTAGTTTATTATCTGTAAAGGCACGCCTATAAACATCATCGTGTGACAACTGTTCCAATTTGTAATTTAGTACTCGTGAACAAAATTTAATATCAAAATTTTCGCAATACTTCCACCAATCTGTGATATCTTCTAAAAATATCATATCTGCATCTAACACTATAGTTTCTTTGTATGGTGTAATATGATATAATTTCCATCTGTGTTCGGCTTTGTATTTTGTTTCCTCTACATTTGTTTTTGTCCATGGAATAGGAATAATATTGTCAAATACCTTTTTTTGTGCAGCTGTTAATTTATCATTAGTTACTACACTGACACTAGTAACTGTCTTTTGGGTGGCCTTTATACTTAATGCCAGTGCGTATGCTTGTTCAACATAATTACAGTCGTCGGTATTTTGTGCATAAATTAAAAATCCTTTACTCACATGCAACTCCCATAATTTCTCTTTCAAGACTTATTTTATTCATTACATGAACATCTAACCCTGTAGTCTTTGCAACTATATATTCTCCTAACCTATCTTTTTTCTGAAGTAAAAATTTAAGTGTTGGGCCTTCGGCAGATATTAAAATATCTTTGTCTTCTATAAAATTAAGTTTACCAGGTAGCTCTGTTGCAAAGTCTCCTGGAATTTTGCCGTTCATAATATGAATTGCAATGCTAAAGGCAAAATCGTTTCGATAGTTTTCCATATCGATACTGTACAAAATTCTAAAATAAAGCCAATTTTGTTTGATATAAGAAACTAAATTAAAGAATGCTTCTACTACCGGGTCTTTTTTGAAAGTGAACACAGTTGCCCAATAGAAAGGAATAGAATAAGGATTAACACGCTGGTAAGGAGCATTGTCTCTCCAACCAGTTATATCAAAACTTTCTCTATAAAGCTGAAATGGAACGTCCCTATGCAATGCACTCTTGAGTTTATCAGAACAAATTAACATATCACTATCTAAAACTAGTGTTGTGTCGTAAGGTGTTAGTTCATATGCCTTAAATCTTGTTCCGTTTTTCCATTCTAATTTTTTGTTACTAAGTGTACCGTCATAGAACAATTTACTGTAAGATTGTTCTGTATAGGTCTCGATAATTTTATCAAACGGATGATCCGGATAATTGTCAGTTAGCCACTCAACGTTGTCAGTTACAATACTTACAGGAATGTCTAAATACTTTTTTACTCGTTTTCCACAAAATACTGCTAACCGAGTATAATCTATTCCAGTATTATTATGAGCAAATATTAAAGCACCAACTGTCATAGATCTACCAAGTCAGCTACTTTTCTCTTTGCTTTGATATTAGCAAATTTAATCGAATATTCGTTTAGTGCAGTTACATATTGTAAAAGTGTTTCATCTAAAAACTTTTGAACATCTGGAACTACTATTGGAAATCCGTTTATATCTATGAAAGGCACATCGTGTGTGTAGCCCAAATCTAACATTGTTTTGGAAAAACTTATAAGCTCTCGGCTAATTTGAAACGTTCCGCCATTTACATAATATACAATACTTTGATTGAATTCTTCTGCGGCTATTCTACGTTGATTAGACAACGTTGACATATAATTTGCTATTGCAAATGCTTTTTCTAAACTTTCATCCATAAGATAACTCCGTAGTGTAACATAATACACTACTGTAATTATCTTGTCAATACAAAACGGATTAAAGTTTAGGCAATACCAGTTGTGCCTGCGCTAGGCAATGGTGTTGAAACGTTTGCACCTGTTGCTCGGTTACATTGGATATAACTTGTTAAAGTTCCGTCAACTTGTTCGTCAACGCCAAAACCTGGATCAGGGAAACTTGGGGGTGCCACTGAGTCATCACCCCAATATAGTGTGAATACTAAAATTCGTCTATCTGTTGTGCTATTAACTCTAGCTGTGATATAGAATTTGTTGTTTGCATAAGCTCCTGCTGGAGCATCTTTTTGAACAAGCAATGAATCACTAGTTCCTAAATTATAAAATCCTAAAGAAACTGCTGTTGCTGTTCCAGTTACTGTAGTTGTATTGTGACTAATTCTTACAGTGCCTAAGTTTTGCAACATTGTAGTCCATGTGGTATTTTTTAAACCTGCAATTCTTGGAACAAAATCGGTGGAGATTTCCATTTGGCCGCCACTATTCCAAAAATATCTTGCTTGATCTGCATCAGGCCAAGTAATAGTAACTGTTTGTTGTACAGTAGTATTCCAAACAGCAGTTCTAACTTGATTAGGAACAATAGTTGTTCTAGAAGATTCACCTACCGGTGGAGGAGAAATAAGATAGTTGTTATCTGCATCTGTAGATACAGAAAGATATGCAGCACGCCAGCTTTCTTTTACTTGAGCGGCTTGCGAAGGTATTGGCAAGTCTGTTCCTGAATTATAACCTACATCTTCAGGAGCTTTTGATCCCATAGTAATACCAGTTTGATGTTGGCGTGCTCTTACAATGTCACTTCTTAAATTATTCCATTGTGCTACAGAAATCTTACTGTTTGCTGCAACTTGACTACTTGCCAATGTCTGGCCGTATCCTTTATTGCCTGAACCTGTGCCCATTACTAATGCAATCTTTGATTGAATCAAATTGTAATCAGTAGCAATAATTAACGTATTTTGTCCGGCCATTTTTTATCCTTATTCTATCTTAGGGTATTTATTCTTATAAAATTAAGCATTCAACTAGTTTGACGCCTGTGTCGTCCGACGATTCTAATGCAACAGCAAATACATCGTTTGCGTGTGGAACTGCGGCTACTGCTGTTCCATCGTTTCCTGCAACCATACGCTGACCTTTGCGAACTGCACCAGTAACTTTAACTGGAACACGGCCTTTTAGCGCAATGAATGTGCCGCCTTCTAATTCTGCATTCATCATGTAAGCTGGGTTGGCAGAAACTGCACCAATTGCAAGATCGCCCCATTTAGAAGCAGTGACTTCTTTTTCGCCACCAACTGTAACTACTGTGCCAACTTCATAGTCAGCATCTGCTAGATATTTTTCTGCTAAGTCAGCATAGTTAGCTGCTGTTGCAGTACCAACAAAGAATGTTGCTTTCAATGCACCAGCTGTAATATTAACACCGTTAATAACTTCTGTAGAGTTTGTTCTAACTGCAACAGTTCCAGAACCAGCACTTGAACTAGCAGTTCTATAATCATCTGCAGCAACATATAAGCTATCTGCTTTAGTTGCAGTTCCGCTGAAAGTTACAGCATTAACTGTCTTAAATCTTAATGCACCTGAACCCAAATCTGACTGATTGTCAGTTCCTGGAAGAACATCTGCACCTACTAACTGTAAAGGTGTTCTTGTTGATGCACCAACTGTTGTTTGGAATTTGATAGTGTCATTTAATTGATTCTGGAATACTGGGAATGTAGTAACGCCTGTAGTATTATTGAAAACACGTAATCTAGGAGTGTCACCTACTGTAAAACCAGCATCACTAAACGCCACTAAACTACTAAATGTAGCACTACCTTTTTGAACAAAATTTTCTGCTAGTACACCGCCTAATCTATCAGTGTTTGTAGCAGTTCCCCAGAATCTGTGGTTAGCATTAACAGTTTGTCCTGGGTTGTTATCACTATTTGTATATGCAAGGGTAATACCTTGTTGTATTTTTGTAAATCCGTTAATTGAGCTTGTTGTAGGATCTAATGTAAATGTGCTATCAGCACTTACTACAAATATAGTTTCACCGTCGACAATAGCTTCAATAATAGCATGAGTAGCGTTTAATGTATCTCTAACGCTGCGAGAACGCATTTGTGTAGTCTGACTACCAGCAACACCTTGCGGTCCAACTAGAATGTAACTAGATCCGTCCCAAGTGTATAACTGTTTATTGGCAGTATCCCACCAAAAATCTCCAACAGTTAGCCCTGTAGGTGCGCTTGAACCTAGTTCTGCGCCACCAGTAGTACGGAATTTTGCGCCATCGTAGAATTTTAATTTAGAGTTTCCACTATCGTACCATAACTGTCCAGGTAGTGGTTTGGGTGGTTGGGTAGTATTTGCAAAATTCTCTAGTAAAAATAGAAAATTTTCGTTCTGAACTTCCCCGTAACCAGCATAGTTTTTACCAATCAATTTAAGATCAGTACTGCTGTCAATTGTACCATCCGCTACTGTGGCTACAACTTGTCCGTTATATTTGTTAATGGTATATGGCATTTTCCGTTATTCCTTATTCCTTATATTTATGCTGATTTGGGCGCATTTTTAAATGTCTGTTTGGTAAGTCCATACTGGTCCAATTAGCTTATATTCTTTTGCAACATCGATATCTAAGCAATAAACTCGCAGATATGTGTCTTCGTCGTGTTCTGAGGGAGGAAACATCTTGTTTAAAATAGTTCCGGCTAGTTGAGCTTCTGTTAACGTTCCAATATTAATACTAAATCCTAAACTTGCTTGTCTTACTTTATTATCAACGTATGCTTTATTAGTTGCATCGTTATTTGATGTTGGTGTAGCAACGTTTATAATTTTTTTAGAACTTACGTTTAGTGTTCCTGCTCCTTTAGGAGTAACTACTATATCTCCATCAGGAATACTTGGGTTTACAAAACTTATGGTATTATCGTTAATATTAATATTATCAACCTGTAGCTGATTTAATGCACCAACACTTGTTAATCCTGGCGCACTGGTTACAGTTACACCTAATTGTGTTTGTGTTAATACTTCAAAGTTTGCAATTTTATATGTTTTGCCTGTAACTAAATTAAAGTTTTCACTAGATGTCCATGCCTCAGCAGTTACACCCCAAGTTAAAGACTTATTTGTTGTTCCTGCTAGTCGTATTCCGCCGCCTTCAGCTGTAGAATCTGTAGGTGTATCAACTTTACCTATTTCAATTAATAAATCTTCAATAGAAATATTAGTTGTATTAATTGTGGTTGTTGCACCTTCTACTGTTAAATTACCTCTAATACGAGTGTCGCCTGCAACATCTAGTGTAGCAGTTGGCAATGAAGTGTATATACCAACACGTTGATTTTGTGCATTGACATAAACGCTAGGAAGTAATCCAACGTTACTAAAACTTTGGATAGCAAAATCTTGATTTATAATATTTGAGTTAATTTGTAAAGAGTTTCCAACAAATTTAACTTCTGTATTTTGATTAGTGCCTAAAACTAATGGTGAAGAATTAAGAACTCTTATAGTTCCATTAGATATTGTAAACCCGTCAGCAGGATCTACTTGTAAGAAGCTTTGTGCATCTTTAAAAGAACCATCTTCTGCTACTAGTGCATCGGCTTGACTTGCAGGTACATTAAATTTTAAACCAGACAAGTTTGCAGCATTAAATCCTACTTTAATATCTCCAGTAAATCCTGGAATATCAGTTGCAGGAGTAAAGGGTGTTATTGCACTACTAAAGATTCCTAACAGGACTTGCCCGCAATATAAAAATAGTGTTGTATGATTAATTTGATTTGTGTCAACAACGTCAACTACGTTCCAACCTGATATACCCTGTTGTGCAGTATAAATTGGTCCTGCTAGTAAATTTGCAGTACCGTCATTGAAAAACATACGTTGTGTATTAGTATCGATCCAAATATCACCTGCAGAAATACTGCTTGGCAATGCAGCACTTACAATAGTTCCGCCGCTAACTTTAAATCCTGCACCGTCATATACTTTTAATCTGCCTTCTGCGGTGTCATACCATAACTGTCCTTCTAAAGGCTTATTTGGCTGTGAAGTGCTGGCAAAATTTTCTAGAATCTTTACAAAATTTTCGTTAAACAGTTCTCCATAACTGGTTGCATTCTTACCAACTAATGTTATGTCAGTAGTAGTTTGATCAATAGTTCCATCAACTACTTCTGTTAATGTTGATCCGTCTGTTTTATTAATAATATAGCTCATTATAGTACACCAGTAAAGATAATATAGTTAATGGTAGCATACGGATTCATTGCATTAAACGGTTGTCCAACAGTTGGACTAATCACGTTACCACTGTTTCTTAAGCCAGAACCAGTTCCAGATGCGCTACCTAATCCTGGATCTGCTGCAGGATCTGTACCAGCTCCAGGTAAACCTGCAGCATAATATTGTGCAAATCCGCTGTTTAAATTGTGCTTGTGGTCTGGTAAATTGTTTACATCTAATGTCTTATACTCACCGTTGTTTGTTCCTGAACCCAGTGTGTCAGCAACAATATCTGTAACACGGTTAGCACTACCGCCACCTGCAGGGATTTGAACTGTTGGGTCGTCTTTGGCCGGAACTGTTCTTGGATTTCCGTTAGAAGGATTAATATTTTGCATATTATCTTTACCTAACGGGAATCTTCCTCTTAGATCTGGTAATCCAAATGTTGCTTTACCAATTAATAAACTTGGTGTCTTGTAAGTATAACCAATAATAGCAAACAATCCTGGGAAGTCACCAATTAGCACTTCGCCACCATCGCAAAATAAGTAGCCCTGAGGAGGAGTCGATCCTGCAAATGGCATAATTGCGCCAATAGGCACTGTTGGAATATTTGCAATTACAGATTGTTTAGAAATTTGTCTTAAACCTGTTCCTTCTCTATAGATTAAAAATCTATCATTTAAGAAACTATCTGTTGTAACTGTTTTAGTTGAAATTAAGTCTTGAGTTACTGTAGTAAAAAATCTTTGGTATCCTGACGGTGTTGATCCGCCTTGTGGTAACTGGCCATCGAATACAACATCTGATGTTGTTTCAATGTCTCCTCTAATTTGAAAACGTGTTGGACTTGCTAATTTTACAGCACTACCACTAATGTTTCCAGATAAACTTCCAGTGAATGCTCCGTTAAAGTTACCAACGAAGCTTTGGGCATAGATATTTCTAAAACGTCTTGTACTTGTTCCAAGGTCATACAAGTCAGTTGCATCATCGCTTGACGGTTGAATAACAGTTCCTGCTATAGGATCGCCATTGATATCTAAATTAGAAAAGTGGATTCCGCCGTTGATACTAACGTCGCCGCCAAACTGACTTTGTTTATTAACACTTAGTCCACCGTTAGTTGTTATGCTACCTATACCTTGAACAGTAGCATCAGTAGTTCCTAAAACTATTAAGTTTCCGTCGGCTGTAATATTACCAGCTACGTCCAACGCTTCTGTTGGGTTAGTATTATCTGGACCAACTCCAACAAAACCGTTAGCATCGATATGTACGGCTGTTACCGGAGTTCCGTTGTTGTTTAATTTAAATTCAATGTAGTTTCCGCTTGTTTTTGAAATAAACAAAGCAGAGTTAACATCAGTTGCAATATTAAAGCTCTTATTACTACCAATACTAATACCACCGTTGTTAGCAATGTTCAACGGAAAATTAGTTGTTTGTTCTGTATCTTTTCTTACAAAATTTTCTGCGCCGACCACGTTTCCATTTACAACCAGAGCATCCGATTGGCTTGCTGTTCCCCAAAACTTAGTTGGAGATGATGTACTAGTTGAGTCAACTGTGGATAAATTTACCCCTTGTCCAATACTGGCAAAACCTGCTAATGAAGTTTTTGGTGTGAATGCAGCTTTGCTGACTATCGCTATTCGATTATTTTCAGAATATAATGTAACAACATTGTGGTCAATGTTATTAGTATCTGTAATAGTTTCAATATCAGGACCTGTCTTCAAGCCCGAGCTAAATTGAGGGCCAACTAATAACCAGTTAGATCCTGAATAAACATACACTTGTTGATTTTCTGTATCTACCCACAAGTCACCTTTATTACTGTTAACAACACTAGGTTCTGTAGCAGATTTTTTAACTGTACCTGCTGGTGTCCAGCTTGTACCATCATAAACTTTTAAAATGTTTTCGCCTGCGCCGTTATCGTACCATAGTTGCCCTTGAACAGGGTTGGCAGGAGCAGTATTTTTAGCAAAATTTTCTAATAGATGTAAAAAGTTTTCTGCTAAAATCGGTGCATACGCACTATAATTCTTGCCGGGGAACTGTAAACTTGTTTCTTGATTAATACTTTGGTCTGCTACTGTAATACTTGGCTTAGCAGGATTGTTAGTTTCAGTAAATTTAATTTGATATGGCATTTATTAAACTCCTGCTAGACCTGTTAAGCTCTGGATGCGAACTGTATAATCAATTTGAATTAAACGATTTAAAGATTTTTGCACAGGGTGGAAAATAACATGAGTCAATAATAAACTATTTCCAGTAGAGCTATAAGATTTTAGACCTAATTCGTCAAATACATATAAGCCGCTGTTGTTATTTGAGTTATCAAACGCCTGTTGACCACTAGGCTCGCCGTAGTCTAAAAGACAAGTTACAAATACATCAGTATAGTTAGTACCTGTTACGTGTCTAGTTTCAATAAAATTTCGTGTTGGATCTGTATTGTTGCTACTACGGTCATCGACAACTTTACTATAAGTTTGATTATACAAACTAGCATTAGAACCTGTACTGTTTGGTGTCAAATAAGTAACAATACCAGTAGGGTCAACCGCAGTTCCGCCGTTACCAAACGCCATTTCGTAGACAAACCCCTGGCCGCTATTAGCTAAACTTTGTGCAAGGGCAATACTAATGTTTTCATAATGAATGGCGTTACGCTTATTGATAAGCACTTCTCCAGTTTCTGGATTATGAATCTTGATGTGCCCTTCGATATGTACGCCCGTTACGTCTTTACTCTGCATAGTAATCTCTCTTTATTCTATATTTAGCTGAATTCATTATATGGTACTATAATTGGAAATATCGCCCTTATTAATATATTTAGCTGGTTTTTAAACTACTATAAATATCCGCATGAGCATACATGATGACAAAGAATTTTGGACTGGCTTGCAGTGGCCGGCAGCTCCTAACGATGACGATTATGCTGTATTTAAAAGCTACTGTACAGGGCGTGTATTGTTGTTAGGTAGCACAAAATTGTTATTACCTTTAGCAGATGAAGCCTGGGATTTAGAACCCAAGTATGCAGATCCTAAGATTAAGAACCGTGACTGGTTTACGATGGACGAACATTTTGACACAGTTATTATAGATGGCGGGTTGGCGCTGGGCAAAAAGTTTGCAGAACGTGTATTAGCTGCTGTACTACCTAACTGTGACAGGCTTGTTGCCCGCGCTTTCTTAAATCCCAACTGGCCCACAAAGTATGCTGTGTACTTTCCCCGTGCTGACGAGCTAACTCCACAGCCACAAGAACATCCTATCAACAAAGTTTATACATTTTACATATGGCACAACAAGTAATATTAGCTATGTACTCGGGCGGCTTAGACAGCCTAGGTATGATATACAAACTATTAACAGATTCCGAGTACAAGGATTATAAGTTGCACATCCATCACATACACAATCGTAATGTAGAAAATCGTGACCGTGCAGAAGGTATCGTTGTGCCTATGGTATTGAAAGAACTTCGACGATTAGGTTTTACATTTGACTACAGCGAAAGTGAAATAGCATCGCAACCCTACGGTCTTAAATTCTTATACGACAGTGACACTATAAACTTTTTTGCCGGATATATTTGTTCAGCCAACCCTAACATAGTAAAAGTTGCTATGGGTATGCAGGCCAATGATGGCAATCATGCACTTGAAGAACGCCGCAAACGTGCCGATGCTATCCTGGCAGCATTTACGGACGTAGGAAAAATTTATCCTGTGCTAGATTTAACTAAACGTGAAATCTATGACAGCCTGCCTGACACACTGAAGAATATGTTTTGGAGCTGTCGTCGTCCTGTCTACACAGAAAAAAATATCGCACCTTGTGGAAGATGCGATACTTGTGTTAAATTAAAAGCTCAAGGTATTCGTTAAATTCCAAACCTAGCTCTAGTATTAGTAAACGTTGAACCATTGACATAATCGGCGATGGTTATATAACCTAACTTGCCCTGGAATGGATTACTGGTGACCATATTGGTAGAATCACTTAGACCAACAGCAAAGTATTCACTACTAGCACCTGGACTTGCTCTAATGTAAACTTCTAAACCTGTAGTAGATATACCATTTAATTGAAATGTGTGATTACCACTGATGTCCTCACTAAAATAAATGTGATTCCATTGATTTAAAGTCACTGTATTAGTTGATGTAAGACTCCGGGTACCAAACCCATCATAAAATCTAGCTCTGATATTGTTGTTGCTGTTTATTTCTAACATACTGTAGTGATATCCTGCACCGGGATTTTGAGCGTTTAATTCACTCATTATCTGCACATTGTTAGCAGTAGGATAGAACCATAAGTTGATAGCAATAACATTAGACGGCCAAGCACCTCCGATGCCCAAGTTCATGCTGATCATCCACTCTGTGCCAGTGAAGTCTCGAGTCTTGCCCGTATAACTGCCGTCTGGATAGGTATAACTAGGATTTGCTGGAGCAGGATTACTGTATACACTGTTGCTTTGTAGACCGCCAAAAGCAATCCAGGCATCCTGATCTCCTGCCCAGAAAAACTCATTACCAGTAGGGGGAGGAGGAGGACTCCCCCCGTCTAACAATGGCGCAGTCATTAGTGTTTGCATTATAGACATAGTGATTCCTTAATCGTTAGTGTAAATGTCGCTAGGACCACTGATCATCCAAATCTGTCCGTCTTGATCGCCGCCGTTGTTGTAATCGTGTCCATTTTCCAGTTTGATCAGTGTTACCATACTGCCTGAGCCACTGTCTGGGATTCCCCACGATTGATAGTCAAGATTTCTACCTGCTCCAAGGATTGTTCCAATATTACCAGGCCAGCCTTCTAAACTTACATAACAATCTTCAAAGGAACAGTTAACAATAGTAAATGTAAATCCTACAGGTAAATCAACACGCCACCATCCTGGAATTGTAACAGTGCCGCCGTTGTTTTTAAAGTAAATGTGCTTGCCGCTGTCGTTAACAGTGATAGTATAGTTATTGTCTCCTCGGATCTGTGGGATTTGATCTGCGGCTGTGGTCTGTCTTGTGCCGTCGCCAAATACCAAACCACCGTGCTTAGGATCCACCATTTTGTGTAGGTGTTGCGGGAACAGCTCACCAGGCGTTCTAGTCGCATACTTCTTGAGATTCGACAGAGCAGTGATATTTGGTGGTTGATTTGACGGTGTAAACGTGCCGCCTAGATTTAAAGTGCTAATTTGATCTAATATTCTGCCTTCAGTAAGACGGAATGCTCCCATTTGTATAAAGCCGCCTTCACCGCCCAAATGGGCAAATCCGTCTGTAGGCATACTGACCCACAGACCGTTATCGCTGTCATCATCTGTTTCATTAGTTCTGCCTGCTATTACCAGTTGGTTGCCGTGCAAGCTACTCCAACGATTACCGGCTTGAACGCCTAGATAAGAACTGTCGTTACCGTGAAGACATCTACTCCATACGATATTACCATCTTGATCTAATTTGGTTACAGTATATCCGTTGGCACCGTCGCCGTCAGGGCCTAATTCCATTGTGACATAGATGTTGTCATTGCTGTCTACCTGTATGTCACTGTCATTGCCTATGTTACCTAGATAAGGACCGTCACTGTAGAATTTCTTCCATACAACATTACCGTTGTTGGACATTCTAGCAACAAACTGATGATCTCTGTTGATGCCATCAATAGTATTATATTCCCAACCTGAAACTACAATGTCGCTGACACCTATTGTGGCTACACTAGTAGCACGACCAGTTTCTGTAGCACTGTTGAGATACTTGCTGAATCCAATAGTACCATCGTTGGTGCTGAACTTAACCACTAGACTCTGTGTATAGTTAACTTCATAACGTCCTTCGCCTACTGCATAGATACTGGTGCCATCCTTACTGTAAGTAACAGCGTGGAATAGATCTGAGCTTGCTCCACCAATAGCCTTGTTCCAGTTAGGTGTCCAAACAAATGCTTCTCCACCTAGGTTCTGCTTCATTGTCCAAGCACTTAAAGCAGTTGCATCAATAGTAAATGTAGCAGTTGCACTACCGCTGGTTACAGTGATAGTCTCACCGTCAGTATATCCGCTACCAGCAGTAACAACATCAATACCAGTGACAGATCCGCCAGACGATGCAATGTTTACAGTTAATCCTGTACCAGTGCCACCTGTTGTAGGAAGATTGGAAATAGGATTTATGTCCCAATTTGTATTACTGCTTGTAATGCCAGTAACGTCAAGGACTATACCTCCCGCATTAGTAAAGTCTACGTTGTTAACCCAAACTCTAATAGCGTCTGTCGGCGGTGTATTACTAGTAGAAACACTGTCTACTACACCACCAGGTGCAGTGACAACAAATACAGTGGTATCGTGTGCTGGTGAATCACCGTTGGCATAGACAGTACCAGGAATGATAATCATATCATCAAACACATAGTTAGAACCACCGTTGGTAATATTAGTAAGTATCGATCCACTTACAGGATCAACAGTAACGTCTAGAGTTAATCCACTGCCTGTTTGATAGTTAGTACCAGCAGTAAGTCCTATTATTGTACCGTCACTAGGGGCAGCACCTGATCCTACCGCTACTTCAGCACCAGTGATTGTGCCTCCCATACCTACAGAAGTTACACTTATGATTAGATCGTTATCAGGTGTAGCACCGCCTGGAATCTGAGTTCCTAGATACTTGATCTTGTGTCCTTGACGGTAGCCATTACCGCCTGAGTTTATACTAATAGTACCGTAGGCATAAGGACCTGTGCCAGTAGTAGTGACATCAATATTAACTGTTCCGGCTCCTTGTACTACAGTACCAGTTAGTCCTGGATAGTAGTTGACATTGTCAACGTTTTCCATTCCAACAATGTCTGTGCCTTGAATCCAGAAGTCACTGGCATATTCATTAGGCAGTTGATTGCCAGGCCAGTGTTCAGGGTCTAGGTCTGACTTTAGTATGTCAAAATACTCATTGCCTGTGGCCAACATATCTAGTGTGCCAAAGTTTCTGTATTCATTGAACTTTTGTCCAACTACTGCCGTAGCACCTGTTGTTGGGTGTACAGCCACATCATAAGGATAGAGTTCCCCTTCGTCAGTTAGTGTCACACTGGAAACAACATCTCCACTGACTGGGTTGATTCTAACAATGATAGCACGAGTCCAGTTCTCGTCATTGATATCGCCTACCAATGCTGGTTGTTCACTTAGAATCACAAGAGTATCGCTGACTACATCGTACTTGATAGAATTAGGCTTACCGTATGCATCTCTATAGGCTTCTGTTAAATTAGTTGCACTGCTGGTTCCAGCGGGTGCTGTACCTGAGACAGTGGCTGTACTAATAGCACCATCGCCGTTAACTTCTGTCACTGTGATATTGGCACGGTTTGGACCCGCATCTCCGCCAAAATTACCACCGGCTATGTATAGTATTTCGCCCACTTGGTATCCAATACCACCGCTGACAATACTGTCTATGGTAAAGACACCGCCTGTCCAACTGATGTTAAATTCAGCATTGCGGCCAGCACCTAGAACTCTTGTCCATACCAGTTCACCTGATGTTAGGGAATACTTGTCTATTCTTACTTTGTTATCACTAGTGCCCCATCTAGATTCACCTATCATATAGGCGAAACCATCGTGTGTAGTCACACTTTGGAACCTAACGTCGTCATTGTTGTTGATCCAAGGACCCTGTATATTGACAAAGCCCTTGACCGTGTTAGGCAACTTGACTTCACCTGTGACAGTGAGTTCTGTAGTCTTGGTCACACTAGTGCCGCCTACTGTAATATTCAAGTCAGTAAAGTAGCTCTTTTCTGTTGGACTTGCTTCGTCCCAGTCTGCGTCAAAACCAATCATATAGTCCTGGCCTTGAGCAAGACGTCCTGGCAATTCACATCTACTAACCACTTCATCAAAGTTGTTTAATATTTCAAATGTGGACAGCTCTGCTACAGGATCATAGGTAAATCTTGCTGTGTAGAATCCGGGTTCACCGTTAAAGTTGCCGCCTTGTGACGAGTCAAGTCCGTAGATTATAATGCCGCTGTCACCAATGTCAATCTGTGCGGAGATTCTTGAAGAATCTGGGTCCCAGGTCCAGTGTGGAACACCATCTGCTGGATAAACGCAAACACCCCAGTCTTCACTGCCGTCAACATATTCAAATTCAAAAGTGACCACTGCTTTGGCATCTGCTGGGAAAGCATTGGTAGTGTGTACAGGATATGCTGGTTGATCGTAGTATGTCGCTTCGTTATCGCCAGTGAACCACATACCACTAGTATCAAATCCATAGTGAGTGTCCAGTGTATTACGATCTGGGCTTCTTGGAGTGATAGTCAACCAATCAGGCTTACCGGTAGTCAATGCACTGAAGTATGTGGCCACAGTCTTGCTAGAGGCCCTTGCCTCTAGTGAACCATCTGCCAGTTGAGTAAACCCAATGACTTCATCCACTGTGCTAGTACCAGTGTATGAGTCAATGTCTTCAAAGTCTCCTGTACCTTCATCTGTACTAACTTGAGTCCAAGTTGCTCCGCCGTCAGTTGAAGAAAAGAGTTGGTGATCATCATTACCAATGTAGAATACACCGTTGGTATAGTGTAGAGCATTGATGTCCGCACCGTGACTCCAAGTGATAATTGCTGTGCCTGTGAATGCAGACAAGTTTCTAGTGTCAAAAGGTACAAGTAAATCAACGTCGGTGTAGACTTCCCAAACACCGTTATTGTCTTTTATATAATATGTGCCGTTATATGCTGTGACTGAAGAACCAGTGACAGTGAACTTTTCACCGTTAGTGTCGTTAGGTTGACTGCCTGTAAAAGTAATTCTTGATGTGGCAGCACTGGTCCAGGCTGTAATAGTTGCAGTACGAGGTCGAGGAACTGTTATGCCTGGATATGCGTTGTCCGCTGGCCAATATACAATCTGTCCGTCGTTTGTGGTCAACACTAGGGTTGATAGGCCGTTGTAGATGCCCACTGCCGCGTCTCTGATGTCCATACCAGTTGCTATAGCCTCTGTGATATCGTCCACATCATTCTCAATCACAAAGCTAGAGAAAGATCCTTGACGTGGATCAGGATTTGGGTTGTGTTCCCAATTTTCGGAACTGTCAAAACCGTGCCAACCTCCAAGATTGCCGTTGGCAGTTTCTACCCAAACTACGTGATCAAGATCTTCATTTATATCAACAAAGGTTGTGCTGTCTAACGGATCTGTGATGTTCTCAAGGAAGAATCCTCCCACACTGGTATTGCCTGCAACAACAAGAAATCCTAGATCATTTTCTGCAATGTCCTCAAAGCTAAAACTTGTATCGGTGAGATCAAACCCACCAAGGAATTCTGAATCAATAGTTTTACGGGTCCAGTTAATGCCATCGCTACTGTAGAGTAGTTGTGGCTGGAAGAGATCATCTATTAGAGTTTTAACACCGCCCACTGCTACATATTTCTGAATACTCTTGAAATATTTTACTCTCTTATAGATTTCAAAAGTAGGTACTGACACTTCTGTAGGAGCGGAATCGTAGCTGCCAGCATACCACAGCGACTGCTCATCACTGCCACCTATTCCGCCAAGTTTATCGGCTGCATAAACAATACGATCAGGACCAACAGCAACTTGAACAAGGCCAGCCAGTGTGCTGGTATAAGATGACCAAGTTTCGCCATCCGTTGAACCGTAGATTTTACCATTGTAGTCTACAGCAACAAATCGTGTGCCGCTATCACCGCCACCGCCCGACTGTCCTGTGTAGGCTGTGTTTTGTATTGTGCCATCTGGGAATGTTAAGCTACCGTCCGCACCAAATGTCCAAGTGTTTTCGTTGATGTTAACTTCAAATGTGTCAGTCAGAGATGTTGTATTGGTAATGCCAGTGTAGTCGTTTAGATAACTGGCAGTATTGTTGTCACTGTAGCTCAACGCCCAGTTGATGTATGTTCCTTCATTCTCTTGCGGGAACCAAACCCACTGTCCAATGTTGATAGGTTTGTCAGCACTGAAAACATTTAGTGTTTGGAATCTTTCAAAAGTGTCGCCTTCTACTTCCCCACCGTAGGTCACAGTAGCAACAGCAGTCACGCGAGTACGATCAGTACCAATAAAGTTGCCAACGTCATATTGATCGTCGTCACCGTCGTCAATAAATGACTGTGGCCATATTTCACTAGGTCCTGTTCCGCTAGCATTATAATTAGTAATACCGCCTACTTCATTAACACTGATCACAGTGATAGTGGCATCGTTAGTGGGACTTGTGCCACCAAACGCTGAACCTGGTACAGTTAGTGTATCGTTGACTAGATAGCCTGTGCCTGGTAATAGTACATCGAATGAGTTGTAGCTAGAATTAGAAGCTATGTCTAATTCTAGTACTGCACCTGAACCGCTGCCGCCAGTGGGTTTGACTGCTTGATATGTATCATTAAAGAATTCAAAACCGTCGTATAACAAGTCGCCTTCATAGTTTTCAATAGCACTTCTTCTTCCGGCAGTTCTAGCATAGAACGCTGTCTTCATAGCAGCCAAATCAGTTAATTCTGTAAGGCCGCCGTCATATATTACTCCATCGATGACAGCATTAGTAGCTATCTCAATTGAGTCTTCATAGTCTGGACCGTTGACATCATTCCAATAAACGTTAAGCACTATCACAGTGGTAGCACCTGCTAGACCTTCAACAGTAAAGTCATCGTTGTTAGTGTCCGATGATCTATGATAGGCTCGGACAGCTCCGGAGTTATTGGGGTTCTTAGCAATAACGATCTGTGTATATGCGGAATCATCTCCTTGGAATTTATTGTACCAAGAATAGTAGCCATCACGATAGTTTACCAGTCCTGTCCCAATTGTTTTTGTTCCGTCACCGTCTAGGCCAGTTTCACCGTTGTAGTAGACTGCATTGATGTCAGCGTTTAAGGCTATCATAGCAAATATACTGTCTGCGTATAAGGTCACACGACTACTACCTTCACCGAATGCCCCATCGCTTACTACCTCACCGCCAGCATAGTCCATACCGTCGATGATAACTTCTCTGGCACTTGTAGAAGACTCGATAGTGCTGTTCTCGTTCAACAAGTATGAACGAACTGGTTGCCCAGTATAGGCTGTTGACTGTTTAGTACCGTTGGGGAATGTCACAGTTAAATCATCATTTACTGTAAATGCACTTGGACCATTAGGTGAAGCAATAGCAGGGCTAGGACCAATATAAACTACTCCGTCTATATCAAATGCAGAACCAACAACTAGTCCAGATGTACTGTCGTATACACCAATAGGACTGATTATAAGACTGTTAACCCAGTCGTTGTTGACTGTAATACTGTCAGTATCAAATTGTATACCAGTTTCGTTGGCGACTTGGTCGTACTCAAAATCACTTACAGTAAATCCTATCTGTGGGGGTGCAGAACTAAGACTAACATACTCACAGTCTGTTAGAGACTGAGTATAATCGCCTGCTACATATGCAATGTTATTGTTTGTGTCTACTCTTATAACTTTCAATACTGCTAGTGGATGGAAAACATTGCCAATGCCGCCGCCACCTACGTTTTCAACAGCATCTACTCGTAGTCTAGGCGCAAATGCAATCGGTGTCCAGTCATTAGGATCAAAGACAGGTTTAGTTTTAGCATCGGCCACTGTTGACGCCCACATGCCCCCTGCTTCAACAAATGCTTTGTCAGCACTGGTAAACACACCGGCTACTTCTACGGTAATTTCTTCAATCTCGCCGTCGTCTAGTTCTTGAACGCTGTAACCTGCTTCAGAATAACTGCTGCTAGGTTGTTGGGCACCACTTCTAAACAAGTAAGCGGCGTTGTCAATTAACTTTACTGCTTCGGGATCACTACCGAATATATCTGGATTACCGTCATCGATCTTATTAACTTCTTCGACACGATAAGTTGTTGCCTGTGTGACGCCAGGGATAACAACACTAGTTGTACCTGCTTCTAAGTCAACACCACCAATGGTTAATGTTGATCCTTGTATTTCAAATGGTTTGATTGCCATAGTCTTTCGCTTCCTTTTAATCTGTTCCGTTTAGTTCGGTTATTTGTACTCTAACGTTAAGAGTATCAATTGTGCTAACTGGTCTTGCTGTAATTTCATAAGTCAAGTCTTGAGAATTATACTGCCCATCGAACGTTGCAATAGACGCATCTCCACTGTATGTAACACCATATACTGATACATAAACTTGATTCGTTGTTTCGTCGATTGTTGCTACAACATCACATGCTTGTATTTCGTAACCGTTTGTAAATTTTTCAACTAGAGCAAATATCTTAATTGCCCTAACATAATTTCCATTTGTACTATAAATTACAGTATTTGCGTTAGGTAAAATTGATACCAAATTAGTTTGCTGATGTACACTATTTCCTGGATAACTAATTCTACCAGATGTGTCAAGAATTAGAGTTTTATCACTTGCAGTGAGTCTATCTGAAATGCCCACTGTTTGCACATCAGCACTTAATACTCCGTCATTTATAGATAATCTTGCACCAACTTTAACACCACCAAGTACAGTACTTGTAGCCGTTGGCAACGAATACTGGCCGAACTCAACACTGAGTACTCCGCTTCCGTTTATTACTAAGCCAGTGCCAACTCTAATTCCACCAAGTACAGTGTCCGAAGCTCTGGGCAATGTATAAGCACCTGGATCTGCACTAAGTACACCGTTACCGTCAATACTCAAACGGTCACCTACTTTAATACCACCTAAAATAGTTTGACTAGCTCTTGGCAATTCGTACACTTGTACAGATGCAACACCTTGTTCATTTATACTAATACCTTGCCCTATTCTAATTCCGCCAATTTCTCCAGCAGATGCTGTCTTAGCTGTAATTAAAACATCTCCAGTTGGAGCACTTACTGCGATTCCGTTTCCTGGTAATATTTTAGAAACAATACTTAAAGGAGCACCAGTTTCTCCGCCTAATGCATTGTATAGTTCTGTGAAATTATCGTTAATTTTCACGCCAGCAACACGTAACGAATCCCCTGTAGAATCGTTTGCCGTAGTACCGACGTTAATTACTTTTTTTGCCATATATTATCCTTGGTCGAATGTTATCGAATCGCTATCAAAAGAGCCATTGCTGCTGTCAAAAGACGACGGTATTTCGGCCTTGTTCTCATATTTACCAATATTCGTGTACCAGACGCTTGGTACAGCTTTTAGGAAACGAGAAATTTTGCTTGTATCATCTAAGATATTTGTTGTACTATCCCACGCAAAACCGGTACGCTTCACAACAGTAACCCGTGTTCCAAACTCAAGTTTGTTAGTTAATCTAATCTGCTTGCTTTCGGTATCTACAGCAAATTCAGCATCAAGTTGAATGTCGCCCTCTGGGCTATAAGGTGCTTCGTTTATATTATGCACATGATAAGGCTGCTTTCTAAGTCTAATATTTCCTACAAAGAAAACCCAATTATTCTTATCAACAAAGAAATCTGCGCTGCTTGTATGAGCTTGGATACAACGATATGTATAACTTCCAATTTCTACAATGTCGTCAATATTGTATTCTGCATTTTCAGCCCACGGAATACTTGAATATCCGCCAACAAAAACTTCGATATCATTTGCCTGAACGTAGCCAGTTGGAATACTTGATTCATATCCGCTGTCGTATGTCCACTGTTCAGCAGGAACTACACCAGTTGATTCCGCCATTGGTATAAATGTTATTGGTATAATATTTGTTCCGTCAGATTTTACTTGCTCAACAATAGTATTTTCTGTGTAAGGAATAGTTTCGCTTGGGCCTAAATCTTGCACAAAACTTCCAGCTCTGTGAACTTTTGCAACACCTGTTCCTAGTGTGCCTCGACGTAATTGTCCTAACAAGTAAGTTGTAGTAGATCCAACAACTTTAGTTGTTATTGTAAAGAACTCAATACGCTCTCCTCTAATTTCAATAATACCTGGTTTATTATTTGCAACACTTGGTTGGTCAAAATTACTTGCATCTTCGACTTCAATTACATTGTCAGTATATCTTAAGTTAGTAACTAGTCTAGTTCTCTTGTTGGCGTTAAGACGTTTAAAGTGTACTCTGTTTAGCATATCTTTAAACTGCATATAAGAAATACCAGACGTTAAAATCTGACTTCCAAATGTAATAATAGTGAAGACGTCTGCTGGATCTGGGTAGAACGCTAACTTAATTGTCTTTTTATTTTCTGTTAAAATAAAGTCTGCACTTGGTGTTAATAAAGTGCCGTTCTTAATTACCCAAACATAATTTTCATCTATAACTGTTCTGTCTAATTGAATGATGCCGCCGGCCACTGCTTTATAGTTATAGAACTCTGGAGTGTCAGGTGTTAGGCTTAGATTAGATGTAACATTTACAGCAGTACGTTGTATGTCTAATATGTCGTGTTTGTACGAAGTTAAAATTTCAATTAGATCTGTTTGATTATATGTGGTACTGAATTGAATTCTAGCAGGAGTTAGTCCGCTAGGAGGAACATATTCATACTCTTGTGTTTGTTTGACACTGATAATTAGTTCTTTATTCAAATACTGTTTACGAATATTTTGTGTAATCTTAACAGTAATACCACTTAAATCAACAACATAATCAACACCTGAAGTTAACAAGTCTCCTCCGGCATACACAAAAATATCATTTATTGATAACGAGTATGGCAGGTACTTGGTTGCATCGATTGAGTAATTAACTTTGTTTCCAGCAATAGTATAATAACTGTTTGTTGGTCCTTGCAGATATCGGTTGTTTACTCTAACCAACATGTTTGCTTCTGCTGGTAAGCTATCCCCAACAATGTATTGTAAATTATAAATTGAAGATCCGTTTCCAGGGAAACGTTCAGTTTTTGTAACGGAGTACGTTTGTTCATTACCCTTAACAATTACATAGTTAATTAAATCTCCAGCTGCTGGTGGTGCGGCAAATACTAATCCAATACGATTAGAACTTTCATATGATGCGTCGGTTTTAAACAATGCAGGAGTACCTGGTCTTGGTTCTTCTCCGTTTACATATACTAGATATGTTGTGTCATCAACCCACGACGCTTTAGTGATAAATTCTGTTGTTATACCATCGCCAATGAAGTAGTCAAGGTCTAGTATTCCAGATCCATTAAACCCAAAGCTAAAGATAGAAACTAGTTCGCCTGCTGGAGGAGGATTGTCAAATGTAACAAGTTTGTTTTTGTAATCAACTGTATAGTCCGAATTTAAATTTTTGATAGACGATACGCTAGACAACACACCAGATATTGGATCTCTTGCACCGTTTGTAAATTTAACCACAACGGCTGTATTGGTGTTTGGCTGTTGAGAAATTTCAAAGTCTGTTTGAATTCCGTCTGCAACGTAACTATCAACTTTAATTTTTGCAGATCCTTGATTTGGTCTATCATAGACTTTAATTGCAACTGCATCAACAACTTGCCCTGGAACAACTTCTTCAGTAGCAGGGCTAGAAGTCGGTGTTACAAAATCGTCACCGTCAATGATAATGTCATCTGCTGCTATACCAGTTGCAGTATTATAAGCTAAATTACCACCGCTGATGGCAGTATCATAATCTTGTTCTTGAGGAACAACGGATCCGTCACTACCTGCTTTGCGCCATATAAACTGATCACCGTCGTATACATTAAAATTAGATGGAATGCTAAAAGTTTTATATGTTGGATCAATTAAATTATCAGGTTCTCCGTCCGATATAATAGTTTGCATTATTGCAGAATCATTTGCTAACGGAGTTAGTGTACTAATATAATCTGCTTGTTCATTAATTTCTTGAAGCTTAGTCGTTTTGTCTGCTTGATTTTCAGCAATATCTGCATTAATATTATCTAAAGCCAATTGCTCAGAAGCAATAGTTGACTGTATTCCTGGAATTACAGTATTAAACAAGAAATTCAAATCGCTTACTGTTGGAGCATATAAAGGATCCGATGGTTCTAATCCGTCTAGAACGATTAATAATGCATTATACTCTGCTTGTTTGTCTTGCAAACTAGCATTTGCTGCTTGCAGATTTGTTTCAATTACTGCTTTACTATTTTCTAAAACATAATAGTCCTGAACTAACTGATTATAATCAGTTTGTAATGTTTCTAGTTCGTCTCTAGCGACTCCAGTAACAGTATAGTTAGGATCGTCTAATCTAATTGGACTTGTATAAGCAGTCATTTTTATTTGAGCACCAATTGGTATTGGTTCGACTAAGAATACTGTTCCGTTTGGATTAATTGTACAGTCAATAGGATCTACTAATGTTCGTGTAAAGATAGCACTTGTGCCTGCACTGACATTTTTAAATAAAATTTGATTAATCTTAATTTGTGTAGCACTTAATACAGTTACAACTTTTGTTTCAAACCCTAATGTTTTGTCAACATTTGGACTAATAGTTAAAATGTCGCCTGTTTTAATACCTACTGTGCTGGCAACAGTGACTATATCGCTGCCTGCAACGTTAGTCGGTGATGACGAAATTGTTGTGGTTACTAATACATTAACAGTTGGAGGATATATGTCGTCTATATTAAAATTATAGATAGTTGAAAAACCGTCTCCAACATATTGGTCAACATTTTTTCCAACATAGTAAACGTTCATTTCGGTACCTTCTGCTGGTACATACGGTAAAGTAAATGAATGTGTATCTTCTGCGACTGTTACAATGTAGTCATCAAATGTTTCATCATAACTTGCCCACTTGTCGGTGTAGTAAGGAACACTACCCCAGCCTGAACCAATATCAAAATTAAGACCATGCACACTAACTCCACCGTAATCAACACCGGTCATTAATTGTGCTAAATCTTTTCCTAGTTCACCTGTTGACGCATCGTAGTAATATTGAATTCTGTCTTCTGCATTTAACAAAGACCAGTCTTTGGTATAATTTACAGTAATCGTTGATCCCTGTGCCGGAGCAGTTTTGAATGTAAGGGCACCCGAGTAACTTGTAAATCCTCTATTAGTAGATTTAACTATGCTTAACGTGTAATCTGCTTTTAATACTTCAACATCATTAATTAATACAGTTGCTTGTTCATTTTTAATGTTGTTAACTTGTGTGTTAACGACATCCGGCGCCCACTTTAAAGAATATTGAAGTCTCGATCCTGATACTACAATAGGGTCATCAATAGTTTCAGTTTCTTGAAGTTTTGAAATAAAATATTTTTGAGACAATCTGTCAAATTTTAATTTTATTAAATTGCTTCTTACAACACCGTTTCCAATAATTGCCACAACTTTAGCTGGGCGGCCGCCATCTTTCAAGCCGCCTTCAAGCACTATTGTTGGTGCGCTAAGGTAACCAGATCCTTTAGTCAATAAAACAATTCTGTTAATTTTACCGTTAGTAAAGAATGCTCTCGCTGTAGCACCAGAACCAGTATTGCTAATAATATTCACCACTGGCTCGGACGCATATCCGCTGCCGCCGTCAACAATCATTAAGGATGTTACTGTAAAACCAACGTTATCGTACCAATGCTTCCATGGATATTCTAAAATACGATTGTTGTCTGATTGAATCAAGCCGTTGACTACATTTGTTGAAATATTTTTTAACAAATCATTTTCGTAGAAAGATGGCAAATCAAAATCTGTTGTAACTAATGAGTTAGTATCTACTTTGTTGTATGTGCTAACATATTCTCTAATTTTAGTTCTGTATGGTTTGACTTCATTTACAAAGTCTTCAAAATTTTCTAAGTTATCGCTGTTATAAGTAATCTTTTCTTTTAGCTCACCTACGTTATGTTGTGCCTTTACAAAACTTGTTTTAAAAATCCAATCAACATAATTTTGTTCACTGTATGCATATCTTACACTATTAAAGAATAGGTTTAGATATACAGATTTTAAATCATCTACTAGAATGTTATTCTTTAATGCATTTAAAATTATAGTCAATTCTAAAGATGCAGAATTGTCAAAGATTGATGAGTCGTATAATGAACCGTCAAAACCGTATAAGCTGTTTTCAAACTTATATAGAGTAGGTAAGAATTGTATTGTACTCTTTTCTTTTCCAACTACTTTATAACTTTGTGTCCAGTCTAAATTAGTATTGTTTGCAAATTTTTCTAATAAGATCCATGTGCCTGAACTGGTTGTTTTAACTTTTACAGTTTGCCCAATGGACGCTGTTAGATTTTCTAAATCTGTAAATGTTAGTACTGTGTGGTCAATGGCAGTAAATTCGTTGTATCCGCTTAGGTACCAATCAACTTTAGACCAGTAGTTACGAACATCGTAACTTTGACTTTGCACTCTACTCCAAACTAATGTTGTAGGTTCATAAGAATAAATGCTCCAAGCTCCGTTGGCAACACTATCGCTATGGACTAATACACTATAATTTCTAAGAGTTACAAATGTGTCGTAGTCAGTATATCCTTGACCAGATGAAATAATTTCAAATCCAACAATTTGTCCTTTTGAATTAATTTTAGATCTTACTTTTGCACCAGTACCTGAGCCGGTAATAGCAAAGTACGGAGCAACAAAATAACCACGGCCTTTAGAAATAATATCAATGCCAACAATTCTACCGTTTTCTATTATAGGTGCAAACTTAGGTTTTTCATAAGTTCCAATATTAGCAAATCGCAATTCTGCATCCGTGTCTAGTGTAAAGTCGTATAAACCAGTTAAAGTGCTAGGTTCTTCTTCAAACGATTCTAATTTCGAAATATCTTTAGACTCGACAATTAAATTCTTAGACAACTCGTTGTTTGCATATTCAATGAACTGCTTGAGTGCTTCAAATCTATTGATAAACATACCTTGTCTTGGTCTGTTCTCAATACCGTATTTTAGTTTATCAGGAAGTAGCGGATCTGGAACAAGTCTTCCTTGATTATCTTTTCCGCTAAGGCTGTCAAACCATTTTTGTTCAATTGGAGCAGGCAACGTTGTTGATATGTTGTTGTTAACAATTTTCCACTGGCTGTGAACATTTTGATCTGTTGTGTCTGTTGTCCAGTACTCAACACTCAAAATGATATCTTTATCTTGCAGCAGAGGTCGAACATTAACTAAACTAAAACTATTTGTTCCAGTTAGTGCCATGTATTTGTAGTCTGCTCCTCTAGGATTTTCAATCAACCCTGCAACTTCACTAGCTGAAATTTTTCTACTTGCTACATTAGGAACTGTCTTTTTATTCTTTACCCAAAAGTAATAAGTGTTTCTAAATGATTTAGAAATACTATCATACTTTCTTACTAATCCGTAGACGTCGTTTCCATATAAGCTGGTTCCGCTAATACCTAGAGATAACCCTTCTTCAGTATCTGCTAGTTCGTTCCACTGATTTGGAGTATAGCGTGTTTCAACCCATTCATAAACATCGATGCTGGCGTAAGGGAATAATGTATTCCAAGTACTATTTCTATAAACCAAATCTGTGTCATGGCTATCAATAAACTTCGCAGTTCTTAGATCCCACCATAACGACCCAACATAAGGTTTGGTCCATGCCATTCCTTCGTCAACATTAACTTCTGATGTTCCTGAACTATAAGTAGCTGGATCATAGAATGTCTTATATCGGATCTCTGCATCTGCAAGGCCAGGAATTTGTCCTTGTATTGGATCAACGATATCTAAGTTTGTGATTAATTTATTAGTAGCTTTATTATAGAGGAATGCTCGTTTAATTTTTGTAACATCAATCTTATCATTCTCTTTACGCAATACTTGCCAGCTAAGTTTATTCTGAGGTTTTCTATATTCGTAAACTTTACCCGACTTTAAACCTTGGTCGTTTGCGTTAGGAACTCCAATAATAATCTGATTAGATCCTACAGCAAAGCCAGTACTGTAACCAGACTCTTCTGTTTCAAAGTTTTCTAAAGTTTCGCTGTAGACCCACTTTGACGCATATCTGTCATAAACATCTATTCTTCCGTTATCTTCAATTATGTCGTGAATCTTAGTAGATGCATTGTCAAATGTTGTTGCACCTCCATCGAATTTAGTTCTAATAAAATTATCAGCACCCTTGCTAAAAATAACAAGAGTTTGATAATCATTCATGAAAGAAATTCTGTATCCAAAAAATTCTGCTGTTTCAGGCCTTGTACTTGTTAATGTTTGATATAACACATACTGATTATTAGTCAATCTGTAAACATTAACTGCGCCTTGATCAAGTTCATTCAAATCAGAGTATATTGAAGAAATAGCAATATATTCTCCGGTAGAAGAAACAGTGGCGTTTGATCCAAACTTTTGATCTGTTCCAGTAATTGTTTGTGTCAAATTATACGCATTATGGTCTGCTGACTTGTATACAAAAACTTTTCCGTATGGCGAATTGTCAGGAGCAGATACTAAAAGAGTAGAACTATCTTCGCTTATTGCTATTGCAGAGCCAAACTTGGTTCCTGCACCAGTTTGCGGAGTAATATGGTTGCCAGTGTCGTATCTCCAACTAGTAGTTGTAAATTCAATAACACTAGAAGGAGAACTGTCAGGCTCTGCACTTATTATAATAGAGCTATTTGTTTGATCAACTTCAGCGACATATTGATTAGAATCGAATCCAATTCCCTTTAATACCATTCCTGGTTTGATCCCTGCTGTGCTTGTTAGAACAATTTTTGTTCCCGAGCTTCCAGTTGGGTTGTATGTAGTACTTACTTCGGTTACAGTCTTGTAAACTAGTTTGTAAACAAACCCTTGACTGTTGTTATATCCGTCTGAGCCAACAAATAGTGCATTGTCTCCAAAAACTAAACTAGATCCAAATAGTTCGTTACTAGATGGTAATGGACTTAGTATAGTTGTAATTAAACTAAAGATGTTGTTAGCATCTTTTTCATAAATCGTAACTACACCTTGTCTTTGTAAAGTTGAATTTGTTCCTGTGCTATCGACTGGAATATATGGAATTTCTGTCCAATAATCTCTAGCATTTCCAGCAATGGAAATTCTAGCAATTGGTCCAACTGCTGCGCCGCCAAGAACAGACACAACTCTTATTAATAAGTTGTTTGCTGGAGAAGCTCCGCCTAAGTTTGCTCCAAAAATTCTTATTGTGTCGCCTACTGCAAAAACATCTCCTGGATTGTTAACACTAACTGAATAATTTGAATTAGTTACTACAACGTTAAATGTTGCATTTAAACCAGCGCCAGTTAACACAGTACCTGACAAATTAGTATAAGTTCTTGTTATGTTTGCAGGATCTTGATTGGTTGATGATACTAACGCAGAGTAATGTTTTCCGCTTTTTATAACAATATCACCAGTAGAATAATTTGCAGAAGAACTCCATAGTCCTTTGTATAAACTGCAAACTTCTGTAGCTAACGGAGTGCCAAGTGCTAGCCATCGACTATCTTTAGAAAGTGCAATAATATCTCCAGTAAACGAATCTGGAGAGTTAGATAAACCAAATACTGATTCTTTTGTTATGAAAGGAGCAGTAATTGTTTGTCTTTGCAACCACGGTGAAAACAAACCAGTCTTGTCAAGTACAATAGTTTCGCCCTGATTAGTTGTGATCAGTGCTACATTGCCTGCTGCATTTATAACAGTTTGTCTACCGTAGAATAAACCTTCTTGGGGAGCAGTATTTGAAATTTCAAATTTTGAATATACATTGCTGTGTTGCCATGCTGCCCATTTACCATCGCCGCTATCGTCAGTCCATACTAACTCGTTATCAAGTACCGGTGCGCTGACAATAGTATCTATTTCGTCTATAGTAGACGCCCTATGAGATTTAAAATAATAAAGTGTAACTTTTTCTTGTTCAACAAACGGCTTTGGCTGTTCGTCTTTAGTGGCGGTTAGTACAATGACTTTACCTTTGATTGATTGGATTTCATAAAATCCGTTGTACTGAGAAGTTTGATCAATACCTAGATAGTTTCCTATGTCTTGTACAATTGACTCGTCCAATGTTACAGTAACCTTACCTATTGAGTACTCTATGTTAGATACAGTTGCAGGTAATCTTGTAAATCTATAAACATTCCATTCCCTGCCTTCAAAACCCGACCATACATATTCGCCGTCTTCAAAATCAGTAATCGTTTCCTTGGTGATGTCGCTGATATTTTTTAAAGTTAATTTAATATCGCTCGAACGAACATAACCCGGTGTTCTTAAATAATTTTTATTATTTTTTAACACAGGCCATGGGTTATTGTTATACCCAATTGGTTTAACATAAACATCGTTAGTAGATTGACGAATAATAAAATCTACTACCGAATTATCCACTTGATTTACTAATTCAAAACCTTGAGGATTATTTTTAAACTGTTGCTCGTCGATGACAAATTCAATAGTTTCAAAACTACTGCTGGCGCCGTACTGTCCTGTTCGTATCGCCCACTCTTCAAAGAATGTAATGCTTTCTTGTCCCTCGGCACTTAATACATCAAATAGTTTGTTAAGAACGTTTTGTGTTCCTTTCTCAACAATCATGCCTTGATAGAATTTAAATTCGCTTACATCATCTTTTATGATGTTGTTTAAGTACTGACGTTTCTGATATCCAACTAAATGTTGTGCTATTGCTTGTTGGTTGCCATCAAAGTTATCGCTGTCTAAACTATAAAAATCTTGGAACTGTGTTGCTTTGTATGTCCAGTTTGGCAATAGTTTAGATTCTGGTTTGCTGTCAAGTTTCATCCAGTTTGCAGAAATAAAAGTTTCTGCGCCCGGTGTAGACGATTTTGCAGTATAATAAAACTGTTTGTGTTTTACGATATCCCCCAGCGCATAATCTTGCCATGATTGCCAATCTTGGATTACAGCTTGGTCAAAGATAAATCCTGGAATGTTAAAATCGCCCTTCCAATCGCTGCTTACATAACCAGAAATTTTAATTCTTTCTTGTCTGTAACCGCTAGTTGGATTATAAATTGTATCGTTAAAGAGTGTGTTATTTCTTAGTACAACTACTTGTTCTTTTTGTACTAGATAAAAAGTAGCACCGTAGATTCCATCTTCTACAGGTGTATAACTTACTGCGTTCTCTTCTCTGTAATTGTTTAAAAATTGAGGCTGTATAGGTGTGCCGTCAACTTTAAATATTTCATATTTGTAAAATTGATTTCTTATATCGTCAACAACTGAAATAGGTGCTGCAAATGTCAAGTTAGCAGAAGCAGGACTTAAACTAATTACACTACTTCCAACAGAACTTAGACCATCGAGTTTTACATAATCTTCTTCGTTAAAGACTGTATCTGGGTCCAAGTTATTAACAGCACGATAGTAATCTCCGTTATATCTTACAATTTGTCCAAGTACAACTGGTTGATTTTCTTGCCACTCTTTCCATTTGTCTTCACCGGTGCTCCAATTCTGTGTTGTCCAGAACATAAATTCTTTGGCGCTAGTTTCCCAGTTAGTAATAGTGGCTAATTCAGAATTAAAATTATCAAAAATAAAACCTTGATCTTTTAGATATTCTCCATAACCAAGTAAAAAGTCCACGACATCTTGGATAGTTCTTAATTTAGTTCCGTAAGGTAAAATTAATTCTTCTGATTTGTCCCATGCTTGTCGAATGTACGCATCTCGACCACCGACGATTGGAAGGCTTGGTAATAAAGTATAATAAGAGGGATTAAAAACTGTTGTAGTTGTATGTAAGGTTTTTACTCTATAAAATCTATTTGAATAAGAAATTATCTTTCCAGCAGAGTACTGATTCTCTGGGGTCCAAGTAGTAAAACTTTCTGATATTCCGCCTACATTAATTAAGATTCCAGACTTTGTCCAGTTGTAATACTTAAAGTATGGCTGAGTTTTACTGTAACCTTTTATGCTATATCCGTCTTGTAGTTTTGTAACAACTACACCACTGTAGATAATCTTTTTAATAGGACTAGATGTATTAAGAATAATTTCATAGTCTTCTGTTGGGATGAAAACACTTCCAGCTGTCAATGGTGTTTTACTGTCAAGTAATAATTTAAATTTCTCTTTACTAGTAAAACCTCCAATACGATGACTAATTCTTACTTGTAAGTTTGTCAAGTCATACTGGTATTGTTTATAAGATTTTAAATTATCGCTTTGGATATAATCGACAATGTAGTTAATAATACCACTAGTTTTTACACTAGTCAAACTAGTGTATATGCTTGGCAGGACGATGTCTGCTGGGGTTATCCTTTTCTTAGTATCTTTATAAACTAACTGGCCTGCTTTGTTTCGAACAATTCTCGAACGATCAAGTAATAATCCAAATGTCTTTGCTGGCTGAACTAATAGTAGTGTAATTAAAATTGCAAATGGATAATGACTACTTCTGCGCCAAGCACTTTCTACTGGGCTAACGTCACCAAACACGAAATCGCCTGCTGTTGAATTTGTAATAATACCAGATGCTAGACCAGACTCCACTGGGCTTATAATTTCACCATTTTGATTTACTGGTATATGATTTTTCAAATACGGTCTTATGTATTTTTTATTCTGTACAGGCGGTTTTCCAGGTTCTCTTATCAGACCTTCCGATAAGTCTTCCCACATAACCAAATTATCACTAGTATATGGTGCAGGTCCATAAGCCTCTTGCCACCAAGACGGTTCTTCGCTAAATCCTAACATTTCCCAAGGACAAATGTTTGGCCTGTCAGTGTCAAGCATCCAACGGTGAATTCCTTTCCAATAACCTGGTAGCGGAGTTCTGCCGTCTGGTGTGGCCATTTCTCTATAATTGTATGTCCTTGCATCTTGATTATTGTAACTTAACGGCTTTGTAAAATCTCTATCAATTAAGTTAGACCAAGAATAAAAGTTTGTTGAAAGAACTTCGTTAAATTCTTTTAAACTAAACGCAGTATTTCTGTTATAAACAGGCAAGAAATCTGAAATATCAAATATTTCTGTATCGTATGTTATTTTGATGTTGTTGTAGATTCTTTTTTCTAATTCAAGAATTAAATCATCTCTATAATCGCCATAAGCAAGAATTATGCTGCCGTCGTGGCCTTGAATTACTGTTCTAGGAGTTACTAAACTAGTGTCTAAATAAATTTTAGGTTCGTATTTTGGCCAAAGTCCTAACTTTGTAGGAGTAGACGGCACATAACACCCGTTGGTATTTTCAAATTCGTATATAGTAATTACATCGTTGTTCTGTAGCTCTGCTCGAACAACTATAAACCCCTGGCTGTCAAATGTGTAATCTCTGCCGTGAAGTAATTGTTCTCCTTTGAGGTATACAAGAACAGCTTTATTAGATAAAGAATCTAAACTAAATGTGCTTGTAAGAGGATATGTTTTTATTCTATAATCAAAAACTTTTAAATCGGTCCTAATGCTTCCAGTATAAGGAACCATATCACTAAAATAATAAGGGAACGATGTTGGTTTATCTTTATTAATTTCTTGTAGAATTAAATTTACTTGTGTAATTGGGTCTGCGTCTACACCTAGTGTTTCTGCAATGTTGATAAAGTTTCTTTTGAATTTATTATAATCAGTTTGTACACTTTCAATTGCTCTAACAATATTATTAGTCTGAGAAGTTAAATGATACAATGCAATACTAATTGGACCGCTATGTTGCACAAAACGTGTACCAAATTTTGTAATATTACCTAAATCTCTAAGATTACTGATGCCAGGAAATACTCCGCTAAAAGCAGTTTGAATATTGTCAATAATAGAATTTACGTGAGACGAGATTTCACCTAATGTAAAATCTGTCATGTTTTCGTTAAGCGGATTATTTTGTAAGCCTATTGGAATTTCATAGAAGCCGTTATTGTTTATTGGCTGTGAAGAAAATGCTTTAATTGTCAATATATCTTGAGTAGTAATATCTTTAGACAAGACAACTTTCTTATAGTAAACACCGTCTTCAATAGACCAATTATTTTTTTCTAAACGAACACCATTTACATAAATCCTAACTTCTAAATCTTGAAGTTTGTTTATATCATCAAATATATCAATATCAAAATTATTTGTTTTGTTAGAATCTTTATAAATTCTAACAGCGGCTTGATTGTTTACGCTCTCTGACTTTTGCCAGCCGTTGACATATACCGTATCTCCGTTTTCTAAAGTCTTTAATAAAAAGCCAACGTTTGTTGTTTCTTCAACAATCAAAGATACATCTTTGTATTGGAATACATCTGTTGCAATATTAAAGTTAAAAACAATATCGCCTATATTATCAATATTTTTGTAAGATAACGGAAATTCTAAAACAGTGTCTTGAATTCCTGTTCCTATTTTATAAGAAAAAATCTTTGTTCCAGAAAATGTTGATCCGTCATAAACAGATTTATTTCCGTAACTAATTCCTGCATCGTCGTGAATATCGAACAATGGAGTCTGATTTGTCGAATCTTTCTGTTGCGCTCTTTCCCATCCTGTACCGTTGAACCAATACCAATTACCTTGATTTTGTAAACCTTGTTTAATTAAAACAGTATCCAATTCAACCGGTGTAGCGTCTTCTATCAAATGAATTTGTCTAACACCGTCTAAAATTAAAAAGTCAACCTTAAAAATTTTATTTTTGACTCTAATATCAGTATCTGCAGCAAATAAAATCTTTTGCCCTTGTGCAATATCAATACCGTCAATATTGTAACCTAGCTGTCCTTCAATCTTTGAAAACACATCTGTTGTATAAGTGTCAATTAAGTCAACGTCAGTAATTGAACTTGTTCCAAAATTGAAAAGTTTTAAGTTAGGCTCAAATTCGATAATTGGTCTGACCGCACGGGCTGTTTGATCGATATTTGCGATTTTTCCACTAGCAGCGGCGCTGGCTTCAATTACAGATTTATGAAACCATCTATTGTATCTACTCCAAGGATTCTTATCTCTACTTTTTCTATTAATTACAATATAATCTTTTTTGCCCGCTAACGTTGTAGCATCACCAAACGGCATAGAGTCAAAAGGAGATCCATCAAACAAAACAGATTCACTAGTAGTATATCGACCAACAATTTCTAACGAACTTTCTTCAATTAAAACTATTGATTCTCCTACACCTTCAACATAGTATTGCCCTGTTTTGTATTGTTCCGGAATAACATTACCAACAAACGATAGTTTCATTCCGTTGCTTAACTCGATCCCGTTGGGTAGTTGATACGATTTTTTACCAATCAATGTAGTTTCTACATCAAATGTAGAATTTTCAGTTATTGATAAAATTTGAAATACTCCGCCAAGATCTACATCGCTTTCGCTAACATAGTAAAGTACATCAGGAGAATTTTGTGGAACTGTAAATTCAATGACTCCATTTTCTACTGCATGTCCAGTTATGCCTGGAGTTTCATACCTATTCAATACTCCGTCTGTTCTTTTAGTTTTAATACTAAATGGATTTCCGGGACTATCAATTTCAAAACGATATGTTTGTCCTCTGTATAATTTTATACTTGGGTTTTCAGTTAACCCGTTAGGATAAAAAACATAAGTGTTATTATCAGCTTCTGCCCTTATACCTATACGATAAGTGCTTACAATGTTTTCTTGATTGCCCACAATCCTAATAGCATCTGGGCCGTATGGTAGCCAATAGTACTGTTGAAAGTTTACAAACTTATCCCAATCAATGTGCGGATCCCAAGAATAAAATTCTTGTTCGTTTAATCTTGCATGGTTTTTTACATTACCGCCAAAAACTTTTATCTGATTAATATAGTCTTGGTAGTCTTTAAAGAACGTAGTATTCTCAAGTTCGTCTTTTACTAATAAGCCTGGTTCTAGTTGGTAGTTTTGACGACTATCATCAGCTGCTGCTATAAAAATATCTTTACTAGTTGTCGATTTGCTATTCTGTCTTCCAACATAACCATTAATCTTTTTAACCGTACCGGGCTGAATCAACTGATCAACAGTTGCCTGTAAAAATTTCTTATTCGAATCTGTTCTAAAATATCTTGGTAATAGATCAGAACTAGATGTTTTCGAGCCTGTTGGGTTAGTTTTGTCCGCCATTGTTTACTCCGTAACTAGAACTTGTTATACTTTGTTGTGATGTTGTAGTTGATTCAACTGTTGTGCCTGCTACTGACTTGATTGCAGAGCTAGTAATTCCTGAAATGATTTCAATATCATCCACTGTTGCTCCGTTAACAAATAATTCATCGCTTGCAGATTTGATTTCAAATAAGCTACCAAATCCTAATCCGCTTTGTCTTGGAACAATTACAAAACTAGAAATATCTGGTGCAAGTTGAGTCATTACATAAGCTGAAAGCTCTGTAAAATAGAATGTGTCTCCAAATTCCCAATTTTCTAAAGCAAAAAATTCTTCAATTGCTGCAATAATTCGTGTTTTAATGTCGTTGTCAGAAACAACCTTGCTTGAATTTTTTATAACTTTAAAACTTGCCTGGACATCAGGCGTTGCTGTTTGTCCAAATAAAACTTTATAGTTAGCAGGATGATAAATTATTTCATCGCTGATAGTTTTAATTAAATTTAAATTCGTTGAAACTAAATCGTACAATTCATTAGAACTTGGTGGTAAAGGTTTTGATGTTATTGCGCCTGACAACCATTGTCTAAATCTTAAATCATAATTTTTAGTCAGCAAGTAAATGTCAATGATATTGCTGGCGCCTGGATCGATTCTACTGTCATAATCAGCATTGTGAATATATTGAAACTTTAAATTGTCTCTTCCAATGTACACTTTATAATCGAGTGATGGCACATAAGGGTTGGCTAGTTTTTCATTATATTTTACAACTGTGTCTGTATCGACAAAATAAAAATACTGTCCGGTAACTTTTTCATTTATTGAAACATAAGTTTTGCTGGCCTTAATCAAAACTGTATTTGAAGAATTATCAAAATATCTATAATCTTCTTGTCCTTGACTAATGCTGTATTTTTCTTCTACAATATATTTTTTCTGTAAAATAGTTGAACTTGTTTCTCCTACTATTGGAGGATCAACAATATCTAAAAACAATTCTGGATTATCTACTACGCCATTGTCATCAGAATCAGCAAAAGAGACGATTAATTTTTTATTATCAACATAACCGTCAATACCGGTATACTCTTTTACAATATCCCAAGGTAAATCGTATGTGTATGCAGAGGTAGAACTAGGTGTTGTATTAATGCTTAAAACATTAATCAAATCTTTGACTACTGCATTCATTTTACTATCATAAATTTTATTTGAAGTTTCAAAGAAGAATCTTGTTTTCTTATCGCTTTCAAATACATAACGCTGGCATCTTGTTGTTATTGTATAAAACTCATTATCGGTAGTAAACAATAATAACCAACTTGCATCTTGACGTAAATTAGTCTTATCGCCTTGTTTTCCTAAACTAAAAACATTTTTAGTATCAAGGTTTAATTCAAATATAATTTTCCATTGCTGATTAACTGCATCGTATCTTAATCCAAACGGCTTATTAGAAAAAATTAAATCTATCATTGTTGCAATCGTATCAGCATCTATTACAGTTCTCCACTTAGGGATAATCTGAGATACTACAGGATAAATTCCTGTGTTGCTATCAAGCGACGGAATATTTCTGTTTAATGTAATTGCTCCAAAGCCTGTTGAAAGTTCTCCTTGGCCAGCAGCAGTACCGTCGTCGACAACGTTTACTACTTCTGCCCATAACGAATTAACTGCACCTTGCGTGTTCAAAGAACCGTATTTTAAACTATTGTTGTCTGATGCATCAAAATACCAACCGTTTGGTGCTGTAAACTTAATCAATGAGCCGGGCTTAACATATTTTAAATCTGTTGAAGTATAGCTACCTACTTTATAAATTACATTTCCGCCTGCGGCAGCTAGATAACCTGTTGACAACCCAGTGTCGCTTGTTACATTGCGCCATACTGTGTCTAAACCTTCAACAAAATTTAAAAACTTTTCATAATAAAAGTTTCTTAAATCAATATTTTTTAAAATGTCAAACACATCGTTGTAAATTACACCTTCAATGTCTGTTTTATTTTTATAAGAAAATCTAAACTCGCTGGTGAAGTTTTCTTTGTATAATATTCCGTCGTCTGCAAATAAAATAGTTGAGCTGTACTTTCCGGTTGGGTCTGACAAATCAAAATATCTGCTTATACCCGAGCTTGTTCGATTAATTGCTTTAATTTTTGCAATTTGTGTACTAGCTGATAGCGGACTAATATTATAGTCCTCGCCAGTGATCATTCTATTTTGTGTATAATATGTTTGAGGAGCGTTAGCTTTAATATCTTCACTTGTTTCTGCTGCCGCAGCATTTGATACTGTGCTAGATAAACTTAAAGAAATTGTCAATACTTCTTGTTGATTAGCAGCAGACACGTATGGAAAATTAATACTGACGTTTCTTATGTCTTGAGTGTTAATAGTGTATGCAAGTCCGTTGCTAACTCGATAATATGCTCTAAATGTTCCTAATGGCAAGTCACCAAATGTGCCATCACTAAATTGTAAACTTACTGCATCTTCTGTTCGAGTAATTACTGAATAAATTGTTCTTATGTTTTTGTTTACACTATTGTAGATGATATTATTAGCTTCAAAATTTGAAACGCTTGTCCATAATACAGACTCTTGTCCGCCTGTATCTAATTGATACAACCAAACATCTTCGTTGTTAATATTTTGACTGTCGATGTCAATGGATTGATTTGAACTAGGTTGGTTAATTGTAAATGTACCAGTGTTTAATGTTCCTTGAACAAATCTAAAAAAGAATCCCGAGCCTGGGCTACCTGATCCTTTGCCATCGTCTTTATAGATACAGCTTAATGGACTGCCTTCCTTTGGCGTGTCTTCGTAAATGTAGGATCTTCCTTTAAAAGTAGTGCTCACTACTTCAAAATCCATACTTCGGCCTGCCACAGTCTTGTTAAATCCGTAGACAGGTAGTCCTGTTGTACTTGACTGGAAAATATACTGTTCTGTAGGTATTCCGTAAATTGTGTCGCTGGCAGCTGGATTACCAAACTGCTGTGTTTTTGGGAAGGCAGAGTTTAAAACTTTAACGAATTGATCGTACCAGTTAGCATTACTAGCATCATTCCAGTTGATAACTTGCCCTGATAGGTTTCTACCATTGCTGTCAACTACATTTTCTGTGGTACTAACACTGGTAAACTTTAATAATCCGCTGGCTGCAACGTTTCTTTTAGCATTGTAAGATAGCAATCTTGCTAAACGTAGTACACTTTCACGACGTTCTGCTAATTCTAGGAAGTTATCACGAGCATTTAAATCAACACGGAAAGCTATGCTTTGGCCCAAGAACGCAATAAGGTCAATTAGGGCAAGGTATTCGCTAGATTCAATATAATCGTTGTAATCTTCTGGGTAATTTTGACGGATGTAATCAATCATTGTTCTGCGTAAATTTTCAAAATCGTAGCTTTGAAAATCCGCATTTTTAAAGGATTGATATATTTTTTTCCAGTCTTCTGAAATTAAAAGTTTGTTTTGTCTAGCAGTAACCGTCATGATTTATCCTAATATTGATATTTATCGATAAAAATTATATGCGTACTTTATCCTAACAATAAGCCGTTTGCTTGGTCAAACCTTAATTGCATAGACTGGCTTACGTTATAAGGCAAGTATGTAAGAACACATTCTATTTGTATTCCTGTATTGTACTGACTGACAGAAACTTCGCTTGCACTTATCCTAGGATCGTAGTTAATAATAGTGTTTACATTCTGAACAATTAAATCTTTTAACTGTTCTGTCAACGGCTCAAACAACAAATCCCAAATAATAGTTCCAAACTCTGGATTCATCAGGCGTTCGCCCTGTCTTGTGTGAAAATGATTTAACAAATCTTGTTGTATTAATTGAAAATCATATAAACCAAAGTTTTCAGTGTCTGAATTTACAGTACTGAACCCTTTATATGTTTTAGGTGCAATTAAATCATTTCGCTGATTAGGCGTCAACGTTATTTTATCGTAAAGTTTTGCATTTGTGCTCATGGTGTACCTTCCTCATCCGCAGGTAATATTTTTTCAAATGTATCAGTTTTAGTAGAATATTCTTTGTACGCCTTTGGAGTTGCTATTGATTTTGTAGCTTCCCTGTCAGTGTTAGCAAAAGATTTTGGATCCAAGTTTTCGTGATGTGGCCATGGCTCGTGTTGTGGTACACGCATCATAATAGTTTCTAAATCTTGTATTCCTTCTTTGTTTGGCACTGTACAAACATCTAATAAAATTGTTTTTTCTGCTTTTGTAGAACTGTTCATGAATATCTTTCCAGCGGTCTCTCTATGTGTAGTTCCGCTATTGATATGTGAGTCAGTTCCGCTTGTAATTTTTGTGCTAGTACCGGCTGATGTTTCAACATCTGTGCCTGCTTCCATGTGGACTTTTTGTTTGGCTTTTACATTAAAATTTCTGCCTGCTTCTAAATTAATATCTCTATCTGCTTTAATGTTTAAATCATTTTCTGTATGAATACTGATACTATCTTCTGCATAAATGTCAATCTTACCATTGCTAGTCAACTCTACCCAGGTAGTTCCTTTAGCGTTTCCAATATAAATTAGATCCTCAGAATTATGTAAAAGTATTTGATGTCCTGTTCTTGTTCGAATTCTTACTAACTCGTTGTGTGGAACATCTCTTAATCCGTCTGTTTCTTTATTTTCCAAAGAAGCGTATTCGGGCGGGCCTTCGCCGGCTAATGTTTTTCGAAGATAATTGTCATCGCCGTCGTCCATGACAAATGTTGTACCGCCTAATCTACTCATAGGTAACACAACTTTTCGTTTTTCTAAACCAACTAGTTTAGTTGGACCTTTTTTATCTAATGGCCCAGGGGTACTAATTCCAAAAACAGTACTTGGTGTTTCACGTCGGGCACTAGACGAAGTAATACCTCGAACATCATCTTTTAACAAACCTTGTGTTATTAAAGATTCAGTAATTAAATGTTTAGGCTTTTTAATTTTTGTTTAATCTGGTATGTTGCCTGGGTTGGCTTTTGTATTAAATTCGGCAACCGGAACTCTACCACTGCCGTCTACGGTAAATTTTGTTGCAGCAATGCCGGGAACCATAAAATTCATTTGTGCATCGGGAACACAACCGATCCAATAAGCATACTTTGGATCATCTAACACAAAAATTACAATTACTGTTGTTCCAATATCCGGAGGACACATCCACATACCGTAACTTTTTTGTGTATTGTCGTAGTCGTCCGAAGGATTAATTCCTTCTTTAGGTGTTGAACCAAAGAAAGGACTTAGATACTTTGCTTGATATGTCTGTCCAACTGACACAGAATTTCCGTAATATCTGTGTAGCCTGACTTCAAGCACCCCCATGAAGGTTGTATCTCTGTGACCAACTACTTCGGCAAGAAAAATACCTTCTTTAGGTCTTTCTATTTTAGAAACAATGGTGTCGTTATTTGTCGGTCCTGACATTTTTATTTTCCTGCTTGTGCGGGTCCTGGATTTTTTGCACTTAATAGATTTTTATCAGTTGCAATCCTTGTAAACTCTTGGCCGTTTCTTCTATAACCCGACAATACTTGTCTAAAAGTTCCGTTAGTAAAATGATTCTTAACTACATTTACGCAATACAACCCTGTAAAACCAATAGCAGGGCCAGCTTTTGGATCTTTAGTCATATCCATATGATTTGGGCCTTTAAAATCGTAAAGCCCTGTTGTTTGATTTATGTCAATAGGTGTTCTAAAGTTTACAATAACATCTACTTGACTGCTTTGCCAATTCACAGATCCGTCTTGATTTAAATCTTTATACCCTTTAACAGATTTAGCATTATAATTGCCCATACCGCTTGTTACAAACCAGAAAGGATCTCCTAAAATTTCTAAATCTAGCATGACCATGTCATAGGGATTTGTTATAGCATCATGAAAAGTTTTTCCTAAACGTTGTAATGCTGTTTCTGAAGAAGTTCCACCAACGCCGTCTTGAGAATTGCTTTGAGCTGCAAAATTATTCATTTGTCGTTGGCCGCCTAAACGATCTGCTTGTTGAAATGCAGCTCCTTCAGGCGCAGGTTGGTATGTAGTTTTTCTTTCTTTGTTATCGCCAATGGAGTCATTTTTTTGTCTTGCAACTCCGATTGAATTTAAAAATGCATCTGATGCATAACTATTTGAAAAACCAACATTATAATCAATGTTAAATTTTATAACTTCAGTGTTCTTTCCTGTAAAAATATAATCATATCGTTTGATTGCTTTGGCTTTTAATGCATCAAAGCCTGGTGCTTGAGTGCCAGAGCCTGCTACTTTGCTGTAGTGTACTCTAAATGGTATCACACGATATACTGCAATTTTAGGAGACTTTCCAGTGATTGTTTCGTTGGCTTTTGGTTGTACATAATACGTTTGTGTGTCAATTCTCCACCAAGTAATCATGCCATCTGGGTCAATATTTGAAGTTGCTTTTTCTGCATATTCGCTTGCTAAGATTATTTGATTAATAACTGTTGGAATATCTATTGCCTGGGAGAATTTAAATTCACCCTCAGCGGCATTGGCAACAAGTTTTCCTCGTAGCCAAATTTTTAAAACAGGATCCCAAGTGTCTTGTGCGTTTCCTGGTGGCGGATCTCCGAGTCTTGCTGGGTTGAATCCTAACTTGGCTGCGCCGACTTCATTTACGCTACCTTCAGCTTGCTCAAGTGTACTAGGATTAACTCCTATCTTTTGAAAAACTTCTCCCGAATCTGCTGACTGTTGCGGGTTTACATAAGCAACATTCTTTTTAGAAGATTTTGTTCCGCTAGCATTAGATACATTAGTACTACTAGAGTCTGGTTTAGGAAATAGAATAACGATTTGATCTGCAACGTTAAGTGGCCCGTTTGGTTTTACAAGTTCTCGTAACTTATTGTTGACCACTGCCTGTAAACTTTGTTCGCCGGTCTGTAATACTTCTTGAACAGTTGTGCCTTTGATACTAGTGTCAGAACGTAAAGATGCAAATTCTTTTGTCAATGCTATACCTTGTGTTCCAAAAGCATTGATCAAGTATCGAGTTCCTTGCTCCGACGAGTTCATTTCAATCGTTGCAAATTTGAGAGGGATATATCTTGTAGAGAACGGTATTTTTTTCAACATTCCGTTTTCTGTGTTTCCTCTAAACTCAACACTTAACAAAAATGGTGCATCTCTCCAATTAGAATGGCCTGCTTTAATTGCAGCAGTTTGTAAGGCATTGATAAAAAGACCGATACTGTAAGGTTCTATAACATCAAACTGTATTGTTGCCAACGAAGTTGTCTTAGGAGAGTTGTGTCCTATCAGTGTTTCAAACGTTAAGTTATTAATAAAAAAATCTTGCTTTCCAAAATTAGGTGTTTGTATTCGATTCACCGGATCTGCCATTGCAGACTTGCAAATAATTGGCATTACCTTTCCGCCTAAATACGACTGGTCGGGGAAATTTAATTCGTTAGTTGTTAAAGAATGCAAACCAATTACATAAGTGTAACTGGCATAGTTAGATAGTATATTAGGAGCAGGAACACTAAGTCCGCCTAATGCTCCAAAGTTTGTTCCTAATGTTGCAGCAGTTGAAGCAAGATTTGATGTTGCACCAATTATATCAAATCCCATATTAAACTCCTAGTACTGATTTTAGGCCGCTCGACTTTGGTATATAAATTTTCTTTCCGGGAACAAAATCAAAAATTGGATCTTCTAAAACATCCATGTTGCGTTGAATGAACACCCACCATAGTTGTGGGTCGCCGTACAAGTCGTAAGCCAATAAATCTGGCCTGTGCATATACTGACTTTCTATTGTATAAAGAAAATCGTCTGGCTCGGCACTAACAGGACGTATAGACAAAGTGTCTAAGTAATTTTGTTTTATTTCTGTTATGTACCACGGACTTAATATGTTATATACTGCCATGATTAAATGTATCCGAATGAGTTATTTAAATACGAACCTGTTACGAATCTATCAAGGCTGAACTTACGCATAGATGTTCTGCTGTACATTGGCATTAGTGTTATACTAAACTCGCTCTTTGTTGGAACGTATGCTTTTCCACCGCTAGTTGTGCCGCCAACACCAAATGTTCCTAGCAATCCTGCAACTTGCCCTACACCTCCAGCAATAGCACCTATGGTATCTAATCCAGGAATACCTGGAATTGCTCCTCCTAAAGAGTCAGCTAAACCGCTAACACTATCTGCAAGTCCTGCAATGTTTCCTGCTGCACTTCCTACTACATCGCAATGAATATAATCAACATCTGAAGGCAAGTTACAGGTAAAATTCTGAATAGCCACAGGTACGTTCTTGAAAACATAGTTTCCATAACCGTTTAAGTGTACAATAGGAGGAGGGTTACCGGCTTTTGGATCAAAACCTGTGAACATTTTTGAAATAGATCTTAAATAATGAACTGCCGCAATCCAATACAATGCTTGTCCAGCGTCTTCTACTGCCATAGTTGCTGTAATTTCAATAGTACCTGGGTCACTATTTTTATAAGCATTGACAGGATAGTTAGAATGAACCACAGACTCTGGACTATACTTTGCACTAGACTTAATAGTAATTCGCGGAGTAAAAGGAAATACCAAGCCGCCAGCATCCTTTAGCGGTTTTAATACTGGACTAGACCTAAAGCTAGACCAATTTGGGAGACTTAATCTGACACGCCAATCGTTTGCAAACGGGTCACCTTGGAATGCTGTAATTGCGCTGGCTATATCACCAATCGCTTCGCCGCCTGCGGGCAAGTTTAACGCTCTAATTGCGCCGCCAACGCCATCGGCAGAAGACACAGCCGATAGTGCTGTACTAATTGCCTTGGCTGTGTTAATGCCTTGTGAAACAGCTCCAAAAACCGCTGCACCGGCAGACACTTGCCTAACAAAACTACTATTACCAGATGTAAAAGCCATATCTATTTTTCCTTTTGGTAATATATTTATTTGACTTTATAATATACGTAGTTTATAATCTAACAATCCGGAGACATATTTAATGACGACAACAGTTCCAAAGATAAACTATCTAAACAACAAGGATCTACTGCTAGAAATACACAAATCAAAGAGTTCATACTGTAGCTTTACCAAGCCAGAATACCATCAGTATGACATTATTTTACCTAGTTTAGACAAAATTAATATAAGAACAATAGCTGAAGCCAAAAGAAACAAAGCAAAACGCATAGGTGACGAAGACTATGCTCGTAGAAAAGCTTCTGGCGAAAAAGTCAAACAAGCAGATTGTGCTGTAGACTATAAAAAAATTGCTAAAGGTGATTTAGTGTTCAGAATCATGACATTTGAACACATACCAACTAACGTAGGCAGAAAGAAAAATCCAAAAAGTACTGCGGACAAACACGACAAAGTGAACTTTCCTCCTTTCCAACATTGGAAATTTGATGAAAATGATGAGCTAGTATGCGTTGGAAAAAGTCATTGGAAGGGCGGACTTAAAGCTGGAAAGTTTGATAAAGATGCTGGGCAAATTACAAATAACCTTGCCCGGATGATGATTAAACTGTGTGAACGTTATGCTACTAGAGGTAACGTAAGGGGCTATACCTATAACGATGAAATGAAAGGTCAAGCCATTCTTCAACTAACTCAAATAGGACTACAATTCGATGAAAGCAAGTCAGATAATCCTTTTGCTTACTTTACTGCTGCTGTTACTAATTCATTCGTTAGAGTTATCAACATTGAAAAACGTAATCAAAACATTAGAGACGACATTTTAGAAATGAACGGAATGAACCCAAGTTATA
>JACCDJ010007481.1_pt1 | contig 50320 bp, 42 predicted proteins | sample 7444481 | NCBI WGS metagenome assembly JACCDJ01 (sample SAMN15323435, study PRJNA562643) | freshwater metagenome | isolation source: river surface water | place: USA:Blue River Watershed | collected 2017-08-15
CTGCGGCATCGTCGGCGGCCTGGAGAAGAAGATCTCCAAGAAGGACAACCGCCCCTGGGCGCTCTTCACCGTCGCCTCCCGTTCGGTCACCATCCCGATCATGATGTTCTCGGACGCGTATGATGCGGCCGCGCAGCTCAAGGACGGCGAACTACCCCTGCTCATGGACGGCTCGCACGTCATCGTGGACGCCCGCCTCAGCTGGCGCGAAGAACGCGGCGAATGGTCGCTCAGCGCCCACGCCGTCAGCCCGCTCCGCCGCGCCCCGAGCCTCATCAAGAAGATCCTCTTCGCCCTCAAGCCCGGCCCGGACGCCAACGACTTCCTCGACAAGATCATGGCGCACACCCGCAAGGTGGACGGCACGACGATGGTCCAGGTCGGCTTCATCCAGCCGGACGGACGCGTGCTCGTGGCCGAGGCCGCCCGCGGCATGACGACCCGCTTCGACACCGAGAGCTACGGCCTCTTCGGCCGCCATCCGGCCTGCGCCGGCGTGCAGATCGAGCCCGTGCAGCCGACCCAGCCCCCGCAGCGCAAGTTCGGCCCTCGGGCCTGAGCCAGAAATCACTGTCGCCAACGACGGGCGACGAAGAGCCGGGCGAGCGCGGGAAGATGATCCATGCCGCCCTAACCTGATGCCTAAAATACGGAGCCTCAGGTGGGCACGATTAGCCTCATGACGCAGGCCGGACTATCTCTGTCGTACGCTTCTGGGCCGTCACATTCATGCCCTGTCAGGGCGGATCGGCCTGATTGACGGCCACCTCCGGACAGTGCCTGGAACCGCCGCGGCGCGCCTAACCGCCCCCGACCAGTTTCAGCATCCAGCGGATCAGCCCCGTCAGCCTGACATACACGACCCGGTTGTTCCTCACTCGATAGAAGAGAGACCGTTCCTCGACCATGCGGCCGAGCAAGCGGCTTGAGACGGGCCGCCGGATGACACGGTCGCCGGCTGGATCCGTGGAGACCTGCCTGACCTCGAGCCTCTGCCAATAATCGGCGTATAGGTCCAGCAAGACCCTGTTAGGCCTCACGTGGTAGAGTCCAAAACCGTTGCCGGCCCAGCGCGCCGAAAGCTGCTTGAACCCGTGGAAGTGGTAAACGATCAACGGCTGCCCGTCGACCTCATGACCCTTGGCGGACCGGGTGAGCTTGAACTGATCGACATTCCAGGCCGCCAGGCCCACCCCAGGATGGTTGAAGACATGAAGCTGGGCGCCAAGCAAGGCCGGCCAGCCGTCCAGGTATTTCTGGTCGGCGAAGCGATCATGCGCCTCGTCGTAGACATCTTTGCACCAATCGAGACATTGGTCACGCCACCGCCCTAGACAACCGATGGCGATGGGATCATTCCTGAAGACTTGGAAGCTGACATTGAACATTCCGAATTTCCGTGACGCCTCCAGGCCCGGCGAGAAGTTATGCGCCGTCACCATGACGGCATGATTCGAAAGCAGCGAGAAGAGCGGCGTCGGGTCGGAATAGAAGAGCTGGTCGGCATCAAGCGTGCAAACATGACCGGCGCCGAATTTCTTCAATACATACAGGGGAAGGCACGGGCTCAGGGTGAAATAGTACTCGACCAAGCTGCGGTTCTTCCGCGCATCTGACAGGGCCGGGTCGTCCTCTTCGAGCTCCGCCAAGCTTATGGCGATCAGGCGGGGTTCGGTGCGGCTGGCTTCGGCAATCAGACGGTAGGCGCGCGCATCAAGGCAGAGGGCGTAGAACTTGAATTCCGGGCAGTGTTCCTTGAGGCTGTCGAAGAGGGCCTGCCCCCGAGCCAGATAATTATGGTCAAATAGGGAGGCGAAATGAAGCGTCATCGCTTCACCGCCTCCATGAACAGGGAATCCGGCTTCCTTACTTCGCCGCCTACGGTATCGAGGCCGAACTCGCTCCAGCCCTCGACGTAGCTCTCCGAAGCCCGGCGCACGACGATGTCCTTCCCTCCAAGCCCCTGCAAGGCCCCGGCCAGGGAGTACCTGTCATACATCCACTGATGCACCTCGCCGCCAAGGCGGAATCTCCCGATCTTGGCGTGCCGTGCCGAATCTCCGCGGACCGCCGATTGGATGCTTCGCCAAAACGCCTTCCACCGGACCCGCAGGCTGCCGGCCTTCCGGCCTTTTTCGGCATGCTCCAAGAGGATGCGGCGGATCGACCTTCCTTCCAGGCCGATTCTCCCGAAGACAAATTCCTCGTTGGCGATTTCGTCCTGGGAAAGGTATGCAGCCATCTCGCCGCCGCTTCGGTTGCGCGCCGCTTGGTCGAAGAGCTCCAGCAAGATCCAATGATAGTCTTTCCTTGCCTTATCGTCATCCGGGTCGGCAAGGCCGACCTCGAGCAGCCTGAGGTAATGCCTGACGATCTGCTCCAGATCGGGGACCGCTATGCGCAGGACACCGCCAGGCTTCAGGACGCGCAGGCATTCGGCGAGGAACTTCTCCCCGTCGGCCTTGGTCATGTGCTCCAAGACGTGCGAGTGATAGACCAGGTCGAACGAGTTCCCTGCGAAAGGGACTCCGGACAGCAGATTATGCGCGATGACTCCTTTGCCGGTCTCGATAAAATCGAGGTTCGTCCAACTGGGATGACGGGAATAGTGATGTCCGCACCCGAGGTTGAGGTATTTCATGACAGCTTCAAGGCGACGAAACGTGCGGAGTGATGATGGGCTTCATGCTATCCTCGGGCGGCTCCTTGGCAAGCATTCAAGGTCGTGGCGATGCGCCGTCGGCGACGTCACGTCCGTCGGCGCGCACGTCGTCAAAGGAGCCGAAGACACTCAACGGCTCGGTGGCGTCTTCTTCACGAAAATGACCCCTTCCCAGCTGGCCAAATGTGCGGAGTTGATGAACGCCGGGGAAGTGCACCATGATGGCGTCCGCGCCAGCAGGTCGTATCTGGCCTCAAAATGGCGCTCGAGTCCTTTTCTCGAAAAGAACCAGGCCGGGTAGCTCGCCTGATAGATGCTGGCGGGCACGGTCTGAACGGTCAGCAAATCGCGCTCGGACGCGATGAAGGGCGTCCGGTCCAAGATTACCACGTCGAAGTCATATCCGATGATTTCTTCGAGTATCGCGTGCGGATCCGGCAGGTACTGCAGCGAACTGCTGAGCACCGCCACGTTAGGCCGCCGTGCTTTCACGCAGTCGCCGATCGAATGGTGGAACCGGAGGGCCTCGTCCTGGAAATCCGCCTGGCCCACGCGGACGAACTGAGCCTGCTCTACGATGTTCCACTCGAAGCGAGGGAGCCGCTCCAAGAAACGCAGGTTCTGGAAGTAAGTGCTCCCAAGGCTGCCGCCGAAATCCATCACGGAAAGGCGCCCGGCGCTGCGGGCCGCGCCCAGCTGCAGGCCGGCAAGCAGCCCCCAGCTATACTGGACTTGGTCGAAAAGCACGCTGTCACGCTCATAGGCTGCCTCGCCCCTTTTCACCTTCATCCCCGCCGTACGGCATTTTTCGAGGATAACTTCGGCATCATACCCGTGGCTCGAGGCTTCGGCCGCCTGCCATGAAGGGTAATCTCCCCGCCAAATCTTGGAATTCTTAGGCTGGTGTCGACGTTGGAAGACCCGTCGCCAGAAAGATTTCCATCTTTTCCGGAAGCTCATCGTGTTGCCGTCCTCATTCATGGGCCTTGCTCCTCGCGGAGAGCGATAGCTCGAAGTCGGCCAGCTTAGCCCGGGCGACCTTGTCCCATGAGTAGGCGCCGGCGACCTTCGCGCTTCCGCGCGCGCCGAGCTCCCTCCTATATCCGGAGTCCGCCATCTTGAGCAAGGCCTCCGCCAATCCCGCAGGACTGCCATCGTAGGTCAGTCCGCTGCCTTCCGTTCTCCATCGATCTTCCACCGCCGCGTCGAGGACCAAAGGGAGCCCGCAGGCGGCGGCGTCGAGCTGGCTGGTCGATTCCTGCTTTGGCCAGACTCCGATGTCTGCTGCGTTATAGATTTCCGCCAGTCTGGGCTGTCCGACGAATGGGTGGGTCTGACAACCTGGCACGCTTGACAGTTTCTCGATCGTCGCCTGGTCGCCCTGCCCCACGAAAATCGCCCTGTAATGAGCGAAGCCCCGCTGACGCAGGAGACGAATCGCTTCTGCGAGGATAAGCGGGCCTTTCTCCGGCACGAAGCGTCCGGTGTAGACGCACACGACGTCATCCGACGTAAAACCGAGTTCATCCCGCCAGCGTGACCTAAGCCCCGGCGTTTCGATTATCCTGAAATTGCCTACGTCCACCGCTAGGCTGGCCTGCTTGCACTTGGCCTCAGGGATGCCCAGCAGGCTGACGATGTTCTTCGTCACGTCCGGAGCGATCGGGTAGAACAACGTCACTTCTTCTGCCAGCCTCCTGCTGCGCCTGCGCCGGAGCCAGCCGCGGATCATCTTCCAAGGATTCGTCCGCCGGCCGAGCACTGAAGTATGCAGGCGGCTTTCGCAAAATATCCGGTACCCCAGGCGCGGCCTGTTCTCCGCCACCGTCTGATAGTCCGAATCCATTATCTCGAAACAGTAAACGATGTCCGGCGCCAATCTTTCCAGCGTCGCCGCCAGTCCGGGGTTGCTCAAGCCGCCGCGCCTCGAGTGCGGCAGCCGATGCAAGGTGTAGCCAGCGCAGGGGAAGACCCCCGTGGGCACGGACGGCGGACCGAGGTGGGCGCGATAGACGCTGTCGTAGGTCTTCGGATAGGTCGCATAGACCTGAAGGTCGGTCGTCACGAGATGGACTTCATGTCCCTGCCGGCCAAAAGCCGCCGGCAGGTGGTTCTCCGCGTACCCCATTTTTTCGGAGAACCACTGCGAGACGACGACGATCTTCATAGCTTCTGCCAGATCATGGTGCGGCTTGGCCAACGGCATGCCGGCACGCTGCCGGGAGCGTCCAGCACGACCTCGAAGCCGTCCATGCACATCTTCATGGCACGCGCATAGGTGTCCCTTTCGGCGTTGTCCAAGATGAGCAATCCGCCTTTCCTGACCTTGGCCCGCGAATGGGCGAGGCAGGCGGGCCGGGAGCGACCATCGACGCATACGATGTCAAACTCGCCGTCAGGGTGGGCCAGAATGGATTGGGCGTACTTCGTGAAATCGAAGTCCTTCAGTCGTTCGTCCGACGTGGCGTAGCCAAGCGGGTCCGATGGGTCGCAAGCTGAAGGCGGATTCCTTGGCACCGGCAAGACCAATGCCCCCGCCCAAGATCGGCTCGTGCCGATCTTCTTCCCAAGAAGCTCGAACCACCCTTGGTCGTGCTCGATCGTGGCTACGCTGCAGCCGCGACCAAGGAAGAACAAGGTGCTCCCGCCGCCGCCGTATTCGAACACCTTGCACCCTGTTCTCATGCGTGCGGACAGGAAGGCCGTGGCCCTGAACGTCAGCCAGGGAAGCCCGCTCTCGAAGGGGGAGGCTCCCGGCCGAAGCGACGTCCTCCAGCTGCGGAAAAACCGCCACTCGGAGAGCAGGTGGCTTGGGGGCGCGCCCATGTCCACGGCTTGCACGACGACCCGCATGAACACCCGTGTGGATTTCGTCCAGAATACGAAAGGCCACAAGATAATTTCGAGGATGGTTCTCATGCGCACGCTTCGTCTTCTTGGTTGTTCGTATTGCGTGGGATTTCCCAGGCGGGGAGCCGGCCTGAGCGGACCGGACCCTAAGGTCGGACGCCCTAATCTGTCAATGACTTGCCCCGCGGCGCCGTCCGCCTTCAGGGCAACGGACGACCGGGGAGGATTCTGGCGACGGCCTGCCGTCCCGGCACCTCCGCGGTTCAGCGCCGGACGTCGAGCATGATCTCTCTCACCAGGGTTTCCGCGAAGTGATCTTGCGAGAATGGCTTCGCCTGGTCCGAAGACAGGTAGGCCCTTATGCGCTCCTGGTAGCCGCGATAGGCGGCATCGTCGATCGTTCGCAGATGGGCGTCCAAGGCGGCCGTCGTGGCGAACGCACGGCCGTCGATGAAACAATCCGCCGGAACATAATCATGGATTTCTTTCGGGCCGACATAGACCGGGACGCAACCGGCGCGGAAACAGTCGAACAGCTTTTCGGTTACGTAGCCCGGCAGGTCACGGGAATTCTCGTAGGCGATCGAGAACCTGGACCGGGCGAGCAGCTCGTCTTTGCTCGCAACCGGCCCCCTCCAGGTCGCGAAGGGTGATTTGACGGGAAACAGCCGGGCGACGATCTTGCGCGCCTGATTGCATACCTGCCCCCAGCGTCCCGGCAACGCCGCAGGGCAATCCCAGCCTCGGCCGAATAAATGGAAATCATCGGGGGCATGACGCTCATACCACTTGATGATTTCCACTCGAGTTCCGAATTGTTCCCGCGGGTCGTAATCCTTGATCGCGTTGTTCGTAGTAACCAGGACCAGGAACAAAGGCCGCTCCTGCGGGTCCGCGTAGGCCATGGCTTCCAGCCGATTCGGATAGAACAACCTGACCGCCCGGGCGTCGTCCAGCAACTCGCCGTCCCACGTGAACCACTTGGCGTAACGTCCGAGCAGCCGGCGGTTCCTGTTCGCCAGCCGGATGAGCGGGTTCTCGTACAGGTAGACATACGCGCGCGCCCGGGGAGCCTGCCTGCAACAATTGATGTAGAGCTCGAAGGCGACTTTTCTGCCGGCATTGAGGTCCGCGGTGTTCAGCTCCACCCCGTTCCTCAGGAATTCCTGCCTGACCTTACGGTATGGCAAAAAAAACTCCCCGTTGTTCTCCCCTGAGCCTTCCTTGAACAAGGCGTTATCCTTGTAGTTACGGTAAATGATGGATGCGTAAATCATCTTGGTCCCGCACTCTGACGCCAAGCATGCCAAGGGCGAGCGACATTTGGCAAGCGCCTAAGCCCGGCGCGCCGACCTCAGGCGTGCAGCCCGTGGCAGGGACTCGGCGCGCCCGCGGGCCGTCCATGAAACCGATCGAGCTCCCTGCGGCCGATCCGCGCGCGCGGCCTGCCTTCGCAGGGAGCATCCTGACGAGCGGCGACCTGGGTTCATTTGCTGCCCGTCGTGGCGAATAAACGTGGACGCACCCGGGTTCTTTTGTAAGTTGCAATCGACATGCCGCCCCCCCATCCGCGTTTTGGCTCCTTCGGCCCCACCCTGCTTCAACGCTTGGTATTAGGCCTCACCAAAGTCCCGCCGCTCTACCGAGGATCGCTGAGGCCCATCTGGACGAAAGTCATCCACTGGCTTCGGAGCGGCCCGATCGATGTTTGCTCTGCTTATGGAAATTTCCGCGTCTATCCGACGACCAATCTCGTCGATAGCGCGATCCTGCTGCACCCGGCATACAACATGGAGGAGCTGGAATTCCTGAAAAAAGGCCTCCCGGATTCAGGGACCTTCGTGGACATCGGCGCGAACATCGGACTCTACACCGTAGCCTTGGGCAATCACCTGGCCTCCAAGGGACGCATCGTGGCCATCGAGCCTAATCCGACATGCCTCGAACGCCTGAACGTGAACATCGCCTTGAACGACCTTGGGATGGTGACCGTCTTCGGGGTCGGCGTCGGCGACTTTCACGGCAAGGCGCGGCTGGTCATCCTCAGGAACGACCTGGCCATCGCTCACATCGTGAGGGACGATTCAAACGGAACGTTCGCGGTCCGAACCCTGGTCGACATCCTCGACGAGGCCGGCTTATCTTCCATCGACGCCCTGAAGATCGACATCGAAGGCTTCGAAAAGGCGGCGCTTGAGCCGTTCTTCCGTTCCGCCCCCCGCGCGTTATGGCCGAAACGCATCTGCATGGAACATTTGCACGACAACAACGAGGTGGCGGAAATCCTCCGGCAGTGCGGATACCGGCTCATAAGGAATACCCGCAATAATTCCCTGCTCATCTTGGATCAGGCCGGCGACTGACGGCGGGGCTTCGTGAGGCCAGGATCTCCGGCCGCCCGGCGCGACCGCCGCCACTGCCGGCTTCGATGACGTCTCGCCCCTCCGCGCGCGTGGCAGGGCGAGGGGTCTCGTTCCCACGAGTCGACGACGCGGCCTGCCGCCTCGTCGACGCCACCGCGCAGGGCCGCCGCCGGGCTTAGACGGTCCAATGCCTGAGCCCGGCGGGAAAGGCCCGGCGCAATAAAGCCTGGGCAAGCGCGGCGCATGCTTGCGCCTTGGATATCTGTACGCAGCTGATGACCGCGAGGCCAAGCGCGAGGCACACGCCCCACCGCGACCGCGGATGCAAGGAGTGGAATTTCAGGCGGCTTACCAGCTCCAGCTTACGCCCAGACGACCGCATGCCGGCTGTCTCAATCTCAGAACGATATCCGAGCTTGATCGCTGATTGGGCGTCTCTCTGCAGCTGGATACCGTCATAGACGGCCCCCCGGGCCTTGCGTAGTTTCGCCTTGAGACGTTTGGCGCGGGCGACGCCCGCGGCGACGCCGCCGTGCGAAAGATTAGCCCCATGCCAACGCCAGTCGACCAGGACCAGGGGCAGCGCCACCGCGTCGCCGGCGACCTGCGCACGCATCAGGGAGGAGACGTCTTCGGTGCCGCATCTCGCATCGATCGGACCGAAGGAACGAAGCGTCGACGCGCGGTAGGCGGCCGTGGCGCCGTGGAAAGGGAACCCTTTCCAGGGTTCGCGGTGGCCGAGCGTACGTACAGCCGGTCCGGCGAACCTCCGCCAAGGATCGTGCCTTATGCAGCCGGCCTCATCGATGATCCGGCAGTTGTAGTAAAGGGCGTGGACGGACGGGTTTGCCCGGAGGAAATTGGCCGACTCGCGGATGCGGGAAGGTGCGGAAACGTCGTCGCCTGCCGCTGCGATGATGATTTCGCCGGCAGCGGCGGCTACCCCGCGGTTCCAATTCGCGGCCAGACCTTGGTTGCGCGTGGCGGGCATGATCCGGACCATCGAGCGCCGAGGATGACGTTCGAGCAGCCGCCCGACGGCTTCCAGGGTCCCGTCCGTGGAGGCGTCATCTAAGACCAGCACCTCCATGGCCGGCCAGTCTTGGGCCAGCAAGGACTCCAAGGCTTGGGCGACGTAACGCTCCTGCTGATAAGTCAACAGCAGCACCGTCACCAGCGGAGCCATCTCGCCGGACTCAGCCAGGTCAGCCGAGTTCATTGCAAGCTGAGATCACTCTGGCCGCCTGCCCATCGGACATGACAGGACTGATCGGCAAGGAGACAACTTCGCGATGGAGGGCTTCGGTCAGCGGCAGGCTCAAGTGGCCGAGCTCCTTGGCGTAGGCCTCCTGATGATGCGGAGGGATCGGATAATGGATGAACGTATGCACGCCCTTCTCCAGCAGGCGCTGCTGGAAAGCGGCGCGGTCAGCGACGCGGACGACGAAAAGGTGCCAGACGTGCGAGTCTTCGCCGGCGCGGACGGACGGCAGCCGCACGGCCGGGTTCTTGATTTCCCGTCGGTAGCGCGCGGCGATCTCGCGACGGCGGGCGTTGTCGGCGTCGATGTGCTTCAGCTTGACGCGCAGAAGCGCCGCCTGCAGTTCGTCGAGGCGATCATTCGGCCCCTGGACCAGGTTCCGATACTTCACGTGCGAGCCGTAGTTACGGAGCGCGCGGACCATGTCGGCCAGCTTCGCGTCCTTGCAGGTGAGCGCGCCGGCATCGCCGAGGGCGCCAAGGTTCTTGCCCGGATAGAAGCTGAACGCCGCGGCGTCACCCCAGGCGCCTGCCTTCACGCCGCCGACATGGGCGCCATGGGACTGGGCGGCGTCCTCGAGCAGGAGCAGGTGGCGGTCACGGCAGAGCCGCGCGATCGCCGGCATGTCGGCCAGCTGGCCGTAAAGGTGCACCGCCAAGACCGCCTTCACGTCCGGCGTGAGCGCGTCCGCCAGCTTGGCGGCTCCCAGGTTGCAGGTGTCTTCGTCGGGCTCGACAAGCACCGGGCGGAGGCGGTTCTCCGTGATGGCGAGGATCGAGGCGATGTAGGTGTTGGCCGGAACGGCGACGCCGTCGCCGTCCTTGAGCAGGCCGAGCTCCTTCCAGCCACGGAGCGCGAGGATCAACGCGGAAAGCCCGTCGGAGGTTCCCACGCAGAGGGGCGAGCCGGTCCAGGCGGCGAACTCGGACTCGAATGCCTTCACCTCCTCGCCGAGGACATACCAACCCGAGTCGATGACGCGGGCCGCGGCGGCCTTCAGTTCGGCGGCGTGGCGTGAGTTGATGGCCTTGAGGTCTAGAAATGGGACATTCATCACTGTCTTCAGGGATGCCGTCCTGACGGCGGTTAGTCAAACCCCCTCCGCTTGGCGGCCTTGCGCGTCCAGCCTCACCACATCGTCTTCCAGCAGATCACGGATGTCGTGCACGAATCTTCCCGGATTAACCAGCCTCTGCGGGCCGATCCGAAGGCTGCTTCCCCGGCGGCCAGCCAACCACATCCCCCACCAGCTGAAGCTGCTGTTCGCGATCACATGGTGCGTACACCGCGAGAAAAGGGCCATGTCCTTCCATGAATCCTTGCCCCTGTTTCCCTCGACGAAGCTGAAGCCGCGGCCGGCAAAGGTCTTTTGGCACCAGTCCAAGTCATCCGAGAAGATGAAGATCCGGGGATTGGCGATCCGCCCGTACACATGCCTCAGCGCGGCATCGTAATAGGCTGCGGTGCAGATCCCGCCGAAGTGCGAGGCGTTGGCCGAGGACATATAATCGCCACGCCGGATGTGGATGCCCACCGAATCGGGGTGGATCATCTGCTCAAGCAGGGCGTCGGCTCCCGTCAAAGGCCTGGAAAACGTGAAGTTTCGGCGCAAGGCCTCTTCGACGTGGAGCGAATATTTATAGGTCGGCCAGTAGCCGCGGATGTAGCCGTGGTGGGCAGACGCCAGAATTTCCTCCTTGAAGGACAGCTCGTCGACCTCGCGTGTCACTTTGCGCAGCCATTTTGCCATCCGGTAGGCGACACGTCCGCGCCAAGGAGTGACGACGGGGAAACGGTCCGGCATCGCGAACACCTGGCAAATCTCCCAGCCGTTATGATCGGCGTAGGCGCCATAGCACCGGATGTCGGCGGCCACCCTGGCCGGAAACCTGGCCTGCAGTCCGAATGCCATGGCGTACTGGAACATCTGGTTGCCCAGGCCGCCGTTGAACTCGTGGACGCGATCGTAGCCCAGCCACCGCGAGACGGCCGACCAGCCCGCCCGGCTGACCAGACTTTCGGAACTAAAACTTGTCCGGACCATGGACGCGGGCGGGGTTTCCGATGACAACGGCGCCGGCGGGGACGTCGCGGGTGACGACGGCGCCGGCACCGACGGTGGCACCTTCGCCGATCGTCAGCCCTGGCAGGATCGTCGCATTCGCCCCGATCGAGGCACGCCGGCGGACGACCGTGAGCAGCGGCTCGAAGCCCGCCTTCTTCGAGCTCGGGTGGAGGTCGTTGGTGAACGTGGCGTTAGGGCCGACACAGACATCATCCTCAAGCGTGACTCCGTCCCAGAGCTGGACGCCGCATTTGACCGTGACGCGGTCGCCAATGACGACCTTGTTTTCGATGAAACAGTGCGAGCAGATGTTGCAGTCGCGGCCGATGACGGCGCCAGGCAGCACTACTACGTACTGCCAAATACGCGTTCCCTCGCCAATCTGCCTGGATTGAACGTCAGAATTCGGATGAATGAACATGGTTTATGAAATTCTCCCGGTTCCTGACGTAATCGGACTCGTTGTATTCGCCGTCCGCAAGCACCGATAGGACGCAGTCGGAGGAAAAGTCGTGCATCTCGTGCCAGAGCCACGGCGGAAGGACCAAGCCACCCATGCCGGGCAGCAGCCGGAAAGACTCCTCGCGTCGTCCGTCGAAGAGCACAATCCGGACGCTCCCGGCCATGCAAAGACAGATCTGGTTAAGGCGGCGGTGCGCATGGAATCCCCGGGCCACGCCTGGGGCGGTGCCATAGATCCAGTAGGCTCTCCTGACCTCGAACGGCAGGGTGGAACCCATCTCGAAGAGGGAAAGGCCTCCGCGGGAATCGAAGCGTTCGGTCGCTTTCACGAACCGGGCCAGCCGGTTATCCATGACGGCAGTCCCTCATGTACGCCGCGAAATCACGGATATAATCATCCTCCTCGTACTCGCGATCCGCGAAGACCATGAGCACGCAGTCCGGACTGAACTCTGACATCACCCGCCAGAGGCCCGGCCCTACCACCAAGGCCTCCGAAAATGCGTCGAAGACGAATTCGTCCCGGCGTTCGCCGTCCGTGAACATCATGCGGACCGATCCGGCCAGGCAGACGAAGACCTGCCGAAGCCTCTTGTGCGCGTGGAAACCTCGGCTGCTTCCCGGCTTGGTCCCATGGATCCAATACACTCGGCGGACAGGGAAAGGCAAGGTGGACCCGACTTCGGCGACCGCAAGCTGCCCGCGCTCATCGCCCTTCTGCATCAAAGGCACCCGCTCAACGAGCTGTCTCATTCTATTTCTGCCGGATGAGGGCCTTGAGGTATTCGCCGTAGCCGGACTTGGCGATGGGCTCGGCGAGTTCGAGCAGCTGGGCGTCGTCGATGTAGCCGCGGCGCCAGGCGATCTCCTCGATGCAGCCGATCTTGAAGCCTTGGCGGGCCTCGACGATCTGCACGAACTGCGAGGCCTGCAGGAGCGAATCGAAGGTGCCGGTATCGAGCCAGGCGGTGCCGCGGGGCAGGACCTTCACGCCCAGCTTGCCTTGGCGGAGATACTCGCGGTTGACGTCGGTGATCTCGTACTCACCGCGAGCCGAAGGCTTGAGCGCCTTGGCGATGCCGACGACCGAGTTGTCGTAGAAGTAGAGGCCGGGGACGGCGAAGTTAGACTTGGGCGCCTTAGGCTTCTCCTCGATGGAGACAGCCTTGCCGGCGGCGTCGAACTCGACGACGCCGAAGCGCTCGGGATCCTTGACGTGATAGGCGAAGACGATGCCTCCTTGCGGGACACGGCAGGACTTGAGGAGATCGCCGAAGCCGGCGGAATAGAAGATGTTGTCGCCGAGCACGAGACAGACGTCGTCGGAGCCGATGAACTTCTCGCCGAGCACGAAGGCTTGGGCCAGGCCGTTCGGGACGGCCTGCTCGACGTAGTCGAAACGGCAGCCGATGCGCGAACCATCGCCGAGCACCTCGCGGAAGCGCGGGAGGTCCTGCGGAGTGGAGATGATGAGGATCTCCCGGATGCCCGCCAGCATGAGCACGGAGAGCGGGTAGTAGATCATCGGCTTGTCGTACACCGGCAGGAGCTGCTTGCTCATGACCTGGGTCAAGGGATGCAGACGGGTGCCGGAACCGCCGGCGAGGATGATGCCTTTCATTGGGGTCAGATTTTGCCGATTCGTTCGAGGCGATAGGAGCCGTCAAGGATGCCCTGGATCCAAGCGGGGTTGTCGAGATACCAGCGGACGGTCTTGCGGAAGCCGCTCTGGAAATCCTCCTGCGGGGCCCAGCCGAGTTCAGCCCGGGCGCGGCGGGCGTCGATGGCATAGCGGAGGTCGTGGCCGGGGCGGTCGGTGACGTAGGTGATCGCGGAGTCGTGCGGCTTGCCGTCGGCGCGCGGACGGAATTCGTCGAGCAGCGAGCAGAGCAGCTTCACGAGGTCGATGTTCCGTCGCTCGTTGTCGCCGCCGATGCAGTAGGTGCGCCCCGGGCGGCCCTTCTCGACCGCGGCGAGGAGCGCACGGGCGTGGTCGTCGACGTACAGCCAGTCGCGGATGTTCTCGCCCCTGCCGTAGACCGGGATGGCCTCGCCGCGCAGGCACTTCAGGATGACGACCGGGACGAGCTTCTCCGGGAACTGGTAGGGTCCGTAATTATTGGAACAGTTCGTCACGACCACCGGCAGGCCGTAGGTATCCATCCAGGCGCGGGCAAGATGATCGCTCGAGGCCTTGCTCGCGCTATACGGGGAGTGCGGGTCGTAAGGGGTGGCTTCGTTGAAGGCGGGATCTGTCGGGCCGAGGGAGCCGAAGACTTCGTCGGTCGAAACGTGCAGGAAGCGGAACTTTTCCTTGGCCGCGTCTTCGAGGGCACGCCAGTAACCCAGGGCGGCCTGGAGGAGCTGGAACGTGCCGGTGACGTTAGTGGCGATGAATTCGCCGGGCCCATCGATCGAGCGGTCGACGTGGGATTCGGCGGCGAGGTGCATGACGGCCTCGGGCTGGGCAGAGGCGAAGGTGCGGCGCATGGCCTCGGCATTGCAGATGTCAGCCTGGACGAACGAAAAGCCCGGCTTGCCCTGCAGGTCGGCGAGGGAGGACAGATTGCCCGCGTAGGTGAGCTTATCGACGACCGTGACGGCATGGCCGCCCGCGACCAGCAAGCGGGTCAGATTCGACCCGATGAAGCCCGCGCCGCCGGTGACGAGGATACGCATAAGCAGTGATCGGTAATTTCGGGTAATAAGGGGGATGAAGCCAGAAAAAAGGCGGGGCGACGTAGTCGCAGGGGACGCGCTGGCACGTGGACAAGGGGGAGACGAGAGTATCAAGTATGGAGTATGGGCTAGAGAAGGACCCGAGGGCAGGAAGATGTCATGAGGCAGGGCGGGCTCTCCGAGCACGCCGAACGGACGGCTCGGAGAACCGTCCCTGCCCGATGCAGCACTGCCGTGAGGCGGCCCCGACCCTACCCATTACAGCCGCGGGAGTCTGGAGCCGGCTGCCGAAGGCTGAACAGCCGGCACCCGAAGGGCTGATGCCCCGGCGGCCGGCACCCGTCACCTGAACAAGTCCTGGCCTTTTGCTTTCCCAACCGCCAACACCTTACTTTTGCACCTTTGCAAGGGCCGCAGGCCGATTTGCACCTAGGGCAGCACGTGGCGCCGCCCCTGCCTCTCTTCATGTCCCCTTGCCCCCTTGCCCACTTGCCCCCTAACTCCCGCCATGTCCCACAAACCCCTCGGTTTCGGCATCTGGGGAACCGGCATGATCGCCGAGTTCCATGCGAAAGCGCTCGCGGAGATCGCCGGCGTGAAGCTTGTCGCGGCGTATAACCGCTCGCCCGCCAAGGGACGTGACTTCGCGGCCAAGCACGGCATCGCCTTCGCTGAGTCGCCGGAGGCACTGCTGGCCCATCCGGACGTCGACATCGTCTGCCTCTGCACGCCCAGCGGCGACCACCTCGCCCCTGCCCTCGCCTGCGCCAAGGCAGGCAAGCATGTCGTCGTCGAGAAGCCCCTCGAGGTCACCCTTGCCCGTTGCGACGAACTCACCGCAACCTGCGCGAAGGCCGGCGTGACGGTCGCCGGCATCCTGCCGCGCCGTTTCGGCGCCGGCGCGGTCGCGCTCAAGGCCGCCCTGGCGGCGGGCCGTTTCGGCAAGCTGACGCTCGCCGGCGCGCTCATTCCCTGGTGGCGCACGCAGGCCTATTATGATTCCGCGGCCTGGCGCGGCACTTTCGCCCTCGATGGCGGCGGCGCCGTGATGAACCAAGGCATCCACACCATCGATCTCCTGCTTTGGTTCCTCGGCGAACCGAAACGCGTCTCCGCCACGGCGGGGCTCGTCGCGCATGAGGGCATCGAGGTCGAAGACATCGCCGCGGGCTGGATCGAATTCGCCAACGGCTGCCGCGCCACGCTCGCCAGCTCGACCGCGTGCTGGTCCGGCACGGGCTTCCCCGCCGAGATCCGTATCCACGGCACGACCGGCGCCGCCGTCCTGCGTGACGACAAGCTGACCGCCTTCGAATTCGAAAAGCCCCTGCCCTCCGACGCATCCATGCTCGCTCCGGCCACCGAAGGCGGCGGCGCCGGCGCCAATGACCCGAAGGCCATCGGCCATGCCTGGCATCGCTCCAATCTCGAGGACGCCGTCACCTCCATTCGTGCGGGCAAGCGTCCCGCCGTCGACGGTGCCGAAGGCCGCAAGGCGGTGGAGCTCATCCTTGCGCTGTATCAATCGGCGCAGGCCGGGGGGACGCCGATCAGCCTACCCCTCACGCAAGACCCTGTGCTTCGGCCTCTCGGCATAAAGCGCTAGAGGCAGCGCCTAGTGCAAAAGTGCACCGATGTTTTTAGGGCTAGAGCCAGAGCTAGGGCTGGGGCTAGAAAACTTTTCAGGTCTCGGGTCTCAGCCGTCGGGAGCCAGGTTCAGGTCTTCAGGTTCGGGAACAGGTTCAGGATCTGCATTTCGCCCGGCACCCGTACCTGCACCTGATAACCCGTACCAGAGACCCGAGGGCCGAGACCTGAAGCCCGAAAATATGTCCCCACGTTTGCACCTTTGCACTAAGCGGGCCTCTAATCTTTAAGGCTGCCGCGAAACTCTTCAAGCGGAGGTGAGGAAGCGGGACGCTCCGCACCGGAGCGCGCCAAGACCCGGAAGAAGGTGAGGACCACGATCCTCATATCCAACCAGAAGCTCCGGTGATCGACATACCAGACATCGAGGGCGAACTTCTCCTCCCAGGTGAGCGTGTTGCGGCCGTTGATCTGGGCCCAGCCGGTGACGCCGGGCTTCACTTCCATCCGACGCGCCTGGAAGGCGTCGTAGCGCGGGACATAGCGCATGAGCAGCGGACGCGGGCCGACGACGCTCATGTCGCCGATGAGGACGTTCCACATCTCGGGGAATTCGTCGAGCGAGGTGGCGCGCAGGAATCGCCCGAAGGATGTCAGGCGCTGATCATCCGGCAGGAGTTCGCCGTCCGGCCCGCGGGCGTCGTTCATGGTGCGGAATTTGACCATGCGGAACGGCTTAGCCCGGAGGCCTGGGCGCTCCTGGATGAAGAGGACGGGCGAGCCGAGCTTGAGTCGCACGAGGAGGGCGACGACGAGCAGGAGCGGGCTGAAGAGTATCAGCCAGCCCAGCGAGAAGCCGATGTCGAACGCGCGCTTGAGCATCAGCGGGCCGCGGCGGCAGGCAGGTCGATCAACTGCACGGTCGCTTCCTGCGGGAAGGCGCCGCCGGTGAAGGTGAGCTCATACTCGAGTCCGGTGGCCCAAGCCGGTACGACGGCCGGGACGATCGTCTGGCGCGACTGGCAGACCTGACGGATTTCGGAACGGGCGTTCGGACCGGTGAACCGCAGGGTCACGACCAGCTGGTTCTCGGCGACGGGCAGCTCGGCCGTCCAAGTCCACAACTGCAGACGCACGAGCTGGCCGCCCTTGAGCGCGACTGGCGCGACGACGGGGCCGATCTTGCCTCCCGGCGCGACGATCCGCAGGCCGGACCGCAGGACATCGGTTCGATTGAAGGAAGACGGGGCGAGATCGGTCGGCGTCTCGGCTTCGGCGAAGTCATGGCGATGCGCGACCGGCGCCGTCGCGCCCTGCTGGGCGACGCGGTAGGCCAGCCAGCCCTTAGGCTGATCGGTGGCGGCCCACCGGGCGAGGGCTTCGTCCTCGCCTTCGACGAGGAAGCGCTCGGACCACTGGGCGCGGGGATTCTCGCCCGAAAAGAGCTGCCACTTCACCGGCTGACCATAGGCGCCCCAGCGGCGATTGAAGGTGGCTTCCTTCATGGCGTAGGCGGCCTCGACGGCGGTGAGGCGACGCAAAGCTGAGAGCCGGGCTTCGGCGGACGGGATGACCTTGCGTGCCAGGACGAGCTCACGGAAGCCGAGGTACAGGTCCCACGCCTCAGCGAACTGGCCGAGGCGCCACGCCTGGCGGCGACGTGCAGGAGCATCGCTGGTCGGATCGCGGAGGATCTGCTGGGCGGCCAGGAGACGCTGGCTGATCGCGGCGATCTCTGCGGCGGAGAGGACGAGGGCGCCGCGCTGGTCGTGGAAGTGGCGGAGGAGCTGGTCCTTGCCGCCGGCGATGGCGTCGCGCTTCCATGCGGCTTCGATCTGCGCGTAGGCGGCGATCATCTCGTCGGCCGCCGGACCATAGGCGCGGTCGAACCAGGTTCGACGCAGCGTCTCGGTATTGGCCATGCGGTCCTCGAGGAGTTTCGCCGCGACCCAGAGCTTGGGCGCGTCGAAGGCCCAAAGCGGATAGGCTTCGGCATACCAACCCCGGGCCCCGGCGGTGTAGGTGGCATGGATGGATTGGATGAGCGCCGTCAGGTTGACGCGCGGCGAGGCGACTTCGGCGCCGTAGAGATAATCATAGACGCCGAGGCGACGGACACCCGACTTGGCCCAGGCTGTGAGATTGGCGCGGTCCTGCGCGGCGAAGGCCGGGTCGCCGTAGGCGGTACGGTCGGCGCACACCCACGGGAAGATCGACGGGCGGAGCTTGATCGTCGGAGCGCGGAGCGTCTGCAGGTAAGCCAGCACGCCGATGGCATGACGCTCGCCTTTCGGATCGCCTTCCGGGGCCCAGGCCGAATCGGCGACGGCGTTATAGAAGCTGAAGACGTAGTCGGTACGGACCGGACGTTCGCGATACCAGCCTTCGGATTCCGCGGAGTCGTCGAACTTGAGCGTGTCGTTGACGCCTAGGGGGACGGAGAAGGCGTCGGGGTTCTCGCGGAAGAAACCGCGCGCGTATTGGGCGGCTATTTCCGGGGCGCGCGGGTTGTCGAGGTGCGGGTTCGCGTCGTGACCATTCCCCTTAGGTTCGACCGCCTTGCCTCCGATCATGGGGAAGAGCATCGGCTCCTGCTTCCAGAGCTTCTGATCGAAGGCGCGGTAGAGCCCGTGCGAGAAGCCCGGCGTCCGTCCGTAGCCGACGGAGAAAGCCCAGTCTTCGGAGAGTTCGTTGAGGCCGCTCAGCTGGCGCCAACGGAAATCGGGCCGGAACTCGTCGGGCCCCGGGAAGCCGATCTGATAACGCGGACGCCAGTCGGCGCCGAGTTCGCCGGGGAAGGCGAAGAAGACGCCGAGGTGCTGTTCGCAGAAACGGCCGACCGCGATGCGCGTGGCGGCCGGATTATTGCCGACAAGGAAGACGGACTGGCCGACGACCGCGCGACGGGCGGTGTCGCCCTCTCCGGCCAGAGCCTTGATCCCGGCGGAGCGGGCCTTGGCGGTCTTGCCGACATAGATCGCCAAGGCCGGGCTGCGCACTCCCTTGGCTTCATAGCGCGTCTCAGGTCGCACGCCGGTGACGCGTTCGCACCAATCGGCGAGCGAGCGGGCCGCGGCGAGCTCGTCGAGCTCCGGCTCAGCCGGCAGGACGATGGGCGCCCAGGCGCCGGCGTCGAAAAGACCGCCTGCGTGGACTGGCAGGGAGAGCAGCAGAAGGCAGGTCAGGGCCAGGATGCGGGGCATGGGGTTGGCCGATTTATCGGCGAACCCAGAGTATAGAGTTCCGAGTATGGAGTATAGGGGAAATGTTGGTTGATCCGTTGGCCGGTTGGCCGGACCTGAAGGAGAGTATGGAGTATTGAGTATAGAGTATCGGGGGAGTGCTTGCCTTGAGGTAGGGGCAGCGCCGCGTGCTACCCTAGTTGCAAAAGTGAGAGGTATGCTTCAGGTGGCGGGTGGCGGATCCGGGTGGCTGGTGGCGGGTTGGGCTCCCAGTCGCCAATGCCTTCCATAGGTAGGGATGCGATGACATCGCGTCCCTACCTCCCGTTCCGGGCACAAAAAAGCCGCGCCTAAGGCGCGGCTTGGATGGTTTCCTCAGCGTGATGGGCGATTGTCCTTAAAGTCGGGCTGGTCGCAGCATAAATTTATCACGTAGTCGTAAGAAGGGTAATTCAACATGCCGATGAGCGAGATCGGCCAAAAGCAGGCTCGATATGATGATGGCCAGCTTGAGGCCGATATTGCCCTTCAGCTCATCTGGCCCGAAGTGGGCGCCGTAGAAGAGCAGCACGGGCCAGTGAATCATATAGATGGCGTAGCTTCTGGCCCCTAGGAATTGGCACATTCGGCCAGACAGGAACGTCTTCGTGCGAAGGCACCCGACTATCGCAAAGGAAGCCGCGACCGGGAAGGCATGACCGATCAAGCTGAACTTCCGTCCAAAGACCATGATCAGGCCCACCGTAAGCAGGAGAAGCCCGGGGACAAGCGGCGACGCCGGTCTGGGCGTTTCGTCTGCTGGCGCTGGGAAAAGCAGACAGAGCAGGAAGCCGGCGGATAGGCCTGCGACCGAGCGCAGCACCTCGATGAGGTGCCGGTTTTCGATGCCATTATCGGCCATGGAAAATCCTCCGAGCGTCCACATGAAAATCAGAAGCGCCCATAGCAGCACCCTGCCTTGCCTGCCTGCTAGCCAAGCGAGGCGAACGAGGAAGCCCGGCATCCACATCTCTGAACACGCGCTCCAGGCGACACGATTCAGATGAGGCAACCCCAAGAATAACTGCGCCAGAAGGAGATTGGCGACCAACGTGGCCGGATCGCCGACGGACGGTTGCGCGAAAAGGCAAAGCCCGAGGGAGACGATGGCAACCGGCAACATCCGGAAAGCCCGGCCGATGAGAAAGCTCCGGATATCCGGCCGCCGCCCCAACGATACGTGACAAAGCACGAAGCCGCTGAGAATGAAGAAGAAGTCGACCGCCAGCTCGTAACGACCCTCGGGAATCCAACCCGAAGTGAGCCGGCCTATCAAGGGATTGAGTCCCAGATGGAAAAGGAGGATGACAATACTGAGCAGACCCCGAATTCCGTCTAATTCCGTGAAGTGTAATTTCATGCTCGGTCTGGTCATGCTATTCGTGGACCAAGTTAATCATGCAAACATAAGCCGAAAGATATGGGCTAAGGCGGGGGCTTGCTTGCGTCAGATCGCCCTCCTTTGACGGGGTGACGATAGGCACGAAAGCCCTCAGGGCAGGGCTTAATTTGCGTTGGGCCCGATAGGTGCGTTCGGCACTTTGTGCCGATTCATTTACGTGCATGTAAGGACCAACCGTTTTCACCTTAAATAGAGAAGATAAGCGCGGAGATCCGCGGAGATAAGAATCCAGGCGCAGGTCAGGCGGCGGGATAAAGCTGCATGATCAGCAGCCGAGCCACTACCGGAGCATCGAAGCGCCGGGCATTAAGCAAGGCAGATGCCCCCATGGTGGCGATTTGCTCGTCCGAAGCGGAAAGCACGGCTCGCAAGGCCTCCGACGGATCGGACGGATCGCGGATGACGAACCCCGCATTCGGAGCCTCCACGATTTCGTGGCAATTCCCGGCGACGACCGACATCGCGATCGGGAGTCCGGCCGCAGAGGCTTCGATGGCCGAAAGCGGGCTAGGGTCGAGCCGCGTATTCAGGACGAACGTATCCGCCGCCCAGAGCGCCTGACGGACGTCGTCGGGCGGCAGCTGGCCGAGCAGACGGATTGTGCCGTCAGACCGGGCGGCCAGGCTCGCCAGTTCGGCGCGCTGTTCGCCCGCCCCGACGAAGACCAGGCAAGCCCTTGCTCTCTGCGCGGCGGGGAGTCCCAAGAAGGCCTTCGCCAACGGGAGCACTCCCTTGCGCTCAGTCAGGGCGGAGACTTGGACGAGCACCCTGCCCTCGGCGGGCAAGCCCAGCTTCCGGCGGGCCAGGCTGCGGGCGTCACCAGACGGACGCCTAAAGAAGGCGGCATCGATCGCGTTAGGCAGATTGACGACAGGGCGGGCCGATCCGGCCTGGGCGATCGCCCATTCCGCGCTCTTGGTGTTCGGCACGGCGAATCCGTCGAAGGTGCGGTAGACGCGGCGGCGAAGCCAGGCGATCGCCCCGGACTTATGCAAGGCCGCATCCGCATGGCCTTCGCTCCAGAAAAAACGGCGCGGGGCCGGGGAGTAGATATTAAGGCCGGCGATGAGCATCGTCGGCGTATTCCAGGAGCCGGCGAGCAGCAGCGTGTCCGGCTTGAGCAGATTGAGCTCCGCCAGCACCCCTGGATTCAGGTGGGCGTGGATGCCGGTGAGCGAAGGATGGAAGCCGCGGAGCACCGTATGGGCATGCTTCATCTTAGCCGGATCGTACGGCCAATGCCGGCCCGGCTCCGTCTTCGCGCAGTAGAGCACATGGAATCGCTTGCCTGCGCACGCCGCCGCCTCCGCCAAGGCGTCGAAGAACGCCGTGCGATAAGGAGTCGGGATGTTGGTGAGGACGACGAGACTCATGCCAGGAGCAAATTACGCAGCTTAGTGAAATTCAGGTCCGCATCGAAGATTGCACGATGGCGGGTATGGATATCGCCCCAGGCGATATCATCTCGTTCCAACGCAGCATCAATTGCGCGAACTATGTCCGCCTCGAAATCATGTTCATCGATGAGCATTTCGCTGGCGCCGATCTGATGCATGAGACTACGCACGGCGCCGTGGCAAGGCGTCGCGACGACTCGCAGGCCCTCGTCCAGTGCCTCGACAAGGGTATTTGGCATCCCCTCATAGAGCGATGGCAGAACGAAGAGGTCCGCATCCCCTAACTCGCCGGGGACGTTATCGGAATGGCCGACAAGCGTCACCTGTTCTACCACGTCGCTCTCGCGGATAATGGCCTCGAGGCGGGCACGATCATATCCCTCACCGACGACCCGAAGGGTCGTTCCAGGGCGTCGTGTAATGATGCACTTTAAGGCGCGGATTAGCCTGTCGAACCCCTTTATTCTATCTAGCCTTCCGACGGCGATGAGTCGAAGAGGCGCGCCAAGGAGCTTCGGACCAGTCCGTCGAGGACGAGGCGATGAGATGTTCGGTATGAGGTGCGATTTCGTGGGCGCCAATCCCATTGCAAGATGAACTCGCTCCGCAAATCTGGAAAGGTGGACGAAGGCGTCTGTTCGCCAGAGCAGCAAACGGTAGATCAGCTTGGTCTTGCACCCGTTTCTTAGGGTGTCGATGGGATTGAAAGGGTCGACAAACACGATCCGGTTTCCGATCAGTCCGAGACCACGGAAGAGGATAGCCAGCCCGGCCAAGGTTCCGGCATTGGCCAAGATAACAGCGGAAGGATGCTGGCGCAGAAGTCCTAGGAACCTGAGCGATGAGGTCGCCGCCCTGCCGCCGCCGAGGCCCGTGAGATTCACTTCCGGGCGAAGTCGTCCGACGCCTTCGCCTTCCGCTGATTGGGCTATTAAGGCTACTGCGTCGCCCGCAGCGACGAAACGGTTGGCCCATTCGACGGCATCACGGCAGGTGCCACCGATGCGCAGCTCGGGAGTGAGAATGAGCACCTTCATTAGTGTCGTCGGAGGCGGGCGAGCAATCCCTGGAAGGCATAAGGGGTGAGCATGCCGACCAACGGACGCCAGGCCTGCGTAAAGAAGGAAGACCTGGTAGGAGCATGAGCCCATAACTGGCAGGCCGAAGCAGAAAACCGGCTCAAGCTGAGGCCAGACTCATGCGCAGCAGACCATAGCGCCCACTTGGCCTTATGAAACCGAAGGATAGATGCCGCATGGTCAATGCCGAGCCCGAGCCCGCCCTCATGCCGGGACTTCCACTCGACGGCGTCAGCGAGCATCTGATCTACCATCGCTTCGCATTTGCGGAAATGGACAGCCATCTCCGGTCCGCGTCTGACGCCGCCGCCGTAGCTAAGATTCTTCGCATGACGACGCCAATGGACAAGCGGCTCGGGCAAGAAATCGCAGGTCCCGAGCAGCATTGCCCGGAATACGGCCGGTTCGTCTTCGGCATAAAGCCCGACGCGGAGCGGAGGAAAGCGGCGGAAGACCTCGGCGCGATATGCCGCGGTCGCGCCGCACGCCGTGCGGCCGCGCAGGAAATGGACGCCCGGAGGCAAGTCGGAAATACTCAGCGCGGTCGGCTCCTTCGTCCCCCCGCAGTTATCGAGTCGGCCGATGTGAGACGAGGATTCGTCGATGACATGTGCGTTGGCGATGATTGCCATTGCGGCGGGATGAGCCTCGAAATACTCGAGGCATCTTCCGAGCCGGCCCGGGACGGAGACATCGTCCCCTGACATTAAGACGATGACGTCGCCGCGGGCCGCCGACACTGCCTTCGCCAGGCTTCCGGTCACGCCTAGGTTCACCTCGTTGCGCATGAATGATACCCGTTCTTTAGGATAGCCATGTAAGGTCTTGGCGATGACCGACGCTGTGTTGTCGTCGGACGCATCATCGATGACGATGAGTTCGTCGGCGGTACGTGTCTGCGCTAGGGCGGACTTCAGCGCCGTCTGGATAAAGCGTTCATGGTTATAGGCAGTGATGACGACGGAGACTTTCATATGTTTACGATTTCGCCTTACTCGAGGTGTATGAGGCGGGGACAAGCCAGGGCAATACGACGTCCTCCGGCGCCATGACGAGAAGTTGCCCACCCAGGGGGGCCGGCAGGCCTAACAGAGGGTCGGCGTGCGCCTAGCCACGTGACACTCTGGATCGTTCAAGCTTATGGCCGACCGGCGACAGGAACATCCTGCCGCGAATATAGATCCAACGCCAGGCAGAGGGGGACTTCCAATTATGGCGCAGCATCGTCCAAGCGGCGGACAGCCACTCTCCGAACTTCGTCCCTGGCATGAGCGTGCAATAGCCAGCATGCTCGATGGCTTGGCGTGCCGCGATTTTCTTCTTTTCTTGGGCTAGCCGCGTCTCGTCGATCAACCCGCGGGCAAAAGCTGACTCTGCGTCCACCAGGAATTGCCGACAGGCAATTGCTTGGCTGCGATACAAACCGGCCCGGTGCTGGAGAACTTTCAGGGGGATGCTCTCATCCTGCTGGGATCCCAAAGAAGCGTTTCTGCCATGCCAGCGCCAGAACACCAGCCTATCCGGCACATATGCCACGGCGCCGAGCAGTAGGGCGCGATAGACATACGCATTGTCCTCCGAAAGGGCTTCCGTCAATGGGGGCAATTGGTTTGCGAGAATCGCACGGTAGCTGCCTGACGCGCCGAGGATGAGTGCTCCTTGCCAGAATTTCATCCCCGCGACGTCTCCACGTCCCATATTTTTACTGAAACCGGTCCGGTTCACGAAGGCTTCCCGAACCACCCCGCCGGCCTGATCGATAACGCTGACCTGCGAGAACACCGCCATGAGCTGGACATCGACCTCGAAATGTGCGGCCACTTTGGCCACCCGGTCGGAGGTCGAAATATCGTCGGATGCCATGGCGATGATAATGTCGCCGCTGGCGACCGCAACGGCCCGGTTCCAACTGGCCGTAATGCCTGCGTGAGGCGCAGCCGGCAGGAGCCGGGCCAGCGATCCCCGCGGATGATCACGGATCGTCTGCTCGATGATTTCCCTTGAGCCGTCCGTGGAACCGTCGTCTACGATGATGATTTCAAGCTGCGGGTATGCTTGTTCGAAGGCCGCGACCAAGGCCTGCCGAACAAACGGGGCATGCTGGTAACTCAGGAAGACGATTGAGGCCTTAAGCATGGGCGGCGCTTTTCCGGTAGTAGATGAACCCCGAAGAGGCGGCTATGCCCGCCGCCAAGAGGACCTTGGTTGTCGTTGACGCTTCCGCCAGCACCAGCATTTGGGCGACTCCTAGCACGATGAAAGCGAGCCCTGCGGCCTGCTTGCTTGCGGCGGAGATTCCCTGGCCGGTCTTACGCCGCATCACCCACAGCACCACGATGCCATATAACATCGCTTGCACCAGCTGCGCAACCCCCACGCCGGCAAAGCCGAAAAGCCGTAGGCCGAAGATGGTCAGGATTGGTCCCATCAGGGCGCTGAAGCTTTCGATGATGAAGATTTCTCGGGCTGGGGCTTTGGCCAATAACCAGTATCCTATGGGCCAGCTAACGAGCCGACAGGCGACACCCCAGATCATCCAACCTTGGACGCCTTCTGCTGGCCTGAATTCTGCTGAATAAAATAAGTGCAAAAGAGGACCTCCCCAGAGGATCAGGCCGGCGAAAATCGGCGTAGCCAGCAAGGTACCCGCCTGAATTTGGCGGTTGCTCAGCGCGAGCACTTCTTCGGGGTCGCTGGCGGCCGCGATTCGCGGGTAGTAATCGACCGCCATGGCGGTGAAGATGAAGGCTGGGACGCTTCCTGCGATGCCGAGGGCGGCCTGATAATAACCGACATGGGCCAGCCCGGTTGATTGCACAATGATGATTCGGGTCGCATGGGAAGCCAATTGCGTCGCAGCGATGGAGCCGACCAACGCCAAGCCTGCCTTGAGCAAGGCCGCCTGACTCCCGTCCTGCTGCACGGCTTGCCGGGCAGGTTGCAGGCCGCGGGCATACAGCAAGGCACAGGCTAAGGCTGGGGCCAGGACCAGAGATATGATCACGCCGGTGATGCCGAAGCAATAAACTAGGCTCACGGACAAAAACAGGCTTAAGCCGCCGCTCAGAATTTGGGAACGGGCAATCTCCTTGGTTTGGCCACGACCTTGCAACACCGCGCTCCACGCCAAGGAAGTTATCATGAAGGGAATCGACAGGCTGACGATGAGGTAAAGCGTGAAGTTAGTCGAATTACCAAAAGCAAGGTAGCAACACGGCCAGGCCAGAAGGCCGCCAGCCATCAGACCGATTGCCGCCATTTTGATCGCAAACCGACGGCTGGCGGATTCGTGGGATAGTCGCTCGGCGCCCTCGGCTGCGGCGATCTGACGAACAATCGTGGTCCCCATCCCCAGCGAGAAAATGCTGCCAATAGCGTTGGCATATTCATTCAGAAGGCCGTACACGCCGATACCGCTCGGTCCCAGATAAACCGTGACGACCTTATTTCGTATAAAACCGAAAATCAGGCAAACCAACGCGGCGCCGCCCATGAGGGCGCTGGAGCGAAGGATGCGGGCGAAAGGCATTGGGAGTCGAGGACCGGAGGTCTTGAGGGCCGGAGTTTGCGTGGACCGAAAGTAGTATAAAGTTGAGACAGGACCCGTGTTCCTTGGCAGAGACGAGAACGAATTTAAGCCCGGATCGAGGAGACGTAGGCTGCGAAGAACTTGCGGCGGTATTCGGCCCAGGTGTGCTTTTCGGCTTCGATGCGGGCGGCCTTGCCCATCTGGAAGAGCTCGTCACGGTGGGCCAGGGCCCAGTCGAGTTCATGGTGGATCGCTTCGGCGCTGCCGGGCGCAATAAGCAATCCGTTCTGGCGATGCTGGATGAAGTCAGCGCCGCCGGTGTTCGTGGTGCAAAGGACGGGCACTCCGCAGGCCATGGCCTCGAGGATGACGAGGCCGAAGCCTTCCGCGATCGAGGGCAAGGCGACGAGATCGCAGCGCTTCAGGTCCGTGGCGAGTTCGGCGTCGGACAAGCCGCCGCGGATCTCGACGTCGACCGACTCGAATCCGCGGATGAGGTCACGGTCGACCGCCGCGCGGGTATAGATGACGAGCTTAGCGGTGCCCTTCGGCAAGGTCGCCAGGGCCGCGAGCAGGTAGCGCGCTCCTTTGCGCTGGGAAAGCGCGCCGACGAAGCCCACGGTGAGCAGTTCGCCGGACGGCGCCTCAGTCCGCGCGGAGAAGAGCTCGAGGTCGACGCCGTAACCGACGACATGCGCCGGCGCCTTCGATCCGGCATCCGCCAAGGAGTGCCGCGTGAAAGAACTGGCGCAAATCACGGCATCGGCCTGCGCAAAGGTCCCATCATTATGCGCGAACAGGGGCGACATTTCGGTCTCCTCCATCAGTGAGGCTTTCGCTTCAGGGACTTTCTCGATTTCTCGCTGAAAGAGTTCCCTTAAGTATTTTCCGTTAGGGTGAACCTGGAAAAGCACCCGGGGCAGGCCGGAGCCCTCCATCATCTTAAAGGCTGCATCAGCATAGTAACTATAGGCGATGAGCGGCGCGCCCCGGGCAAGCGCAGTCCGGCCGGCCTTTATGCTCAGGAGTCGGTCTGCTTCAGCGAAATAAGGGGAGTCCTTCCGGCGGTCGAAACGTGCCTTCAGGAACTGGATGAACGCGCCGTGGGACCGGACGGCCTTCGTCGCGGGTATTTCCGGATGATGCCTGGCCTTGGCGAAGCGATGGAAGTTTTTGCCGACCAGGCCCGTCCCCGCCCAGAACTTAGGGAAATAGGCCTCGGTGACCAAGGCCTCCAGGGCATGGTTCTCCTGCAAGGCCAAGGCGGACTGATAACGGTCGCGAGGACCAGCGAAGACGATGACGGCGGGAGTGGGCAAGAGAGGGGTGATAGAAGAATGCAAAGGTGCAAATCGGAGCACAGCACCTGTGCAAAAAGTGAAAACGTAGGATGAAAATTAGGAGCGGGGATAGGGGCCAGATGATGCTTTCAGGTGTCTTGAGCTAGGGCGGGCTCTCCGAGCCCGCCGAGCGGAAGGTTCGGAGAACCGTCCCTACCCGATGCAGCTATGTCGTGACGCGGTCCCGACCCTGCCGGGTGAAGGCCTTCGTGAATGCCGCGATGACGCGGTTGCGGTCGGCTTCGTTCATGCCGGCACCGGAGGGCAGGCAGAGGCCCTGATCGAAGAGACGTTCGCTGACTTTGCCGCCGTGCATTTCGGCCTGCGCAAAGACGGGCTGGAGATGCATGGGCTTCCAGACGGGTCGGGCCTCGATATTCTCGGCTTCGAGCGCTAGGCGGACCTGCTCACGGCTGACGCTGGCGATCGTGGGGTCGATAGTGAGGCAGGTCAGCCAGCGGGTGGACTGGCCCCAGGAAGCCTCGGGCTGCATGCTCACGCCAGAGAAAGATTTGAAGGCTTCGGCGTACGCTTTGAAATGGCCGCGACGACGCGAGACCTTGCCGGAGAGGCGCGTGAGCTGACCGAGCCCGATGCTGGCAGCGATATTGCTGAGGCGATAGTTGTAGCCGATGGTGGAATGCTGGTAATGCGGAGCGGCATCCCTGGCCTGGGTCGCCAAGAAGCGCGCCTGCTTGGCCAGCTCGGCATCATCGGTGACGAGCATGCCCCCGCCGCCGGTGGTGATGATCTTGTTGCCGTTGAAGGAATGGATGCCGAACAGGCCGAAGGATCCGGGCGAGGCTTCGCCATAGGTCGCCCCAAGGGCTTCCGCGGCGTCTTCGATGAGCTTGACCCCGTGCTTATCGCAACAGGCCTTGATGAGGGCGATGTCCGCCGATTGGCCATAGAGATGGACCAGGACGAGGGCCTTGGGGGGCTTGCCGGCCTTGGCTTTCTGCTCGATGACGGCGCAAGCCAGCGCTGGGTCCATGTTCCAGCTGCGTTCTTCGGAATCGATGAAGACGGGCTTGGCCCCGAGATAGGTGATGGGAGAAGCGGACGCGATGAAGGTAAGCGATGAGCACAGGACTTCATCGCCAGGGCCGACGCCGGCGAGACGGAGGGCGAGATGCAGGGCGGCGGTACCGGACGAGACGGCGACAGCATGCTTCGAACCGACGAGGACGGCGAAATCTTCCTCGAATGCGTCGAGATTCGGACCCGCCGGCGCGATCCAATTGGATTGGAAGGCTTCCAGGACGTGTTCGATTTCGGCGGACCCGATGTCGGGGGGAGAGAGGTAAATTCTGTTGTTTGCCATAAAGGGAAAATACTGAGAGGCTAGATGCAGGACATTTTCGGGTCTCAGGTCTCAGCAACCAGGTCCCAGGTTCGGGTTCTTCAGGTGCAGGTACGGGTACGGGAACCTACAAACTGCCGGGGCCTAATCACTAGGTGATGTCCTGCGTGGCAGTGAATTACACAAAAGCGTGAATGGGGGCATGTCATCTAATTATGTCCCCCTTAAAGTCCTCGGGCTTGGTAAGAATCTCTCCGAGAGCGTGTATGTCGCGACTAATGATCGCCGTTTTCAAAGAGAGGTAACTTTGAAGAATCAGCTTCGGCGGGCAGTTCTCTCTATTCCTAGCAATATCGCCGAAGGCGATGCTCGGGGCTATTCCCAAGAAGGAATTCGCTTCTTCAGGATTGCGATTGCTTCCGCAGAAGAAACCAAAGTGCAGCTGGAACTTGCTGGGAAAATGGGGCTCATCGACCTCAAAATCGCCCAATCTCTGTTCAACGATGCATCCGTGATTTGCCGGATGTTAAACAAGCTAATCGAAAGCCGAATTAAACGTGGCTCATCTCTAGGCTAGCACCCGTACCTGTACCCGAACCTGAAGAACCCGAACCTGATACCCGAGGGCCGAGACCTGGGACCTGAAAATGTGGTTATTAGATTACTTCCAAGGACTATCTTTATAAATACCCAATCGGGTCAGTGCTTCGAACAACGCCCCATTCGCGGGATCTGCGAACAAATCTTCGATTCGGGCGCCTGACGATATACGGATGAACATCTGCTCGTTCTTCTGATTCAGGCCGTAGGTCCGGATATCTTTCCACACCAGCGGCAGGCGTTCGAGGCGGCCGGTGAGTCCGTTGCGCCAGCCGGCTTCCTGATCTTCATATCGATTGGGTTCGCCGTTCACGAGATGCCAGAAGGCGACATTCTGTTTCCCGCCGTTCGGCACGATATATTGGCCGAGCTCATAAGGCAGTAGCTCACGCTCCCCCGCCCTGCCGGGCACGGAATACACCCGCTCCGTGCGCACGCAGCCGTTATTCACCCAACAAGAATCGGGATTATGCGAGCCGGCGTCGACGACCGACACTTTCCCAGGTTCCCAGTAGGCGACATAGACGAGGACCTGCGTTCCACCCTTGGTATAGAGGATCTGTTTGGCCTGACTGAAATTCAGGATGCCCTGGGCGCTGGCCATGGCTGCCGAGCTTGCCGCAATGGGAATCTCTCTTCGCACCCAGCCAGCGACTTCAGGCAAGGCCTGGTTGAGATCGCCGGTGAAGCCCCGCGGACGGGGAGGCGAAAACTCCGCCGCCAGCACGAGGGCCAGCAGGCCGGCGAGCATCACGCCTCCGAAGGTCAGCAGGGCCTTGCGCATATCAGAGGACGCGGGCAGGATTGCCGAAGACGGTGACTCCTGGGTCGACATCCGCGAAGACGACCGCCCCGGCTGCTAGTTTGGCCCCAGACCCGACGCGGCGGCCGGGAATGATGCTTGCGCGGGAGCCCATGAAGACTCCGGCGCCGACCTTTACGAAGCCGGTGATATCGCAGTGGGCGCTCACGGTAGTCCAATCTCCGACGACGGCGTCATGGCCGACGGTAGCACGAAGGTTCAAAGTGACGAATTCGCCCAACACCGCGTCGGCGGTGACGATGACTCCGGGACAGAGCACGGCCCCGCGGCCGAGGTTCACCCGCTCCCCGACCTTGGCGGACGGATGCACGAAGGTGAGGAATTCCGCGCCGGCGGCGACCAAAGGCGGAAGCAGCTCCTGCTTGAGTTCCGGCACCGCCAGACCGTTGAGATAGAGGAACTCCTCGGTTGGCCGGTGCCCGCGCAGCGGGCGGACCGGAGCGAAGTCGCCATACTCCCGCAAGGCGGCGGGTTTGTCGTCGAGGAAACCGGCAAGCTCCCAGCGCCCTCCGCAGTCCGGATGCTGCCGGGCCCAGGCGTGGACTTCGCGACCGAAGCCGCCGGCGCCGATGATGAGGAGTTTTTTCACGGAAGGAGCGAGAGGAGGTCAGCCACGGTCCGGCAACCCCGGATCTGGGCGCCGGTGACGACCCGATGGTGCTTCTCCTCGCAATGCACGATGACGAGCAGGATGGCGAGCGATCCCCAGCCGGGCAAGGCTTCGAGGCACGTCTCGGACGTCGCGCCGGCGAAGACGTCGACATCGGCCTGCAGGAGGCGGAGTTTTTCGCCGGCGTTCATCGGGGGAAGCCCAGGATGGGCGCGACGGTCAACGGGCCGATTTCGCCGGCGAACGCGCCCCAGGAGAGGCCGACGCCGAAGCCGCAGCCGACGACCTTGAGCGAGCCGGCTTCGAGCCGGTCGGCCAATCCGTCGATGAACGCGCAAGGGATCGAGGCCGAACTCTGGTTGCCATATTTCTCGACGACCGCCATCGGGGTCTGGGCTTCGGTGAAGCCCGTTTTCCTCGCGATGGTCGACAAGATGAAGCGGTTGGCCTGATGCAGGACGAGCGCATCCGTGGCCTCGGGCGCATAGCCCGCGTGACGCATGACGGACTGAATCGCTTCGGGCACCTCGCGCAGGGTGAAGCTGAAGACGTCGGGACCGTTCATGATGAGGTTGGCGTCATGTATCCGGTTGCCTTCGGCATCCGTCCGCTCGGCCAAAAGGCCGGACGGCTGACGCGCTCCGCCCTGTTTGACGTGGATGGCCTGGGCGCCGGAGCCATCGGCCCCGAGCACGAAATGAAACGGCGCCCCGCGCCCGGTCTTTTCTACGATCGTCGCCGATCCCGCGTCGCCGAAGAGCGGATCCGCCGAGCGGTCGCCGGGATTGGTGAGGCGGCTGAGCGTATCGCCGGCGCAGAGCAGGACGCGGGCCGCGCCGCCATGGGCGCAGAGCAGCGCAGCCTGCTGCAACCCGGTGACCCAGCCGGAACAACCCATCGACAGATCGTAGGCCGGGGCGGATCTGCTCAGGCCCAGACGGCCATGCAGGAGCGAGGCGTTGTTCGGCTGAGGATGATCCGGCGTCTGGGTGACGAAGATGACGGCGTCGATCGACGACCCATCGAGGCCCATCTCGGAAAGCAGGCGCTCGGTCGCGTCCAGGCAGAGATCCAAGGCGGTGACGCCCTGGGCGACGACGCGACGCTCCCGGAGTCCGATGGTCTTAGCCGTGCGTTCCAGCGAAACATGATCGACGCCCATGGCCAGGCCATCCGCGACGAAATCACGTACGACCGATCCTGTCGTCACGGCGAGACCGGAGAGGCGGATATTGGAGAGGGAGGAGTGCATGGGCGACTGGAGTAATGGGTTGATGACCAAATTGATGGATGCGTAAGTGGCTTGGTTGACCGGAGGCTCGAAGCCTCAAGCCATCCGGGAGCGTCGAGCATGGAGCATTGCGCATAGGCCGGGGCATGGTCGCTATCGTCTCCTTTCCTCAAATCCCGCCTCCTGCCCCCCCGAAAAAGATCGTCGGCAGCGGCATCCGAGCAGGGTTCAGGCCCTCGGGCGTCTCTCCGTCTAGCAACTGGCCCAGTGGTGAATTATTTCAGATATATCTCCAACGTGCGGGCGGCGATCCGATTCCAATCATGCTCCAGCGCGGCATGGGCCTTGGCATTCTTGCTTAGAGTAGCCGCCAACGAGGCGTCGACCAGGACGGGCCGGATCGCGTCGGCCAAGGCCCCTGCACCCTGCGCGCACTCCAGCAATGCGCCGGCGGCCGCAGCCTCGCGCATATAGCATCCTTTGCTCGCGACCACCGGAAGACCGGCGGACATGGCCTCAAGGATGGCCAGCGCCATGCCCTCTGATTCGGAGGCGTGGACGAAACACTGGGCCGAGGCGAAGGCCGCGGGCTTGGCCTGCTCGTCCAGGAAACCCAGCCAGCGCAATCCGTTGGCGCAGCCAAGGTCACGCGTGAGCCCGACCAGCCGCGCATGGTAGGCGAGGTCCTGCCGGACGTTCCCTGCGATGGCCAAGATGAGGTCAGGGAAATCCAGGCGAAGCCGGGCGAAGGCTCCGAGGATATCCTCCAAGCGCTTCTTCGGCATGATTCGTCCGACGAAGAGCAACACGCGCGCGGAGCCGGCGATCCGATGGGCGTGACGAAACGCCGTGACGACCTCCGGGGCGGCCGGGGCGACCGGGGTGATTCCGTTCGGCAGCACATGCGTCAGCGCGGTCACGCCCAGCGTGGCCAGCTGTTCGGCCTCGAGCGGCGTGAGCGCGAAGACGCCGGTTGCGCGGTTCAGGTCGGGTCGGCCGATGTAATGATGGTAGAGGCGCTTCTTCAGCGACTTGAGCGACCAACCGACGGATAACGCCGGGTCGAGCGCACCATGCGGATGGAAGAAATGCCTAAGCCGCCGCCGCCGGGCCACGACGGCGACATCATGGTTCAGCGGATGGAAGGTGCTGTGCGCGTGCACGACGGCATCCCGGGGTAGCGTCGATAATGCCTTGGTCAGCTCCCGCGAGCGGACATAACCTAGGGCATAACCAGGGCTGAAATAACGGATTGGCAATGGGCCGTGCAATTCGGTCTTGCCGGCGCGGGCCGCATTTACCGTCCAAACTTCGACATCTTCCCCCAGGCGACGCTGCGCCGAAGCCAGCTCGAACACCATCTTCTGCACGCCTCCGGCATAAGTACCGGGAAGGCATTCGTAGACGATGTGGCGGATCATTGGCGAAGACAGACTAACGAGAGTATCGAGTATCGAGTATCGAGTATAGCTAGAGACGGGGCCTGGAGAGTGTCTTGAGGTAGGGACGTGATCACTATCGCGTCCGCCCTGGTGCCTAACGGATGCGATGTCATCGCATCCCTACCGGTTGAGCGGGCCGCCCAACCCTACCCAAGGCAAGCACTCCCCCGATACTCCATACTCAATACTTCATACTCTCACTTTACTTTTGCACCGATGCCTGGCTCAGGCGTCGCTCTCCTCCTCCAACGCCAACGGATCCGAGGGAGGTCGGTCCAAGGACCTGTCGGCGAGGCCTGGGACGTAGTGCAGGATCCAGGTGAAGAGCATCGGCATGTTATGCACGACGGTGAAGACGAAGATGGAGAGCAGCCCGTCGCGGAAAGTCTGCACAAGGGCCATGAAGAAGACGAGGTAGACATAGCGTCCCAGCCGGAGCATAGGGCCCGAGGTCGCCTGCTGGCAGCAGGCCGTCAGGACATAGCCCACCAGCGCAGGGATGGCGAAGAGGCCGAGATAACCGAAATTAAGGTAGGCCTCCGCGAGATAGGTGATGATGCGTCCTTCGGCGGCGTAATTACGGCCCGACGTCGAAATCTCTTGCAGATGGTCAGCGAGGCCGGGCTTGTTCGGCCACCAGGCGCGTGGGATCGGCAGGGTGACGATCGCGAGATAGGTCGAGCCATTGAAACTGCGCCCATTGGTATCCGCCAAGGCCAAGGCGCCGGCATACTGGTCGAGAAAGTCTTCTCCGCCGGATTCCCCTTTTTCCCGGGAGCTGAACGTGAAGGATTCGGTGAACTGGGCCCACGCCTCCTGATTGTCGCCGGCTTGCACAGCCTGACCGATGTATTTGAGCCGCGGAAAGACCAAGGCGAATACGAGCGCGCCTAGCAGGATGGGCCAGGTCGGCCATCTGAGTCGGCGCGTCTGCAAGTAGTAGGCGGTGAAGAACAGCAAAGGCAGGACCAGCATGAAACGGTGGTAGCCCTGCAAGGCGACGCCACCGAGGAAGAAACCGCCGATGATCAGAAGATGCCAGCGGAACCCGAAGGCGAAGACCAGCAGGCCGACGACGCCGATCGGCCAGAGGGCGACGGCCTGGAGGTAGCCAGTGCCGGCCGCACCGGCTTCCAGCTCGAGATTGCCGCTCTTGAGCACGGCGAAGAAATAAAGCCCGATAGGCAGGCAAAGGACGCCGAGGAATTTCGCGATATCGGGGTTCATCACGCGGCGGACCACCGGCCGACTGGCGTTGGCCTCGAACTGCACGTGCGCAAGCCAGCTGGCGGCGGTGAACACCACCAGGCCGACATCGGCCCAGATCAGCGCTCGCTCGAGCTCCGCCGCCGTAATGACCTCGGTGTTCGGGACCCCCGTGTACAAGGGCGACGCGTCGCCTGTGAACAGCTTCACGGCGCGATAGGTGAAACTATAGAGGTGGAAGAACAGGTAGGCCGTCAGCGGATGCCAAAAAGCCATCCGCCGGAACATCGTGACGATGACCGCGATGACGACGGCGAAGTCGAGGAGCAGGTATGGGAGGAGGGAATCCAATGGAACGAGGGTATGGAGTATCGAGTATAGGCGCAGCAGAGGGCCAGAGGGCTGACTAGAGACAGTGCAAAAGTGCAAATTGGAGCAGAGCTCCTGTGCAAAGGTGCAAAGGTGAATTTAGGGGTAGGGGTCGGGACAGGGGTAGGGGTAGAAAATTCTTTCAGGTCTCGGGTCTCAGCCGTCGGGAGCCAGGTTCAGGTGTTCAGGTTCAGGTGCAGGTTCAGGAACTGAATTTACCCGCACCCGTACCTGCACCTGATAACCCGCACCTGAGACCTGAGGGCCGAGACCTGGGACCCGAGACTGTCTTCACTTTTGCACTTTTGCACCTAGGACAGCACGTGGTGCTGTCCCTACCTCGTCTTTTTCATCCTCTCCCCGCTGACGGACGGGACGAAGGTGACGCGGGTGGGGATCTTATGGCGGTCGAGCCGTTCGCGGCAGGCGGTGCGGATGGCGGAGCGCAGGGCTTCGTGATCGGCGAGCGAGGTGACGACGTCCACGACGACGGTCTGGCCGGTCAAGGGATGAGCCTCGCCGCGCACCCGGCAATCGGCGACGCCGGCGATACCAAGGACGACCGACTCGACTTCGGCAGGCATGAGCTTCTCGCCGCCTACGTTGATCAGCTCGCCCATGCGTCCGAGGATGCGCAAGGTGCCATTAGGTCCCTGCTCCACCTTGTCCCCGGTCCGGAACCAGCCGTCGGCGGTGAAGCGCTCATTACTGGCGTTCAGATAGCCGGCGACCTGCGTGCGGCTGCGCAGCCAGAGTTCATCGTCGATGATCTTCCATTCCAGGTTCGGGTCTTCGAAACGCAGGAAGGTGGAACCGGCCTCCGGGCTTTCGGTCCGCGTGATGCCGGTCTCACTCGTACCGAAGGTCTGGATGAAGCGGACTCGAGGGAAGGCGGCCTTGAGCCGGACGAGCAGGCTCTCCGGCATGGGCTCGGTCCCATAGGTGATCACGCGCAGGGAGGAAAGCTCCTCGGTCAGTCCCGCCGTGAGGAGGAGGTTCAGGAAAGTCGGCGAGGCCGGGAGGATGGCGACCTTGTGTCGGGCGATGGTGGCCGCGACGTCCGCCGGGGAGCGCGACGGCGGCACCGCCAATAATGAACCGGCCGCCAGGGTATTAAGCAGCGTGTTCAGCCCGCCGATGTGATCGAAGCCCAGGAGCGCGAGCATCCCGAGGTCGCTCTCGCGGCGAGACCCATAGGACGCCAGCAATTTACCGAAATCCTGGACCATGGCCTTGGGCGCCCCGCTGGTGCCGCTGGAAAAGAGGATGAGGCCGGCGGCCTTCTGTTCGGCGAGCTGACGGAAGAGCGGGTGGCTGGAAGGCTCGTCGACCCGCGGGAAGGTTCTCCATTGCCTGGCTTCCGCGACGACGATCCACTGCGCGTTGATCAGGGCGAGCTTGGCGGGATGCTCAGCGGGATTGCCGGAAAGCGGCGCGACGAAATGGCCGGCGTCGGCGAGCGCGAGCAGCCAGGCGGTCGCGGCCGGACCGTGTTCGCCGATCAGCCCGAAGGCGGTCGGTCGATCCAACTTGAGCTGCGCAAGTTCGAGACGGACTTTGTCGATCATGCCCGCGAGCTCTCCATACGTCACGACGCCCCACGCGCCGGCCAAGGCGGGCTTGGCGGCGTAAGCGGGGAAGCGGGACAGGAGAGGCATGCTCAGCGGGAGGACTGAATTGAGGGCTGCGTAGAGGACTGAATGGAGTGCTGAATGGAGGAGATGCAGGCACGGAGGGCCGAAGGTGTCTTGAGGTAGGGACGTGATCACTATCGCGTCCGCCCTGGTGCCTAACGGATGTGATGTCATCGCATCCCTACTGGTTGAGCGGGTCGCTCAACCCTACCCAAGGCAGGCACTACCCCAATACTCCATACTCAATACTCCACACTTTCATTCAAATTCTGGACAACTGGCCAACGGATCAACGGATCAACTAACTTTGAATCTTCCCGAGATACTCCACGCTGCCACCCTTGGCCGCGCGTAGGTGGGCGAACAAGAAATCGACGGCCTCCGCCATGGTCGTTCCTTCCGGGCGGCCGATGGCGGCATCGATCTTCGCGAGGGCGGCTTTCGGGACGGCACGCGTGAGCTTCGTGTCGACCGGACCGAAGCCGACGGCCGAGACGACGACGCCGGAGGCGGCGAGTTCCTTGGCGGCGACCTTCGTGAGCGCTTCGACCGCGGCCTTGCTCGCCACATAGGCGGCTTCGCCTTCGAGCGACATGGGGACGGCGACGGTGGTGAGGTTGACGATGCGGCCGGCGCGCTGGCGGACCATGACTTTGCCGACGGCTTGGAGGCAATGGAACGTGCCGAGATAATTCACCCGCATGAGCTGCTCGGCCACGGAACCAGGCGTGAGCAGCAAGGCGTTCAGCGACGCGGCGCCGGCGTTATTAATCAGCAGATCGATGCGCCCGGCGGCGGCCACTGTCGCGACGGCCGAACGCACGACGGCCTCGTCCGTAACGTCGACGACATGGGCGGCGAAGGCGGCGTGCGTCAGTTCCTGCGGGCCACGGGCGAAACCATGCACGGTCCATCCGTCCGCAAGCAGACGTTCGACCACGGAACGGCCTAGGCCCTGCGAGGAGCCGGTGATGAGGGCGGTGGGCATTTTAGATAAGGGGACAAATTAGGGGACAAGCTGGCACGTGGGCACGGGGACAAGGGGAGATACAAGAGTATCGAGTATAGACGAGTCGAGGGCTCGAGGTGTCTCGAGGTAGGGACGTGTTCACTATCGCGTCCGCCCTGATGCCCAACGGATGCGATGTCATCGCATCCCTGCCGGTTGAGCAGGCCGCTCAATCCTACCCAAGGCAAGCACTACCCCGATACTCCATACTCTCATTGCCTTTCCTCTGGTCAACGAAGCCTCCGGGCCTCTAGCTTCGGGTAATCTCCGCCACATACTCCGCCAGCAGGTCCACGCGTCGGAAGGGCGAGGTGAGTCGGCTCATGGCTTTCTCGTCCGCGAGGGTGACGGTCTTGCCGGTGGCGACGCGGACGTCTTCTTCGAGATCGGCGATGAGCGTGACGAGGCCGATGCTATCCAAGGCGGCATTCTCGCCGAACAGGCGCGTAGAGACGTCGGCCCGCTCCAGGGCGGGCTTGCCGAGTTCTCGTCCGAGGGCGGCGAGACGACGGAGCACGAGGGCGAGGGCTTGTTCGCGGTTGAGCATGACCTAACGGGTAGTGCGGTAACTTGGGAAGAAACCGGTGTCGGCATGGCCTTCGCTGAGAAGGTCGTAGTCGGCCGGCCTGACGATCCAGCGCGTGAGCAGGAAAGGTACGGGCTTGGCGCCGAAGCCCCGCTTGAACTGGTTGAGCGAATCGACCGCGCCGCCGACGCCGCCCCCGAGGTGCAGGAACTTCCGCTTGCCCAGCAGGATTTCGGCCCGGATGAATTCATCGAGGATGAGCTTCGTCGCGGGGTGCCTGCTCGCCTTGCGGTCGGAGGCGGACAGGTGATAATGCGCGCAGTGGCGGCCGCGGAAGAACATCGCGGCGGCGGCCAGCCGATCGCCATCCCAAGCGAGCCAAAGCTGCGCGTCATTGGATGGCATCTCGAAATGCTCGCTGACGACCTCGAGCGGGAAGCGATGCCCGGCTGAGGCGCCGAGGCGATCCATGGTCGCGAGATAGAGGCGATGAAAAGCCTCGAGGTGACGGCCTTCGTGGTCGATTTCCGTCCGCAGGCCATCGGCCCGCATGCGACGGAGGTCATAAGCATGGCCGGCAGACAAGCCGGCGAGATAGGCCGGAAGGCCCACGGCAAGATTCAGGAGGAGCGTCTCGCCGGCCGCCGCGCGGCCCGGCAGCTGGGCGGGCCTTAGCGGATGACTTCGATTGAAGACCGCGACGCAGCCGCGCAGATAGAGGGCGCGCTCGATTGCCTCGAGCGCTTCCGGTGGCGCTGACTCGCCGGCAGGCCCGGAGTAGAGCAGTCCGTTATAACCGTAGACGCTCGTGGCGTCGCAGTGACCGGGGTGACCAGGGATGGCCCGCAAGAGGAGCATCAGCCCGACCGTATGCCCGCCGGCCTCGGTCACGATGAGCGCAGGCAACGCCCCGATGCGACGGGCTTCCAGCGCGACGAAGTCCGGCTGGTGATAAATATCCGACCCCTCGCGGAACGGCCCTGCCAACAACGCCGTCCATTCCGCGACGTCGGTGACGATGCGGGCTTCGGCGGAAAGCGGGACGGAGGCGGCCACGGAGTCAGGCTTTAGAATAGGCCTCGATCGTCACGATGAAACGGTCGGCGAGCAGAGGGCGGGCGAACTCTTTCTCGCCTAGGGCGCGGGCGGCGGCGCCCATCGCGCTCCGGCCGGCGGGATCCGCTGCCAGACGCTGCAAGGCATCCGCGAAGGCGACCGGGTCGCCAGGCGGCACGACGACCCCGCAGCGGTTTTCCTCGATGAGGCCGGCGAGCCAGCCGGGGTAATTGTTCACGACGGGGATGCCGGCGGCGAGGTAGTCGAAGAACTTGTTGGGCGAGGTGCCGCGGTAGAAGGCAGGGACGTCCTTCAGCACCATGAGTCCGCAGTCGAGCGAGGCGGTGATCGCGCCGAGTTCCGCCTTCGGGACCGACGGATAGAAGAGGCAGTGGGTCAAACCACGATCGGTGGCGGCCTGGGCGAGACGTTCCTTCTCCTTGCCGTCACCGATGAAGGCGAGCTTCACGCGGGTATCGCCGCGGCGCCTGAGCTCGGCGGCGACGTCGAGCAAGGCGTCCAGTCCGTTGGCGACGCCATGGGAGCCGGTGAAGCCGGCGACGAAATCATCGGGGCTGATGCCGGCAAGCGCGAGTTTGGCGCGCTTGGACGGATGGAAGACTTCGAGGTCGCAGCCGTTAGGGATCATGGCGACCGGCAGGCGTTCGTCGGCCCGGGCGCGGATGCCGTCGACGATGCCAGGCGAAAGTCCGATGCAGGCATCGGCGGAACGGTAACCAAGGAACTCGAGGAGCGACATGCCCCCGAGGACGAAGGGATTGCGCAGGCCGAGCGCGCGGGGGAGTTCAGGCCAGAGGTCGCGGACCTCGAAGACGAAAGGTTTGCCGCGAAACCATTTGGCGGCGAGACCGGGGATGACCGCGGTGATCGGGGTCGAGGTCGCGAAGGCGAGATCGTACTCGAGCTCGAGCGCGAGCCGGACGGACCGGAAGGCGAAGCGGAGGAAGGTCCAGCCCCGCCGGACGAGTCCGTCCCGGTTGGCGTAGGCCAAGGGCAGCGAGATGACGTCGATGCCGTCGACTTCGCCACGATGCCAGGCACGGGAGGCATCATACGGCAACTCCAAGCCGCTGTGCGCATACGCGCCGCAGACGATCGTCACCTGATGTCCGCGCGCGATCAGCGCCCGCGCGAACTCATAAGAGCGCGTGCCGCTCGCACCCCGAGGGGTCGCGAAATGCTGATGGAAATAGAGGAGGCGCAACTAATTTAGGGGACACGCTAGCACGTGGGCACGTGGGCAAGGGGAAGGCAGAGTTGATCAGTTGATTGGTTGGCCGGAGAACACACATTTTCGGGTGTCGGGTCTCGGCAGTCGGGAGCCAGGTTCAGGTGTTCAGGTTCGGGTACAGGTTCAGGATCTGAATTTACCCGGCACCCGCACCTGCACCTGATAACCTGAACCTGAGGCCTGAGGGCCGAGACCTGTGACCCGAAAGTGCCTCTCTTCTTTCCGTCTATTCTCCCAAGGTCGCGACACCGTCGCGCCCCTACCCGATGCAGCTATGTCGTGACGCGGTCCCGACCCTACCCATGGCACCTAGGTCAGCACGCGGTGCTGCCCCTACCTCAAGGCAAGCACTCCCCCGATACTCGATACTCCATACTCTATACTCTCCGCTTACGTCTGGTCAACGGATCAACTAGCGCTTCAATTCTGCCTCAAGCAGACGGGCGATCCTCGCCGCGGCGGTCCCATCCCCGTAAGGATTACGGAGCTGGGAGCGTCGCGCGTATTCGGCGGGCTCGGTGAGCAGACGGTTCGCGGCGGCGAGGATCCGGGCGGGGTCGGTGCCGACGAGTTCGCTGGTGCCGGCGGCGAGGCCTTCAGGGCGCTCGGTGTTCTCACGCATGACGAGCACGGGTTTCCCGAGCGAAGGGGCTTCTTCCTGGACGCCGCCGGAATCGGTGAGCACGAAGGTCGAATGGTCCATCAACCACACGAAATCCTCGTAGGCCGCCGGCGCAGCCAGGGCGATGCGCGGATGATCACCGAGGATACGACGCACGGGCTCCTGGACCTGCGGATTGAGATGGACAGGGTAGACGACGCCGAGGTCGGAATGCGCGTCGACCAAACGGCGGATACCCCGGCAAAGGCCTTCAAACCCAGGTCCGAACGACTCGCGGCGGTGACCAGTGACCAAGATCCAGCGCGCTTTGGGCGCAGCGAGATGCGATGCGATGAAAGCCGGGGCAATGCCTAGGCGAGCGCCGACGGCGGCGGCCTCGAATCCGCCGATCCTCGCGCGGGTGGCGAGCAAAGCGTCGATGACCGTGTTGCCCGTGACGTGGCAGTGCGCTGCCGTGATTCCTTCGCGCAGGAGATTGGCTTTGGCCTCTTCGGTCGGACAGAAATGCCAGCGCGACAATGTCGTCGTCACGCGACGGTTCATCTCCTCAGGGAAAGGCGAACGCAGGTCGCCTGTGCGCAGGCCGGCTTCGACGTGTCCGACGGGGATGCCGGCATAGAAGGAAGCCATCGAGGCTCCGAGCACGGTGGTGGTATCGCCCTGGACGAGGACGGCCGTCGGCTTGGCTTGGGCCAGCCAGGCGGAGACACCAGTAATCACCCGGGAAGACAGTTCAGGGAGCGACTGACCCGGCGTCATCAGGCCGAGGTCGATGTCGGGCTTCAGTCCGAAAGAACCCAGCGCCTGATCGAGCAGTTCACGGTGCTGACCGGTGGAGACTAGGAGCGGACGCACCTTGTCCGCGCGACGCAGTTCGGCGAACACCGGCGCAAGCTTGATGCACTCGGGGCGAGTGCCGACGATGAGGGCGAGGGAGGGCATTTGAATCGGAAGTATGAGAGGACTGGGTCGATGACTGAATCGAGGGCTGAATAGAGGACTGAATGGATGAGCTGCAGGCCTAGAGGCAGCGTAAAGGTAATGCGCCGGAGTCGCAGGGGACAAGCTGGCACGCGGCCAGTGAACAAGGGGAGGCAGCTTGAGGTAGGGACACGTCGGTGACGCGGCCGTCTATTCTCCAAAGGTCGCGATACCGTCGCGCCCCTACCTCAGAACTCGGCACCCGTCACCTGAGGCTTTTGTTACGTTCCCAACCGCCAACGCCTTACTTTCACTTTTGCACAGGCCGTAGGCCGGTTTGCACTTTTGCGCTTTCTCGAAGCGGCTCACTCCAGCGCATACTCCTCACCGTCCACGAAGAAACTCTTCGCCTCGAGGCGGAGGGAACAACCGAGCGCGGTGACGAAGGTGACATCACTGCCGGTGGCGCTGATCCGGCGGCACCAGGAGGATTCTTTCGAGCCGTAATGCGTCGAGTGCCACCCTTCCCCGCCGTCGGGCAGCGCGGTGACGTATGCTTCGGTCGAGGGCGCGGAGCAGGCGACGGTGAGCTGCTCGAGGCCGGCGCGGGCGCGGCCATGCCAGCGGAGGACGAATTCGCCGCGTTGACCGAGACGGCCCGTCAATCGGTCGACGATGACGAACCCGTTCGGGGCCTGGATGATCCGGCGTCGTGACTTGAAGCCGGAGAAGCCCAGGTGCTCGGCGGCGAGGCCATCGTCCTGACGGCTCAGCCGGCAGACGGTCCAAGGCAGCCAGAGGAAGCGGCCGAACCGGCCCATGCTGTCATGGTCGCCGACGGTGACGACGTTGTGGAAGCGGGAGCCGGCGAGACCATCCCAGCCGCCGGGGGCGTTATAAGAATAACTGCCCGGATCTTCGGCGACCCACTCGCCGTCCCAGCGCAGCGAGACATGGAGCTGGTCGGCGTGCGAAGGCCGGGTCCGGAAGACGGCAGGAGCCCGGAAGAAGAGCGAGCCGCGGCCATGGCGCAACGTGAAGACGCCCGCGTCAGGACAGTCGGCCGGTCCGCGGATCGCCGGGGCGGCGCTGGCGGCGACCGGACCCAGCAACAGGAGCGCCGTCTCATCCCAAGGTCCGGTGGGCAGGCGCTCCCCTTTGAAAAGGACCAGCGCCGCGCCGACGGCCGGGCGGAAATCTTCATAACCGCAACCGCTGAACGGGAAGAGGTTCGCGCCGTCATCGGCGCCACATCGCGGGACCGCGCCGTCCGCTTCCATGAGCGTCGCGAGGAAATCCGTCGCGGCGACCGCCTTGGCGCGGACTTCGATAGGCAAGGTGCTCCCGGCGCATCGTTCCACGACCTCGGACCAGGTCAGGAGCTGCAGGAGCAGGCGATGGTAGTTCGTCGAATGCTGGCTGAAGCCCCCGTCGGGCCCGATGAGCTCGGCGCACTGCGCCGTGAGCGCCGCCATACCCTGACGATAACCGACGGCCGATTCCGGCAAGTCGGGCCAGAACGTGGCGACAGTCTGGAGGCCGATGGCTTCCGAGAGTCCATGATTGTTCTGCTGCGAAAGCGCGTAGGAGAAATGCTCGCGGATACGACGCGCGGTGGCCTCGGCCAGACGGGCGACCAACATCAGGCGTTCATCCGTCGTCGCCGGATGATCACGGAAAGCCTGCAGCGCGAACGTGACGGCGATCAGGCGGAGGGACGCCTCCTGTCCGCACATCCAGTTCGGACCGCGGTTGGGCGGATTGCGCGCCATCCAGTCCTCGAAGGTCGACCAGAAGAGCTCGACGTGGCGGTCGGCGCCGTCGCGGAGCCAGGCGCGTACCAAGGCGTAGGCCCAGGGAAAACGAGAAAGCTCCCAGACGCCTTTGATGTCGTCGGCCCCGGCGTCGGGAATCCGCGACCAATGGCGGTGCGGGTCCAGCGAACGGCCGGTCAGGACGTTACGCGTCCAGCGTTCCGGGCGGCCGACCTCGACGAGCTGATGCGAGAAGATCCGGGCGTAACCGCGGGCGAAGGCGTCGGCTTCGGCGACCGGCGTACGGCCGGCCTCGACCGACCAAGCCTCGAGCTGCGGGACGAGATGCGCGCGGTCGATCAGGGCGATCGGGAGACGCGGAGCGGACTGACGCCATTCCACGGGATCGAATCCCACGGCGACGCCCTTCCATGGGCGCACCGGCGAACGCCATTCCCAGAGCCCGAGCTTACGCTCGCACGCCCAGCGCGCACGCCGGAGGAGCCAGCGCGGACCGAGGTGATGGAGGAGAGGGAGGAGCACTGAAACCTAGAGGACTGCGTCGATGACTGAATCGAGGGCTGAATGGAGGACTGAATGGATGAAGCCGAACGAGAGGGCCGGAGACCGGATGATTTGCTGGGGGATCCAGTTTCGGGTGACGGGTGTCAGCCACAGGCGTCGGCAACTCGGGTATCGGCATCTCGGCCATCAGCCGCCGGAAACTGGAGCTGGCTGCCGAAAGCTGAACAGCTGACACCCGAAGGGCTGATGCCCCGGCGGCCGACACCCGTCACCTGAAACGGTCTTACGATGCAGCTATGTCGTGACGCGGTCCCGACCCTACCCAAAGCAAGCACTACCCCGATACTCGATACTCCATACTCAATACTCTGTCTTCACTTTTGCACTTCAGCTCCGAATCGCACCCCGCGTATCGATCAACTTCTTCCCCTTCAGCTGTTCAAGGGTGAGGCCGGCGAAGGCGCGGTGGTCGACGAGGAGGACGACGACGCTGGCGCGGGCGAGCGCGTCGGCGAGCGTGACGAGTTCCGCCCTGCCCTGCAACGCCTTCGGCAAGGCGGTCACGTGCGGCTCGACGGCCAGGACCTTCAAGCCGGCGCCGGCGAGGTGCGCAGCGATCTCGACGGCGGGCGATTCGCGCAGGTCGTCGACGTTGGCCTTGAAGGCGAGGCCGAGGCAGGCGACCACGGCGCCGGATCCCGCGGCGGCGCGGACCTGGGCAACGACGTGATGCGGCTTGGAGTCATTGACCTCGCGGGCGGTCCGCAGGAGACGCGCTTCGGCCGGGGCGGCGTCGACGATGAACCACGGGTCGACGGCGATGCAGTGTCCGCCTACGCCCGGGCCGGGCTGGAGGATCTTCACGCGCGGATGGCGGTTCGCCAGACGGATGAGTTCCCAGACATCGACGCCCAGTTTGTCGCAGATGAGCGAGAGCTCGTTGGCGAAGGCGATGTTCACGTCGCGGAAGGCGTTCTCGGTCAGCTTGGCGAGCTCGGCCGTGCGGGCGTCGGTGAGGAAGATCTGCGCGGTGCAGAACGTAGCGTAAAGGTCGCGAGCCTGCTCTGCGGCGGCCGGCGTGAGCCCGCCGCAGATCCGGTCGTTGGAGACGAGCTCCTTGAGCATCTGGCCGGGGAGGATGCGCTCCGGGCAATGGGCGTAGAGCAGGCCGTCGACCTTACGGCCGAGCTTCGCGAGTTCGGCCTCGAGCCAGCCTTTCACTTTCTCGGTCGTGCCGACCGGAGAAGTGGATTCCAGGATGATCAGATTACCGGCCTCGACGACGGGCGCGATCGAGCGGGTCGCGGCTTCGACGAAAGAAAGGTCCGGGACGCGGGCGCCATCGGCCGCCACGGTGAACGGGGTCGGGACCGCGAGGATGAAGACATCGGCCGGCGCGGGCTGCGTCGACGCCCGGAGATTACCGGACTGCACCGCGGCGCGCACGAGCACGTCGAGGTCAGGCTCCTGGATATGGATGCGGCCGCTGTTGATCGTATTGACGACCGCCGGGGACACGTCGACGCCGACGACGTGACGCCCTTTCGTGGCGAAAATGGAGGCTGTGGGCAGGCCGATATAGCCGAGGCCGAGGATGCAGAGGGAGGGCATTGGGGTCGAGGAAAGGAGGGCTAAAGGGAGGGCCGGAGGGCTGACTAGAGGCAGTGCAAAGGTGAGATTAGGGGTAGGGGTCGGGAAAGGGGTGGGGGTAGTAAAATCTTTCAGGTGTCTCGAGGTAGGGACGTGATCACTATAGCGTCTGCCCTGATGACTAACGGATGCGATGTCATCGCATCCCTACCTCAAGGCAGTCACTCCCCCGATACTCGATACTCTATACTCCATACTCTCATTACATTCCTCTAGCCCTCGAATCACACCTTCATTCCCTGCATCCGAATGCTCCACCGGGAGACTTCTTCGATCTCAGGGAGGGGGACGGGGGTGCCGGCGAGGAAAGCGGCGAGGGCTTGGTCGTGGCCTTTGCCTCGGGCGGGACCGCCGAGCCAGGCCGGGAGCGCGGAGGCGCCGGCCAGCTTCGTGGAGCGGAGCGAACGCCAGTTATCGAGGACGGCCGAGTAATCTTCGCCGGTGACGGTGATCCGTTCCTTGGGCAGATGCGCCGGGAGGTCGGTGCGATAATTCAGCGCGGCGAGGTCGCCGTTGGCGAAGGTGAGTTCGTAGCAGCCTCCGTCTTGTCCGTCGAGGTCGCGCGACACGGCGCGGGCGGAGACGATGGCGCTGCCGGAGAGGAAACGAAGCAGATCAACGAAGTGGCAGGCCTCGCCGACGATGCGACCCCCGCCCTGCTTGGGATCAAGCGTCCAGTGATCCGCAGACAGTCGTCCCGCGTTGACGTCGACCGTGAAGCGACGCGGACCGGGACGAGCCGCGAGCGCGGACCGGAGACGGACGGCGAGCGGGGCGAAACGGCGGTTGAAGCCCACGGCGAGGACGGCCGAGCTCGCGCGCGCGACGGCCATCGTCGCGGCGAGGTCGGCTTCGGTCAGGGCGAGCGGTTTCTCGACCCAGACGGATTTGCCGGCACCGAGCGCGGCCCGGGCGAGTTCACCGTGTTCGTCATGGCGGGTGGCGATGAAGAGCTTCGCGACCTTAGGGTCGTCGAGCAGCGCGGCGACGTCGGTCGTCGACGTGGCGGCGGCGCCGGCGAGCAGGCGCGCGGAGAGTCCGTTGGCGGAAGCGAAGGCCGTCGGCGAGGCGCCTTGGCGACGGAGCGCCGGGACGAGCACGCGGGCGGCGAAGTTACCGCAACCGATGACGCCCACGCTACCAACGGAGCGGCCGGGCTTATCGGCTCCAGGGACGGTACGGGCGAGGGCGGTGTTCGGGACGGCGTATGCGATGAGCAGGCCGAAGGCGCCCGGACGACGGAGGTCGGCGTAGAGCTGCGGCGCTTCGCCGAACGGATGGGTGGAAGTCAGCAGCGGGGAGACGTCGAGTTCGCCCGAGGCCATCAGCGCCAGGACTTCGTCGAAGTTGGCGCGAGCGGAAGACGGGTCGGCCGGATCGGCGGAACCATAGGAGCGCGAGACCTGGAACGAGACCTCGTTCTGATAGAAGTCGGCGCGGTTGAGCGCGAGGCCCGTCACCCCGACCAGGACGACGCGTCCGCGACGACGGCAGAGGCGCGCGGCGAGGTTGACGGGTTCGTCGGAAGAAGTGCTGGCGGTGATGAGCACGCCGGCCGCCCCGGAGCGCAGGAGAGCCGAAAGGCCGGTCGTACCGTCGGGGATGATCGCGCCCGCCTGCGCGGCGACGGCGCGTTTGGCCTCATCTGGATCCACGCCGATGACCACGATGCCGCGGGCGAGGAGGAGCCGGACCGCGAGCTGACCGATGAGCCCGAGGCCCATGACCACGACCGTCTCGCCGCGCCGGGCGCCGACCAGGCGCAAGCCTTGCAGGGCGATGGCCGCGAGCGGAGTGAAGGCGGCATGCTCGGAAGAGACCGCCGCAGGCACGCGCGCGGAGAAGGCCGGATCCGCCGACACCACTTCCGCATGCGGACAATTTGAGACCACCCGGTCGCCGACGGCGAAGCCGGGGGCCTGGCCGGCGTCAAGGACTTCGCCCACGTGACAATAGCCGAGCGGGATGGGCTGGGCCAGCTTGCTACGGACGGCGGCGAGCGTCGGGAAGAGTCCGTCGCTCCGGACCTTCGCGAGGACCGCGCGGAATTTCTCAGGCTGCTGCCGGGCCTTGCTCAACCAGCCGGCGCGACCGAACTCGACGAGCATGCGCTCCGTGCCGAGCGAGACCAGCGAACGCGTGGCGCGGACGAGCAGACGTCCGTGGCGCGGTCCGGGCGCGGGCGCGTCGACGAGTTCGGTGCGACCCGAACCCAGATGCTGGATGAGCTGGCGCAAGGTCAGGAACAGGCCCGGTCCTGCTCGAAGGAGGACTGCTCGGTGAAGGTCGTCATCGCCGCGAGCGCGAAGCCCGCCGTGAACATCAGCGGCGTGAACCAGATGAGCAGGTCGATCGTGGCATGCAGGCCGAAGAAGATGAGGCCGAGCGCGAGCGGATAAGTCTCCGGATGGCCGGGGCGGAAGGCGCGGAAGAGCTTGCGGCCGAGCCATCCGAAGAAGACCAGGAGCGGCAGCAGGCCGATCACGCCGACCTCGGCGAGCATCTCGAGCCAGTCGTTGTGCGCATGGATGGCACGGAAGTGGAGCTTGCCTTCGCGGCGGAGCTCCGGCTGCAGCGCCTGGTAAGGCGGAGAGACCCAGCGGTAGGAACCCGCGCCGTAGCCGACCCAGACGCGTCCCGTCCAGCCGCCTTCGGTGGCGAGCGCCCACGTCGCGCGACGCAGCGGCGCGCGGTCGTCGAAGCCGGTCGCCTGATAGGTCGTGGCTTTGACTTTGAAACGGTTGAGGAGCGGCTGAAAGTCGGTCACGAGCAGGACCGACGCGGCGGAAAGCGCGAGGGCGACGCCGGTGATCAGCATGATACGCCGCCGTGAACCGCTCGAGCCCGGGAAGCCGAACCAATAGGCGGCGAGCGGAGCGAGGATTAGCAGGAGCAATGCGAACGCCGCGCCGCCCGTGCTGTTGGTCAGGCCGGCGAGGAGCGCAAGGGCGAAGGCCAAGAAGGCGGCGGCGAGATGCGGCCCGCCGCGGTAGACGTTGTCGCCGGCGCGACGGATGTGCCAGAAGGTGAGCGCCAGCGCGACGCCGGCGTGCAGATAGAGATACACGCCCGCGTGATTGCGGTTCATGAACGTGCCGAAGGACCGCGCATTGTAGGGCACCGGGAAGCCGAGGATCGTCCCGGAAGACTTCTGGTTCAGCACCCCGAAGGCCCCGACCGCGAGGGCCGCGAGCACGGTGATCCAGCCGAGGATCAGGTAGCCGCGACGGCGCCGGAGCCCATGACGCAGCGCAAGGAAGAGCAGCCACGGCGCGCCGAACACCATCATCTGGCGCCAGGCGTTCATCGGCGGCTGGTTGGTGTCGGACGCGGAGAACGGCGCCTGCAGGCCCGAAGGCAGCCAGCTCACGTACGGCTGGGGGCGCACGTCGAACTTGCCGACGTCGATGCCGGGAAGGCCCTGCGAGGCCCAGAAGGCTTCGCGGTCCACGGCGATGCCCCATGCATTCCAGTCCTGGATCGCGAAGTAAGCGAAGAGCACGACGCCCGCCCAGAAGGGGATCGAGCGGAAGAGTTCGGCGCGGGCTTCGGCGGCGGGACGCGAGACGAGGTCGCGCGAGAGCAGGAACCAGGCGAGCGAAGAGCCGGCGAGCAACGCGGCCGGGAAGCAGACGTGGTCGAGCCAGCGATAGGTGAATGGTTCGTAGCCATCGGAAGCGGCGACCCCGACGGAGACCAGCAGGCCGGCGAAGGCGAGCGCCATCACGACGCGCTGCGCGCGGGCTTCGGCGCAGACGGCGAGGAATGCGGCGGCGGCGAAACCGAGCGCCGCGGCGACCGTCCAGAGCACCACGCCGGCCCAGCCCCACGGCGCGACGACCAGGATGACGCCCGCGAGGAGCATCACGGTGCGTTCACGGGCGGTGAAG